>Ga0307517_10011776_pt1 | contig 12092 bp, 13 predicted proteins | sample 23_EM_MG_FD_194515 | JGI IMG/M metagenome (GOLD analysis project Ga0307517, IMG submission 194515) | Populus trichocarpa ectomycorrhiza microbial communities from riparian zone in the Pacific Northwest, United States - 23_EM | ecosystem: Host-associated > Plants > Roots > Unclassified | place... | reverse complement strand
CTCGATTAATATATCCCCTGATGCTACTAGGGTATTTTTGACGAGGTGAACATAGCCCAGTGTGAGTTCCTGAAGAACGACGCGCATGACTAGTTCCAATCAAAATTTGACTAGTGCAATGGTGATACATGGTACCAATGTTGATTTCTACTATGTCGACGGAGTTAGGTTTGAAGAGTTCTTGGCGATGGAACTCATGGAAAACAAGGGCGCGCTCTTGCACGCATCAGAATCTCGCAAGGATCCACCTCCAGCTGGCACTTGCATGCGAGGGAGGAGGCAGAAATGGCCACGAAAACCTACCTCCAGCTCGCACTTGCACACGAGGGAGGTGGTGCAGCCCGAATGGCGTCACAACGCCGTAAAAATTCACCTCTGGCTCGCTCTTGCACACGAGGGAGGTGGCGGCTGAGAGAATGGGATCAAAACACACAAAGTTCCACCTCCGGCTCGCTCTTGTATGCAAGGGAGGTGGAGGCGGCGCCAATGGCATGCTATCGTCGTCGTCATCGCTGGCAGCACCGCCGATGGTTTCCATCCTCGTAGAACTAGTGGTCTAGGTTGAGTACAAGTCACTTTTGTGACACATGTTTTGCTGATGAATTTCAAGTTCTTGATTTCCAAACGTTTTGGGACATATTATATATTCATAGAAAGCCCTGAGCGAGGAGAGAACGGATCTGAAGTCAGATAAAACAAAACATTCGTTCTCAAGATATTTGAGAAATGGTCATCTCGGAAATACTTATGCCGGGTATGATGTCATTCGCCTTTGATATATAAGCAGTCTAAAAATACTACCCGAACCGATGCAAAAATCGCTACCTGCGAAGCAGTCAGATTAGGTCCATCGAAAGTCATGACTTCCCAAAGCAGTCAGTCGGGAGTCTTCGTCGAATTAGCATTTCTTCTATTCCAAGTTACCACATGCTGTATGAATGGCTCAACCAAAAGTTACAACTTACACCCCGCCGCCGCCGAAAGAGGCGGTTAAAATCTCCTACTGTTCATTTTATCACCCTAGTTGATATGTTTTTGGTAGCATTATTTAGAGGGGTGGTTGAAATCGCTTTGGCAAAATCTTGCATTTTGCCCCTCCGAGTCAAGGACACTGATAGCCGAATGTTTCGCGTGACACGCGTGACAGTGCGTGCCTTGCCATATCCATCTTCGTCTCTCCCAAGTCTCTCCTTTGCTGCTATGTGAACGCGCCTTTCTCCATGTTCACTTCCCCACAATATCTGAGTCTGCACATTCTCGTTCTTCCTTCTCTCTCTTCACGGGGCAGTCCACGTACGGTGAACATACGGTAATACTGCGACTCGGATGGCTACCGAAGCGCCAGTGACAGTGCAGAAGAAGGGCAGGATTCAGCGCATGCTAAAGGTGGCTGGACGTCTTCCGCGTATAAGGGATGGACTGCATAATGGCGTTGGTATTTGGAGGAACAACCGCCTATTGCCAAGCGTTGGCGAGACACCCGTCGTGGTGTTGAGGTTGCAGGTGCTACGGTGCACGAACCTTCCGACAAAGACATCGATCAACCCGTGAGTCAACCCGAGCTTACTATGATGCGGATGTGCTCACCCCTTTCTCACCTAGGTTCGTCGTTGTCTCGGTGCTAAACAAGAAATCCACTACACCAGTATCAAAGCGGACTGCACAACCCGTTTACGCCCCTGAAGATGCTACTTTTGACTTTCCGATATACCTTTCTCTCGCGGACTATCTCGGGGTCGTGGAGCTCGTCGTGTGGGATAAGCAGACGCTCACGAAGGAATATCTCAGCGAGGTCTCTATACCTCTCGAAGATTGGTTCTGCTACAAGGATAAAGACGGGAAGGACAAGGAGAAAATATACGGATTTGACCAGCCTGGAAACGAGGCGTGTATTCTCTCATTTAAGCCGTTCGATATGAATACTTATCTCATCCATTAGCCACTTTTCCTCTCCCTCGTTTCTACACGAGTCAACACTCAATCAACAGGTGGCATTCAAGTCAAACTCGGATTCGCGCCTACTCTCAACACCGACCCACAACACTCCATGAGATTCGAAGACATCTACAACGAACTTTTGAGGCGGACAAGACCGTCGTTGATCTCCGCCCCGCCTGTAAGCTCTTTTTGACCTTTCTCAACGTCTTTTCTTAATGAACCCATTTTTTGCTCTTATAGACAGAAGGCATCGGTACCATTCGATCGCGCCCTGGTCTTCCTGTTTCAATTCAGTACCAAGACGACGGAGGCCTCTCCTCTGATGAAGACGACAAAGGCGAAGACGAAGCAGTCAACACACCTTTACTCAACGTATACCTTCCCCCCGTAACTATGGACACCTCAACCACGTCAGACGCAAGCAAACCTAGACGCAAGCCCAAACCCACCCAACGAAGTGTGACATCGATTTCGCCTCCCAAGGACGACTTGGCCACCCCGACCCCTATCGCCGCCTCGGGGCTGGATGATACATTGACAATGTCAACGTCCTCCGCTCCTGGCCCCTCATCCAAGGCGACTCGGTTCATTCCGAACAAGCTGTTACGCAGGTTCTCTGGGCTGACTGCTGCGGGTGCTGGAGCTCAGAATCAGGCTCAGGTGCCCGCACCACCAAATTTGGATGTAGACAAGAATATGCAAGACGACTTGTCATCACCTTCGCCCCAAGCTCCTGAGGACACCATCCACCTTCAGGCTGGTGCTGTCAATGGAGTCAAAGTCGCTGGTGGCCTCTCCATCTCGGGCGTTGGCCCGGCGTTTGTGACTGCTGTCGCTGCTTCGGCGGCGGAAGGAGTAAGTATGGTCCATGTTGGGACACAGAGAAAGAGAGATTGGGAGTCCAAGCATGCGAATGATATCGCTGGGGTTGTAGTGCTTGAGGTTGAGGGTGCAGATGATCTGCCTGAATGGCCTAATGGTATGTTATCTTGTTGTTTTGGGTGATTTTTTCTTCATGGGGAAGAGTCGCTTTTTTGATTCGTAGTTCTTCTCGTATTACTCTGGCTTTCTTCGTCATTCTGATGCGGAGATTCATATGCTTCCCTTTTTTCGTCTGTTCTTTTCTTTTTCATATTCTTTATTATATCCTTCTCATATTCTCGAACTAAATGCCAACCTATCACCCCAGCGACCCACACAGGCTGGGACATGGACCCTTTCGTCGTCGTTGCCTTCTCAAAGAAAGTCTTCCGTACCCGGGTTGTCCGCCACTCCCTAAACCCCATCTTCGATGAGAAGCTCTTCTTCCATGTCCGCCACTCCGAGACCGGCTTCCAAGTGCAGCTGACAGTGCTCGACTGGGACAAACTCTCAGCGAACGACCTTGTGGGCGATACGACCTTTGGAGTGAAAGAGCTTATTGAAGATGCGCCGAAACCGGATGGAGAGACGGGGCTGTATGCGGTTGATGATGAGGAAGGTGGTGTGGAGAAGGGAATGAGAGCATTTCGGTTGCAGTTAGCGACGGTTGGGGACCTACCTGGGGGCGTGAAGCCCGCTATTCGGTTTCGGTGCGTTTTCCTTCTCTTCAACGGCTCTCCTACACCAACTCATTTCTATTGTTCATTCAGGGCACAATACCACCCTTACGACGCCCTGCGGCAGCGTTTCTGGCGACACTACCTCGCCCAATACGACACCGACAATACTGGCACCTTCTCACGCCTAGAACTTACCGCTATGCTCGACTCGTTAGGCTCCACATTGAGCCGTCGTACCATATCCTCGTTCTTCACAAGATATGGAAAGGATCCCAAGACAGATGAGATCGGTGTTGATCAGGCCATCATATGCCTCGAGGAAGAATTGGCTCGTCCGGAAGAGTTGAGGATCGGTGACGTGGATGAGGTGGCAGAGGCTAGCAGCGCAGAGCCGGTGGTGATGATCGTTGGCGACCATGGCGAGGTGAAACTCAATTTAGATCAGAGCTTCGGAACGGTGCACTATTCTGGCCCGCCGCACGTGGTTCTGAATGGGGCCGTACACGAGACGCAGCCTATGCAGATGTCGCTGGAGCACGCTGCTGCAGGCTCTGGCCCTGGTGGTCCTGCCGAACCAACCAATAGGCACGGAACCACCAACGACAACGACAGCAACTCTGACGGTGATGTAGTCAACTCAAACACTCCGCCTCAAGCCGTCCAAGTCATATCTAACTCGAATTCCACGCTGAGGGAACGTGTCGTCAACGTTCACAATTGCCCCTTCTGCCGCCGCCCCCGGCTCAACTCCAAGGCAGCGATCGATGTGATGACGCACATTGCTCTCTGCGCGAGCCAGGACTGGACCAAGGTCGACCGCATCATGGTAGGCAACTTTGTCACTGCCAGTGAGGCGGAGCGGAAGTGGTATGTCCAAGTGATCATGAATATAGCTGCTGGGGAGTATAAACTTGGAGCGGTATGTGGTTTCCTCGCTGTGGTTTGGGATGACCAGCTTATGCGACGGTGTTGTGTTTTTAGAATTCGGCCAATGTTATCGTGCAGAATCGGATGACGAGCCAGCTGGAAGAAGAGAAGATGCAAGTGTATGTCAGGTTGGGGATTCGGTTGCTGTATAAAGGATTTTTGAGCGAGATGGAGAGCGAATCAGGTATGCGTCCCTATAACCTACTCATTCGCCTTTCTTACTTCTGTCATTTTGTCCTCCAGCTCGTCGGCTCCTCAAGGTGCTTTCGTTCAGGCAGGGTATGAAATACGACGACCCGGAGTCAGCCAAAGAGATCCCGAGCTTCATCAAGTTCCACCGCCTTAATGTCGATGAGCTCCTCGACCCTCTTGACTCGTTTAGTGAGTTCTCTCCTCTCCTTTACCTCCCTCTCATTAACTTTCCTCATGAATTAGAGACATTCAACCAATTCTTCTACAGGTTCGTGCTCTCTTCCTTCAATCACCCACATATACGCATTCTAAAACCTGTCTTTCTTTATTTCTCCCTCAGGAAACTCAAACCCTCCGCCCGACCTATCGACGCTCCCTCAGACCCTTACCGCCTTGTCAGTGGTGCTGACTGCCGCCTCCTTACATTCGAAACCGTTAGCCACGCCACACGCCTCTGGATCAAGGGCCGCGAGTTCAGCATAGCCCGCCTACTCGGCGACGCATACAAAGACGACGTGGAAAGGTACACAGGGGGTGCGCTAGCCATCTTCCGCCTGGCCCCGCAGGACTACCATCGGTTCCATTCGCCGGTGGAGGGTAGGATCGGGAGGATGACGTATATCGCTGGAGAGTATTATACTGTCAATGTGTGTTTTTCAAGTCGAGTTTGTGGGTTTACTGCCGAATTTATTCCTGATATCTATGTGGAACGCAGCCTCAAGCTATTCGTACAGCCCTGGACGTTTACGGCGAGAACGCGCGGAAGATCGTGCCGATCCACAGCCCCCAATTTGGGCAGGTGATGGCGGTTTGTATCGGTGCCATGATGGTCGGCAGCATACAGACGACAGTCGAGGAGGGCGAGTATGTGCAGCGGGGGCAGGAATTTGGTTACTTTGCTTTTGGTACGTTTCTTGTTCTTTCTCTCCATCTCGACTTGCATTGGGATGAAGAACGCTGATGGTTGGCGTTATTGGCGATACTTAGGTGGCTCGACTATTGTCTTTCTCTTCGAGAAGGGGCGGGTCAAATGGGATGAGGACTTGTTGATCAATGGGCGTGGATGTTTAGAGACTCTAGTTCGTGTTGGGATGGGCATTGGATGGGGCCATCAGGTTGACGAATGACGTCTGAAGGCGAGTTGAACGAATGGGACACTGACATTAACTTAACATAGCGTAGCCATGATCGACGACTGCACCGTATTGGTCATTTTGTGTACATTTTATACCCTTTGATACCCTCGTTTCATGTTGTATGAATGGAAAAGCGAAAAGGTGTCAGGTTGACAATCTGAGCTCAGTGTCAAAGTCCTGCGGAGGTTTGAGGATATGCATGGCGGGTATGGGTCTTTTGTTCGAAGTATCACAATCTCAGTTTCATCATCAACTCACTCACACATAAAGCCCAACTGTGACTCATCCGGAAACTATTGAATATGTAAGTGCGGTGTTCCATCTCCTCAACAAAGTGAGAGCGCAGATTGGAAGGAGATAAATAATTTTGTAAACGCAACCCGATGTAGGAAGGAACACATAAACGTGAAGTACCATGTATTCGGATTGATGGTTATTTACATCATCTAGCTCCACAATACAGACTAGCGATTTGGGGAACTCGGTGATACCCAATAACCTGACAATCGCCGCAAAATTAGAACAAAAAGTAAACACCGAGGGAACATGTCGCGGGACAAGAAAAAATAGAAGAATTCATATTGGTGATTGTTACGCCTGGCGACGGTGGGATAACATTGACACATGAAAGAAAACGAAAGACGGTATGAAAAAAAATGAGGCAAAGCAAGGACGAAATCCAGAACAGTTGATTTGGCCGTTAAGAATTAAACTTGATGAAAGAGATAACTATCCCTCCATCGGATCTGATATGGCATAATGAGACTTGTCAAGACTTGAGTGGAAATATTTAACCTTCATTTCTTATTTGAACCTTTGTCTGCACCGGCTTTCTTCTGGGCGGGAACATTACCTTCTCTAACATTCTTCGCCGCCGCTCTTTGCGCTCGAGCCTTAAAATCTTGATTTCTATTATTTTTGTCCTACAAAATGAAGCAACCAGATTTGCATAAGTAAAGTGCTCCAACTATTAAAAGTTTGGCTTAACTGCTCCTGCTTGGATACGTGCTGCGTCCTTAGGGCCCATGTAATTTTTAGGTGGCATTTTATCAAAGCCAATATGGATAACAACTTGAAACGCTGATTTGAGATCAGTGTTTTCAGAGGCAAATCAGACACAGACTTACTTCAGTTGAAGGGATTAACAAACGTTGACGGCTTGGACTAAAAATGTGTAGTAGGTAGTAACACTAGGTTGAACGGTTCGAACCACGCAACGGTGGAAACCTGTGGTCTGTTTATATACAATTGTCCTTTAGAGTGCGTCAACAAACTTCGTTGATTCTGTGGATCACAAGTACTATTATAATCGTCCCGGTTAAGGGGCCTATCCACAATTTAACATACTTAGGGCTACACGAGAAGTCATTCACACACTCAAGCAGACTAGAACTATTGCACCCTGGGTTACCAGCCCAGACCCGCAGGTATATTGCACAGATATCTTATTTTTCTCAACAAAGGCATCTACTTTTCAAAATAGCTACGCTCGCCTTATCTTCGCCTCAAAAAAACTTCCCGGAAGCCCATCCGCCTCACCTTCCTTTAGCTCTTCCGCGATTTCATGCACCTCTCGGAACAAACTCTTCCCAAGCTTATCATACCCCTTTGGCCGTGCATCCTTTGCACACGGTAATGCATCCACGCGCTCATAATACGCTTTCAGCCTCGGAAAGCCTTCATCCTCCTTCTGCAAATCGAATCCGCGATGGACCAGATACGCCAGGCACGGGAAGAAAGCGCAGTCGGCAAGCCCAAATTCTTCCCCTGCAATGAAGGTCGAATGTTCGAGATATCCCTCCCAAATCCTGAGCTCTGTGATCGTGGCGACATACGCATCGTAAATTCTTTTCCTGACGTACGGTGCGTCACGAGAATCTTTGTAAAGGAGCTCGATATCTTCAAAGACGTTGTGAATGTTCTCCGTCTCATGGAAGCGCTGGTTCTTGAGGATCCAAGCTTTTCGCGCAGTAGGATTATTGAGTATACCGCGACGTGACTTGTCGTCAGCGTGAAGGTATTCCAGGATCGCCATACTTTCGATGAGAATGTTGCCATCTGGCTCGACAAGGGTGGGTGTCTTGCCACGAGGATTTATCGCCAGGAACTCTGCCGTACGCGTCTCTTTCGGCGTTGTCATCACATGCAGGCGTTTTCGGGTGTATGTGATCCCCTTGAGATGCAGGGCCATCATTACGCGCCAGGAGGGGATGCTCCCGTTCACGTAGTAAAGGATGCGTCTGCTCGTGTGCGCTGCGGCGCTGATGGTACTGACAGTCGCCAATGAGGAGGTAAGAGCAGTTCCGTAGTATTTCTCAATGACTGCAAGGGAAGCGGCGAGGAGATTTGGGGAGGTGGCACCAAGGCAGTCGGATAGAGCAAAGCATTGGTAGCCGGCGCGGAATGCTGAGATGAGGCTTGCGAGGATACAGTTGTTGGCTGTAACACCGGCGAAGTAGAGGGGTGTTCCTAGAAGAGTTGAAGGGGTGGCATCTGAGGGCGATGTGGGCTGCGGGGGTCCTAGTATCTGTTCGAGGCCGGTGTTTATGAAGGCGGAGTATTGTGATTTGGTTATCACGCGATGGGAAATAGTCGAGAGGAGAGCCTCGAAGGCGGGATGAAAGTTGGCGCCTTCAGAACCGGGGACACAGAAGGGTCGTTTTCCGGTATGTGTACCAGATAGGTAAGATAAATTCGTAGGAATAAAGTCAGAACCCTCTTCCAAGGCGTCTCCGTCATCCGGTCTGGCGGGGCCATACTCGGAGCGGATGGCAATGATGGGCCATCCTTGTTCATGAAATAGCTGACAAATTGGCCTCAGGTTGTTCAGGATGGGCCCAAGAGGAATATGGCTCTTCTTGAGGAGACCGTCTGGCGCAACGAAATCGTTTTGCAGATCAATGATTATGAGTGCAGGTGGCATCGTGGAGAATATTCAAGATCGAGGATTGGTGGAGTAGGATTAATAAAGAAAAGAAAGTCTGTACGATTGGAGTCTTGGGGAACGAGTCACTCACTTTGCGTGCCGCCACGGTGTTGGGAGCGTGTTGCCACACACGACCAAAGCGGGATGTGGCCCTTACTTGGTTATATTTGGCTAATGTCGGATCCTGAACGCTCCACTTTCTTTTTCGTTTCCACCCACCGGACCTCTCCCTCTAAGAAATGTCGCCCCTTCTCTCTGCTCATTCCGCGAATGGTCTATTTATCAAATACCGATTGTATGCCTTACTACTACACCAAGAAGGATCGGTTACCTGGCAAAACGCCTTTTTGGCTGACGTCGAGCTCTAGTGCGAATTGAACACCGCACAGGACCCGCTCTTCCACTGCGAACGTAACCAATGGCTTCCTGGAAAAACCCCTTTGCCTATTTGAATACATTTCTGTTGCACTGGGGGTGGGCGTGCGCGTCATTGGCGAGCAATTGTGTTTTGGCAGGCTACTGGAGTATCATATATTACCTGTGGTTGCTCGGCTTTGCCCTGGTTTTACTGCCGGGCGTCCCACACCCATCGCCGTCAGTTCAAACCCAGAGTATTATCTCGTTACATCGTGCAACTCATTCGTGGCCTTCCCCTGTTCCTGCTCTCGCATCCGCCTTATCGCCTTCCACGAGCCCATCCCGCCGGAACGCTATTGGGTTGGCCCACTCGAAAGGATGCTTGACCCATACATTCGTAGTACACAGTTTGGTTATATGTGCCTGATCTTCCGTTTGGGAGTGTATACACTGCCGGAGTTGTGGGCCATGCGATGGGTTATACACAAGTTTTAAAGTGGCCAATCCATGTCATATCCTGTTTGGGTATATTGGTGTGTCGCATTCGACATTCGAAACGTTTAGTAGACTTTTGGCGCCAGGATGTCTTACACGAAGGCTCGTTGTCAACTTGTCTCGGCCCCAAACCGTCACCTTGTTTGGAAATGTTGACCTGTCCCCCCTTTGGGGTCCGGGAGCTTCGCTCCATTGATAAACTCATTTCTCATGACCATATTTCTCATTGGGGAGGTCTTTATCCTTCCGATTGCATCCCTCTCCTTCTTTCTACCCCTTTCTGACGCCATGGCCATCATCTTTCTTCATTATTTTGTGGTCAGAGTACCTTGCATTCCCTCGGTGCCATCTCCTACACGGATCAAGACGCACAGCCAATTCATATCTGTTTCCCCTTCCTGTCGCTAGATGTGTCTTTTAGCCATTTACGACGTAGGAAACGTATGCATGGATTTTGTCTTTCATCCGTTGGAGACGTTTGTGCGATTTCGTGGTGCTCGGTAATCTGAGGTTGGGTTGGAAATAGAAGAACCTTTCGACTGGGGACACAGTCCGTATGAGAGTGCGTTTCGTAGACCTGTGACGACGAAGATGGAAGTACCTCGTTACTTACTGATTCTCCAACTCGATTCAGTCGACGAGTGATGACAAGTCTACGTAACCTGAAGATCTCGGACTTTCCTCCCAGTCTGCTTGGGATTTCTTTAATCTTACTCATGGTCTTTGAAATTATGTTTATGTCACGCAATTGTTGAATGTTGTGTTCTGACATCCGAAAAACTCTTTCCCCGACATCTCCGAAGGAACCGGCCTACTTGTTTGTTCTACTTACAGCGCTAAAGAAACCCATGATGCGTTTCCCTCCAATCTTCACAGCCCCATTATGTTCGTCGTTAACGCACTTCATCGGTACACCGTTAAGCATCAATTCATCCTCGCCAATTCCTAATTGATTGAATCTCTTAGATGGTTACACAGGATATGTCGCTGTTTCTCGTAATACTCATACTAGGGCATGTCAAAAGAACACTGAAGGGAGGGAGGTGGGATACGAAGGATCAAATAGGATGCGCGGGTGATGAAGAAAGTCGAAACAGATTTGGGAGTTGATGAACAAAATGGAATGATGAACAAGAGGAACTTTTCGCGGGTACACACTACCGAGATCTTTGAGGATCGACTCCTACAGAAATCCAAGCACGTAGGCCTTCGCTGTCCCTTTGGGCCTTCACCTTGCAATCCCTGACAACTTTTCGATGAGATGCGTTTCGCTTCACGTCCTGAACCCACCCTTTTTATTTAGTCTGTTGTGGGCTCCGCTGCGACTCGTGCGTACACAGTCTGATCGTACTTAGAGCGCTACTAACCCACCTGTACACCCACCAGCTTAATCAAGGGCTACACTGCCGCTCGCTGTGCACTATCTTGATGTGGGCATGTTGAGACAGTTCACCAAATGACGGACGAAAGGATGGACCCGCGTCCTGGGGATCTCGTTCACTTCGAAGGAGCTTCTGCTCATTTGCTGCAAATGTTACTGTTCGTTTATCCGATACCCCCAGTTCATCGTATGTATTCTGTTCTCGTTTTATCACAACCTCTCGTCGTGCCAGATTCCACTTCCGCCTTCTATCAGCGGTTAACAACCCATGATGAATTCAATCTGATTGTCGCCTGGGATATTCAACTGTGTTTAAAGCCGCGAGAGCGGATCCGAGATGGTGGCAACGATGGCGAACTTCATGATGAGGATACGTAAATGGGTTCTATAGCTTGGGTTAAAAATGTCAAGGATGCGGCATGGCGAAGGACGAATAAGCGACCAGCACCGAAAGAAAATGGGTGTGTAGTGGTCAAGTGGGAAGTGCAGCTTGAACGAAAAAACGTGGCTCAAGATGAAGCCTTTATACACAAAAACGAAGCGATCCACTTCTGAAATGCCCATCACTCGGAGAGATCGGAGGTAGGGTTCTATTGAGAAATCCCTGATGCGCTATTTTTGTGCAAACCCGATGCTTCGTGGAGTGAAGCCGCAAAGCTGTAACTGATCATGATAGATAATGGTTTATTTAAGTATGACTGTTCCGAATTCTAACTGTAGCTGAGACTAGAACTCATGGGTTGTTAACTATACAACACTGCCATGCTTCCCTCATGTTTTGTATCATGTCTTTTGGTAAACATACGCCCCTCCTCTTAAGACGGGGCTATTTCCCTTGTCTGTGCACACCCGAATTGTCGCCGTGCTGGCCTTCTGTTTCCTTGTGCTCTGTACTCTTGCCACTGACGAATTTGATACTCCGTTCTTCAAATGGCTTTCCTGGACGATACGTAGGACTTCCTTTTTAGCCCGAAAGTTCTTTCGTCAGCTCATAAATGCTCTTTCACCAACAGTTTGGGGGCAGCATTTGCTGGATTAGTAGCCGCTGCAATGCAAGGTCGTGATATTTCAAATAAGGGCTGTTACTGACAAGTTTTTTTCAATGCTTAGTTTACATGGTGGTGCGTCAAGGTGATAACACATCCTACTATAACCATTGATCCCGGATCTCAGTCTCAATCGTTCAAGCTTGGTACTAC
>Ga0307517_10011775_pt1 | contig 12092 bp, 9 predicted proteins | sample 23_EM_MG_FD_194515 | JGI IMG/M metagenome (GOLD analysis project Ga0307517, IMG submission 194515) | Populus trichocarpa ectomycorrhiza microbial communities from riparian zone in the Pacific Northwest, United States - 23_EM | ecosystem: Host-associated > Plants > Roots > Unclassified | place... | reverse complement strand
TCGGCTTTGATGGGTGGAGGTGGTCCGGCACCTCAGCAACAACGGAGGGTACTCTCACCGGCCGCTGGGCTTGCTCCAAGTGCGACTCTGGATTGAGTGGTCGATATGAAAAGCCATCAGTAGATATTGTATTGCTGTTTCAATCAAGAGTCCCAGCAGAACGAACGGTAATGATACACTGGGATAGCGGATGTTTCGTCAGTGGGATGGAACCGACTTGAAAATAAAATCACTGACTGAGTGCGTACGGAACCCACCTGTCAGAGTCTGATATATATATATATATATACCCTCGGTGACCGTCGAGCACACTGTGCTGCCAGCTGAGCGCAGTATGGTGACGATAGCTAGAAAATGGGGGTGCGATACACATGTGGAATTGACCGTCTCAGAGGAGCGGTGTGAGGTTCACGCGTGTTAACGCGCCTGGAACGTGTCCAAGCGGGAGGGCGCGGCAGTTCAACGTTCAACGTTGACGTTGAGTTGCTGTACCAGATGGTAAGTATTCCACGTACATCCACCGCGCTGTGCTGCTTGACGGAAATCCCACTGATGCGGGACATGGACCACCGGCACCGTCCATACCGCTGGAAGTCGGTTCAAACACAAACCCGAGGCGTATGAGAGCGCTTGACAGAAAGAGAAGGTTAAGTTAGAGGAGACCGCAATGTCTTGGATGAAGGTACTTGAGTGAGGGTAAGGGGGAATGCCCAAGGGGTTGATGGCTGTAATGGAGAAGGCTAGGTCGAGAGGAGACGAAAGACAAAAGGAAGGTAGGAGATCCGTTTGTTCGGGTCCTTCACCTTTTCATTACACCGTAAAAAAAACTGCGCCTTAAATTCAGTCGAAGACAACTTAAATCACAAGTTCAGTCGTTTTCCGACTGAACTGAGCCCCGAAATTCAGTCAGTTCAGAGTGCTGAAAACGGGCGCTTGCCTGGAAGGTGACTGAAAGGCGACACAAATCAACTTGATTTCAGTCAATTTTGGTGGCTGAATTTAAGGCGCGGTTTTTTTTACAGTGATTAGTCGAGCTTGGGGGAGGGGGAGGTAAAAGTTGAACGTTGATGTGTCAGCAAACATAGTGCCTTTTTGGTGGTAGACTTTGCTCATCTAATTTCCGCGAATCGACTCGTGCGCGTGGCAAAAAAGACATCACTCCTGTGTGTCACATCCAGCTCATTTCAGGAGGGGTACAAGTGTTGCTCAGCAGAGAGGATCAGGGTAGGTAGATAATTGTCAATGAAAAAGCATTTTGCATAGGTGAATACAGATACAGGATACTAGATGCACTACAGGTCCCTACTCAAGAAGCACACAACTAAAGTCCAGAATCAATACCTCCCCTGACTCATAACCAGCAATCAGATACTGGCCATCCCACTGTGTGGCAGTAGGTTCTGCATATCTACCACATAGTTGGAAAACCTCCTTCCCAGTGACTCTATCCTCAACCCTAACTGGCCTGGTGTTGGACCACATTTTAACATCAATAAAATCCAGGCAGGGTCTGTCTGAGGATGCTTCAGAGAACTGAATGGGGGTTGAGCCTGGGGTTCCAAAGTCCCAACCCTGGGTTGATGACTTCCCCAAATGGACCAAGACTTTTGAACCATCCATGCGGAGTGGGTCAAAAACATGATTATAGTCCCCCTCTAAGCTCTCCTTGCCTGCAGGCTCCCCTGTCCATATAGACCAGGCCAGAATAGACTCATAATATACCTGAAGGACTCTGGACCCATCTCCTGTTATTCTGAGGCTCTGTGCAAAGTCACAGGGTGTGTCTATTGTTTGGAGTCTGCCTTTCCCAGCATCCCATATATGGATTTCCCCCCCATACAATCTTTGCCACACAATGATCAATCTGCCACAAATCAGTTGCATATCTCCACAGTGGACATCTTCAGCTCCAGTCTTGAAGGATTCTTTGCAGAGGCCAGTCAGGATGTCCCAAGTCCTCACCACCCCTGCTGAATCAATTGAGAAGGCTAACCCATCTTTTGATTGTAGGCTGACAGATCTGATTGGGGCTGAAGTGGGCAGTATGGACTCAGCTTCAGGTGCAACTGGGTCTACCAATAAGGCACTAATCTGCCAGAACTTGATTGATGCATCCATAGATGCTGAAATGAGAGTGAGGGGGGAGGAAAAGACAAGGGAGGTGATGTTGTCTGCGTGTCCAGTGAGGGTCTTGATAAGGTGAAGATCTGGGCCATTGATACCCAAAAGGTAGATAGTTTGACCAGCAGAACTGGCAATGAGCCTTCCATCAGGGGAGAAACAGCAACAGTTGGGATATGTATTGGCCAGGTGGAATTCTGCCACAGTTGCCCCAGAATCAGTGTTTTGAACTGTGACAGCTGTCTGTGCACATAAAACAAACTGAGTACCATCTGAGGAAAATGCAACATGAGAACCAGTATATGTGGCACCAATCTGATGGCCATCAATGCCCCACTGCCTCACAGCACCACCCTTGGATACAGATAAGAGAAGTTGAGGGTTTGTGGGAGAGAAGCTGACAGTGTTAACATAGTCTTTATGTCCCCCTATGATATGATGCTCCCCTGTCCCAATGTTCCACAAATAAATTGTCATGTCCTCAGATCCTGAAGCAATCATGGTGTTATCTGCTGAGATGGATACAGCAGCAACCCTATTGGTGTGGGCACAAAATGTTTTGACAACTCCACCAGTCTGGACATCCCAGAGTTTGATGGTGTGATCATCACTCCCAGATACAAGCAGTGTACCATCTAATGAGAAGGCAAGAGAATTGACATAGTCAGCATGCCCAGAGAAAACAGCCATCTGGCTACCTGTCAGGACATTAAAGATAATGATGCCCCCATGCACAGAACGAGCTGCAATGGTGTTGTTCCAGTATGCAAGGGTGGATGTGTAACAACCAAGGGAAACTGTACGGGTACATATCCCCCATTCAGCTGGTCCCACCACTATCTTGACCCCTGTAGGATAGTGCTCATGGAGCCAAGATGAGGAAGGGCAAAGTGTGCAAGTAGAATTGTACATCTTGGAAGGAGAGTTGTAGATTGCATCAAAGCTTTCCAAGATGAAGTGCTTGCTATCATTTGCCCACTTGCAGGGAGCTCCTGTCTGAATAGAAATGAACACAGGTTTTGGTGGAAACCTTCCACATTGCTTACCAAGATATACCATTGCTCTACATCATTGAGAGCATAAACACCAATGTCAAGGTTTCCTGTGAGGATGAGGACCTCAACCCAAGACAAAAAACTAGTCTTGAAGCTGTCAATTGCCTTGCAGACTTCCTCAACACCATGGCCACTGCTGGGAATCATTACAAGGTGGTTTGTCCAGAAACAGCATGCATATTCCAAAGTGTTCCCAATGTAAGTAGTCCTTTTTCTGGGGAGATCCTCAACCTTACTGAGGACAGCATGGTCATCCAAGTTGCAGATATTCCTCTTCAACCCATTCTCCATCACATTGAGACATGAAAGCAGGATCTCTCTGTGGTGAACTGAAGGGTCTATAAAGAACCGGGGGTTTGTACATCGTTCTGGGTCTGTGAGGAAGTCTGGAAATGATTTATGGAAGATGCGGACCAGACCCTCTGTGCTGTCTGGGACAATAATGAGAGAGTGGAGGGCTCGAAGAGAGGTGGAAATTTCAGATGGAGCACCACAGTCCCTGAGGTCTGAGAGGGTGTTGATGGAGAGTGGGTGGAAGATGAGTAACACTGTCCCCACCACTGATTTGAAGTGGGAGTAGAGCTCATGGTCATAGGAATCCACATCATGGAAGGCTTGCTCTAGTACTTTGGTATAGAGGAGATCAATGCCTGACCTTCCTTCATGAGAAGTGTCTTGTGGAAGCGAGATGATGAGGGTGAGCCTTTTGTCAGGTTGGTGGTGCTGGGATGCAACAAACTTGACAGCTGTTGAAGCATAGATGAAAAATCCAGCTGCTTTCTTGCTGAGAATGTCAATATTGTGTGAGCCTGGCCAATCCTCCGCAAGGTTGCAGTCACTTCTGTTTTTGGCAATTTCGATGAACCGAGCCCTCAAGAACAACTTGATGTCGCTGTCCACTGAAGAGGGTTCAACCTCATGGAGCCTGAGGACATCCGTGTGGGGCCGAAGTGACTCCAAACGGAATCCAGAGCGAATCCGAGGTTCGGGCCTGCCGGTGATGAAGAACTTGACAAAGGGGATCTTGTCCACAAAGCGGGAGAGCACAGAGAGAAGCACAGATGCAGGTTCCTCGTCTTTGCACTCATCAAGGGCGTCAATGATGATGAGGGTTGAAGTTTGTGCTGCCTGGATTGGGCCAACGATGAGTTTCTCCATTTGAGAGCAAAGGGTCTGCCGTCCGACACCAGGGCTGGCTGTCAAGACTGGAAGCAACTCCTCGCGGAAGCACGGATACCGGTGAGCGAGCTGGAAGGCGAGGGTGGGGAAGATGGATCGAAGGTCACTCCTGTCGTCGAAATCCCGTGAACAGAAGAAGCTCGCCCCGAGCTTCCCATCCGCGAAACTCATCTCCGCAAACGTCTGGGCGATAGTCGACTTTCCAGTCCCGGCGAGACCGTTGAGCCAGAACACGCGTTTATCTTGTTCATCGTTTAACCAGCGTTCAAGCTGGAAGAGGATATCTCTTCTGGTCCCCTTCATGCACCCCTGTCTGTTCCCGCAGAGGTACTCCGCGTCAATGACGTGATACATGCGGTCGAGACGGGCAAGCTCCGCTTCACCCTGTTGACTGGTTACTACGCGTGGAAGGGTGGTCAGGGGGCGAAACTCACGATGAGCCTACAGCTCTTATCATAGATATCTTGTTGCAAAGACGTCTGACATAGGCATTAGGTAAGGTTAGAGCGAACACTCAGAGGACGAACTTGATAATCCATGATGGCGTCGCGGATATCTTCCACCAGGCCACCAAGTCTATCCATATCCCCGGTGGCGTTCAGGAATCTCGTGACCATCCCTCGCTCTGCCAATGGGATAAGATCCTGGAGAACCTTGTCGAGTTTTCTAGCAACCCATGCACGTCAGACCGACTCTCAACACTGGAGAGTGTGGGATTACTGTTTGAGAGTGTTCCTCCTCTCTTTCTCCTTCATATCACCCTCAGGAGCCGACGCTTTGAGTGACTCCGCCAACCATTCAACTCGGGGCACCAACGATTCTATCGTTTGACGACAGGCGATCGTTTGCTATAACAGCCGTCAGCATCATGGGCGGTATGGTATGGAAGAGATGGTCCGTACATCGCAGTGCTGCAGGATGGCAGAGAGACCTCCCGCAACAGATTTGAGGAGGGGGAAGACGTCTGAGGACTCTTTCACCAAGTGAATAGCCAACTTCGTTGTGGAATACGCAGTGGTCTTCCATGTCAATTTGTGCTTGGACGTCGCTCTTTGGTCAGCGGTATCGTCCGAGGATCCTGTGCGGTTTCTTTTTCTTGTTCCGAAAACAGATCGGAACAGACTGGGAGAGGCGTGACGTTCTAGGTTGTGCAAAATAGCGTTGTTAGATGGATCACACGGAACAAAGTTGTCTGAATACCGTTGGATTCCTGGTTGTGAGAGGTCGAGGGACCGGACGCTGGCAAAATCGAGGGGCCGATCCCAAGATCTGGAGCTGATTCCGTGGAACGTGGTACGCCCAGATCAACTTCCATCGGGTCTCCGGTGGGGCCGGTGTCACTCCTGGCTTCGCTTCGCGCTCGACGATGCTTCCATGGCAGGGGGATGAGTTTTCGCTTTTCCATATCGCTGGGTCAGTTTCGAAGACCTTAGATGGCGGGGCGATAACAAATAGTTGGATTCGTGGCATCACCAAGCGCTGGCTAGTCATGTGCGGATACCCACGAATACTTGCTGCGGCCGAACCGAAACTACGAACGCATTGAACGACATCCTGCGAACTATGACCCTGGCTGTTCTCTTCCATGCACGAGGACACTTTCGTATCCGCCGGTCTCCTCCCCTTCGTTCTCACAGATACCGGCGTGGTCAGTGTCCAAGTTCTGTACCACGCCGGCGCGTAGTTAAGGACCAGTCTCGTCATATGGACGCGGTAGAACTGGAGGGCGATTCATTTACGTGGCTAGGTGTTCCGTCGCACCGAAGCGCATCGCCAGCAGACTCCGAGTTTCTGATACATTTCCGTTATCACTCGATCGGGGAATGAAACCGTGAGGGTTTTCTCTCGCCTGCATCCCGCACAAGCGCGGCGCCCATCTCTGCTTCGATTGCCGACATGTAAAGTATATATATATGATGGTTTACAGAATGCACATATTTCCAGGGCTCGCGCCTCCTTTCCTTCCAAGCCCACCTGCGCGGAATTGTTGACCCCCTAAGTCGGACTTGTTGGCAGACAAGGTGTCGCTCGATGGCTGCGACGAATTGACAGCGAGAAACCCTTTCGAACTGGCTCTCGGAATGGCGGTGACTTTTCGCGGTCAGACGGCAGACCCCATCGAATAGTTCGCCATCCGGTCAATTAAGGGTGGCGCACAATCAGAGGTTAACGGGACTTCGTCGAGTCGAAGCCGTTGACCCAGAAGATCCCAAGGAAGGTGATTGAGGGATACCACCTGGGGGAGGAGGTGGAAGGTCGACGTTGATGATATCTTGGATTGAAGCTTCGAGGGCGTCCACTCGAGTTGACATTTGGTTCACTGCGTTAGGTTGGGCCGGGAGGAGTTGGTCAGTTTGAAGTGTGGGGAAAGCGAGGAGGGGAGGTACGTACTTCGTTCGAGGATTTGAGAAGAGACGTCGTCAAATTTGGCTTCGAGCTGTTCGAGTAACGTTTCGACCTATTCCGCCAAGAGAGATCCCACACATCCAAATCCAAATCCAAACCCACACTTTAACCAACGCGTTCAAAGCAATTCAAATGAAGACGTACGAAAGCGGTCAACTCGTGCGGACTCGAGATATCGCTCGGTGCGAGGTTCTTAGCGGCGGGCTGTTTCGTCGCGCCGTTCAGGTTAGGACCTGAGGTCTTTGGAGTCTTGTTGGGACTTGGCGAGGCAGGGACGTTTAGAGGAGCTGGGCCCATCGTAGATATCACAGGGTCGAAGAACGCAAGGGATATCGATGAGCAGGAAGAGGGGAGATGACGCCAGGTGGTGGACTGATGGCTGGCTGGATTGGGGGATGGTTTTAGGAATGGTTGATCCGACGGTCACTTTGACCCATGATCCAAACAGAGTGACAGATATATCGAAACGGCGCAAGGGATACAATAAATAGATAGTAGCGTCCGTGGGGCGATGACAGGCAATCATAGTGATACTGTAGTAGAAAACAACAACAATAGACTCTCGGATACCAGACCGTGGACCCTCTCCCCCTCTCATCCAGGATCTAGGATTCCACGCCGACATGATACGGTTTACCAGAGCGATCCTCCGTAGAACCAGTATTGGGAGACGTATTTGACGCTAATATCCTTTGTCTCGCCAAAAGTGCACTACGAGGGACAAATAATTAGCGATCTACGCTCTCTAAACAAAAACAAAAGAGAGCTCACTGAAGTGGGAGGTTGCCCGCCGATGGTGTCAATCCTATAGATCTCATCCGCGATATCTCCAGCAACCCTTCCGACCCTCAACCAGTTGATGTTATTGGCAGGATCAACGGGAGCCACGACCGATCCGGCACCCGTACCGAGGAAAAACGCGTTCTCCTTTCCACGGAACTTCTGAGTTGCCCTGAAGTCCCAAACTGGAGAAATCCCTCCAGCAGGGTTCGGGATGAAGAAGTGATCGGATTGGATAACTTCGGGAGAGAGCAGAGCGGGGATGACGGCGGTGATTTGCTGAACGGTGATTTCGGAAGACATGTTAACCCAGGCTTCGTAAATGGGCTCTTGGATCGTCCGGAAGAGAGTGGGAGAAGAGTGGTACAAGCATGAGATGTCGTAAAGTTGTGCGACGGCTCCTGCAGCACTGCGAACATTAAAATCAGTACATGATCGCGCTTTACGTGTCGTTATCGGGGTCGCCACCGAGGAGGCCCACTCACGTGAAGTTGTTGTTGCTGGAGCAGGTGTAGTTCTGGACTCCGAACGCTACACCGATGGCGGTTGGGTAGCTCGAATTGGGGTGTCCAAGAACGGCGAGTTGAGCATCGGGCAAAGGGATATGCACGTTCGACAAATCGCAATGTCCGATGTTTTGTCCGCTATACGATCCCCAATATCCGCTGGCGACGGCGGAGACAGCCCACTTGTGAAGAACGGATCCCAGAGCGACCATGTTTTCGTAAGAAGTCGTGCAAGAGGTGGAAGAAGAAGGGGATAGGGGTGATAAGCGGTATTCCGTGACTTTATATATAAGAAAGGGGACGCCGGGTTGACCGCGTGGGATGGATGTTTCAGCTCGGCCAGTTCGCACGAAAGCGCTGGTTGTCCAAGCCATCGATGTTTATCAGTATTAAACGTTCATCCCAGGGGCGAGTGGGTCGGAGCTCTAAGACAAATGTGACCAAAGCCATGGCATCCTCGGGCTCGTTCGCATAGGGGGGAAAAAGCTGTAAAAGCTGTGAATGACGAGGGGAGGCAGGCTTGGTCAGACAAGCACGGATTGTGTCGAAACCCTCCTTTGTGCTTTGACCCTGCATGGGAGGGCTCGTTCGTGATTGGTGTTCAGCTCAAGGAGATTACACGACCTCGATCACAATGGGCGGCTGTGCGCATTTGTTTTACCGACATCGGAGATGACCACGGCTACCCCGGGGCTGCATCCAGTCCTTATCCCACACTGGATGTAGGCTGATAGGCAGTGCTCAGAAACACCAAGGTCCGCTGCAAGCACTCCGTTCTTCCCATGGGCCCGTCCTACCCTCTCTGGGGACCTCAGCACTCAGCCCCGGCGGTGGTGTCATCGTTGTGATTGACACTAGCACCCCGAGCGCCCTCTGATGGTCCCTTTCATCCGTCTTGTTTCGTGGTGTGTTCCGAAGGCGTACGGATCGGTATACCCGCTCCCCCATACCCCCTCTGACCGGAGTTCATGGCGGGTGCCGGTGAGGCCTTGAGGGTTAGACGTTGCACTGAGATACGGTGTGCCCTTACAGGCCGATAAGCCCAGGACGGTCCTCGTGCTTACGTATCTACTTCCTCTGCGTGAAACCCACGTTTGGGTGCACGTGAACCTAGGAAAGAATGAGATCAGATGTGCACTGTTGCTGAAGTGAACCGGCAACTTCGTGACATCTCTCCTTCCTTCTGCCGCTCGTGCACGTGCATCACCATATCATTGGGATCGACGAATTGGTAGGACCGGTATCGCATCACCTACCTGGTCGAGATCAGTCCGCGAGCGGTCGTTTCATTCGCTCTCACTTGTCGATCCCTCGGGGGACTTGCACTCGGCTCACTCTTGAAACGACAGTATTCGCTAATCGAACTCGTGAAGGTGTTGCCGCAGTACACCTGGACCGAGAGAAAGCGCCGCATTGTATTCCTCGTAAGTGAATACAATCTTCCCCCGGTCCATACCGCATATAGCCACCAATTGTTCCAGGCGGTCGAACACGACCCTCCGCTGAGGGACTAAGATAGGCCGCAATGACGTGCCCCTTTTGTGCGCACATTATTCCCCAGTGAGGGGAGGGGATTGCCAACGACAACCTCTCCCGTCTTTCGTGCAACTCACCTAATGGGATGCTTTGCCCAAAGTTGGAATGGGGAACTGGGAGGTCGACACATCACGCACCCTGCTATCCTCCCTCCGTTTTTTCCTCCGTTCGAAACGTGTCCGTTTCTACGCCCGTTACACTCAGTCCGATGCGCAAGGGATTCCACAGGAGGAGCTGGTCGCTCATCGAGGCTTTCTCGTTTACCCACTTCCCTTGAATACCTGTCCCTTAAGTGTGGCCAACGGAAAGAATGACCTCTCAGGGGTGCATTACGCTCCCTGTTTTGCGATGTGGGTCACCACTTAGAAGATTCAGCTCCAGCGTACCTTTGTTGGAAGCGGCAGTTGCATCACGGAAACAGAATTCGCTTTCAAGGTCTTTCGAGTGATCAAACGTGGAAATATCCAAAAGTTTCATGGCCTTTTCATAGCGCATGCAAGAAATGGGCCAGTCTTGAGAGTACTTTAAAGTGAAACGGGCACTTCAAAGAAAGCTCAATGTGAGAAAAGTCATCGCACACCTTTGATGCTTTTGATCGCTTTGAGCCGCTTCAAATCACTAGAAAAATGCCTACTTGACGTCGGCAGAAACCTTGCTTGCAGTGAGAGGGCTTCCTGCCAGGCCCAGTCTTCTTTCCTCTACCTCTACCAGGAGGCGGAGTGAGGTAGTCAAACTCCTCCGAGCCGATCTTGTGGGTGAACGCGCTCTGCCAAGGTCGCTCGACGGTGAAGTGCGCCGTCTTCAACTTCTTGTCAGGTGTATCAGGCATCCATTCTGACCCATCCTCTTTGCTATGCGCAGGCTTGGTGTTCCCTGTCAGCAGGTGCATGATAAAGGTGTTGGCTTCAGAATGAGAATATGCACCCAGATTGCGGCTGAAAGGTTGTTATTGGGGCCTGCTATGGGTGGGCTGTCACAGGATGACTGACCAGATGCCTGGCTGGGGTACACTGGTGTGACAAGGTCATCACCACTGTTGATTGTGCTGAGCAAAGAGGATGTGCCAGGTATGTTTGGAATCTGGTAATTGTCACTCTTGAATAAAACTGCAGAATCTTGAGGTTTGTACTTCTTTGGCAAGAGGGTGATGGGGTTTCATGGACATTAAGGAGTGCTGTCCATGACTGTAGAGACAAATGAGGAATCTGATGGACTGCTGAAGAAGTCACCAATATTGATGTTATTGATATCTTCCTTGCTATAATTTGGAAGAGGATTGGAGGGAGTATCACTTCCCAGGTAGCACAGATGTCATTTCTAGAATGGGTGTGCCCATTCCCCATCTTGACTTACATTTGGTGGATAGAATGATTGGGTTGCAAGGTGGATTAAATGGGAGGCTTCACCTCAGGCCCAGGGATCAAGGGTTTAAAAAAAGGGAAGTGGAGCTGTTGCTAGTGTGGTGCTGGATAGGTCACCTTGTAACAGATTAAGATGCACTGTACTTGATTTACATAACCAGATTTTGGGGTCTGCTTATGTGTGTGATAGCCCTTTTGTAGTAGTTTGTAGTCCCACTACATTTTGTAACATTAGCATGAGTATTATCCTTCAAAGTAAGTGTCAGCGTACAATTTTATGTTACAAAATTTGATTCATTTCTATTCAAGTCTCAACATTCCTTTCACAATTTCCTTATCCCTCATTGTTATGACCTTACGGTTATTCCTAATCCCCTTTTGTAGTTGTACACATTCTGTGAAGTTACCTTTCATTTGGTTACGAACTTCACATTCACCCTCCTTACCTTTCTTTCTCCTTATCACTCACGACTTACAGGAACACAAGTTGAAGACAAAGGCGAATACAATTCGGGCAAAACATAGTACAAACACTATTCAAGTCCTAATGGTATGACTACGACTAGTCATACGACTCGTTCTCAACACTCCCCCTCTCCCAAACCGGACTCTCTGACCTCCCTGGCATTAGGTTATCAAAAACCTGGTCTCCCTCTTCAGCAGACAGCTGAATTGACACCTCCAAGGACCAGTTCATCAATCCCTCCTCCTGAACCAGACGAGCCCCCAACTCTCCCAGACTCCTCGATGGAACTCCCCTGAAGGCAGCCTCCAATGACAACCAAGTCACTGGTGGTTGGCTCACCACACGACCGTGCAACTGCAGGCGAGGAAGTTCCATCAAGTCCACTTGATCCGGACTCACTGGACGACTCACAACCGCCAAGGTTTTGCTCCGCCCATTGTCGGTTTCGTCGAAGGTCTTGTTCGACCTGGAGATAGGGATGGTATTTGTGCTTGAGGGCAATACCTGTGGATCGACGACCTTGATAAGTCTTGCGTCCACTGCGAGATACATGGGTACAAAGCTTTGTCTCCAAACACTGGGGGCGAGGTGCCCTGGAAACCAGTGGGAACATCTTGGGTAAATTGCAGGCTCTGGATCACTTTCCCCCCAATGTATCCACCAATCACATTTGGGGTACATT
>Ga0307517_10011773_pt1 | contig 12093 bp, 9 predicted proteins | sample 23_EM_MG_FD_194515 | JGI IMG/M metagenome (GOLD analysis project Ga0307517, IMG submission 194515) | Populus trichocarpa ectomycorrhiza microbial communities from riparian zone in the Pacific Northwest, United States - 23_EM | ecosystem: Host-associated > Plants > Roots > Unclassified | place... | reverse complement strand
ATCCCGGTAGTCGTGGAAGCGCAGCACGAACATCTCGATCCCCTTCCCGCGCTCGGCGCGCAGCAGTTCCACCAGCTCGTCCGGGGTGCCGATCAGCGGGGCGCCCCAGCCCGACTCCGGCAGGTGCACGGCCATCCAGGCGGTGACGGCCTCCCGGTCCGCGGAGGCGCCGAGCAGGCCGACGGCGTACTGGGCGGAGATGCGGGCCGCGCCGCGCAGGGGCGCGAGTTCGGCGAGGCGCTCGCGGGCGGAGGCGACGCAGTTCCACCAGTCGGCGTGCCGGGCGACCAGGGGCATGGTCAACTGCCGCCCGCCACCGCCGATATGGATGGGCAGCCGGTGCTGCACCGGCGTGGGCCGGCCGATGGCGTCGCGCAGGCGGAAGTGGCGGCCGTCGTAGTCGAAGGGCTCACCCGCGAACATGAGCTTGACGATGTCCAGGCTCTCGCCGAGTTCCTCGGACCGCTCCTTGCGCGACTTCCCGTCGAATCCGAAGGCGCTCAGTTCCGGCTCGTACGAACCCCATCCGATGCCCAGGTCCAGGCGTCCGCCGCTGATCCGGTCGACGGTGGCGGCCATTTTCGCCAGCACGGCGGGGTGACGGAACGGGTTGCAGCCCACCAGCAGCCCGAGGCGGACGCGCGAGGTGGCGGCGGCCAGGGCGCTGAGCAGGGTCCAGCCCTCCAGGACGTCGAGCCGGGGCGCTCCGGGGCCGATCAGGTGGTCCATGAGCCAGAAGTTGTCGACGCCCGCCTCGTCGGCGGCGACGGCGAGCGCGGTCATGGTGGCGACATCGCTGCGGATCTGGGGGACGTGGGCGCCCCAGAGGGGGCCTTCGCGCTCGGTGGTGGCGCTGGTCATGCGGCTTCCTCTCGCAGGGTGGGCATTGACAACCGAGAATCACATTCTCACTATCGGATAACTACCCTTACACTCCTCCGCCCCGCTTGGGAGCGTTCATGACCGTCGTGTGGAACGATCTTCTGTCCTGCCTCGAACTGCGTGCCCATACCTCCGCCTTCGAGGGAGGCGACAACCTGCCGCTGCCCTACCACCGGCTGTTCGGCGGACAGCTCCTGGCCCAGTTCGTCCGGGCGGCCTCCCTCACCTGCCCCGGCAAGACCGTCAAGTCGCTCAATGTGCTCTTCGCGCGCGAGGGCCTGACCGACGAGCCCGTGCGCTACGAGGTGTCGGTCCATCACGAGGGCCGCACCTTCGCCACGCTGACGATCACCGGCCGCCAGACCTCCGGGGTCGTGGCGAGCGCCGCCGTCTCCCTGCACGCCGCCGAGGACGGGCCCGATCACCAGATCGCGTTCCCGGCCACCGCCGTCCCCGGGCCGGAGCAGGAGATACGGCTCGACCTCATTCCCTGGGAGCTGCGGGCCGCAACCGAGCTGGACACCCCCAAGGCGGAGGCGCCGGAGTACGAGCTCTGGATGCGCACCCCGGAGGCCGACCCCGAACTGGCCCCGGCGCTGACCGCGTACGCGACCGACCTGAGCCTCATCGGCACGGCCCTGCGCCCGGTGGAGGGGATCAGCCAGCACGACGCGCGTACGGCCTTCACCTCCGCCGTCACCTCGCACAGCGTCTGGTTCCACCGGCCCTTCCGTACCGACGAGTGGCTGCTGCTGCGCCAGCACAGCCCGATCCTGGCGCACGGCCGCTGCTTCGGCCGGGGAGACGTCCTCACCGAGGACGGCTCCCTCGTCGCCTCCTACGCCCAGGAAGCCCTGCTGCGCTTCCGGTGATGTGACTAGGCCACTTCGATGACCGTGGCCGAGCCCATGCCGCCACCCGCGCACATCGCGGCGACGCCGATACCGCCGCCGCGACGGCGCAGTTCGTGCACCAGCGTGACCAGCATCCGCGCGCCGGTGGCGGCGACCGGGTGGCCGAGCGAGCAGCCGCTGCCGCTGTGGTTCACCCGGTCCGGGTCGAGACCGAGCAGCTTGACGGCGGCGACGGCCACCGAGGCGAAGGCCTCGTTGATCTCGAACAGGTCGACGTCGGCGGCCGTCAGCCCCGCGCGGCCGAGCGCCTTGGGGATCGCCTTCACCGGGGCCAGCCCGGTCTCGGCGGGGTCGACGCCGACGGACGCCCAGGACCGTACGGTGGCCAGCGCGGGCAGGCCCAGGCTCGCGGCCAGCGTGTCGCTCGCGACGACCAGGGCGGCGGCGCCGTCGTTGGCGCCGGCGGCGTTGCCCGCGGTGATGCTGAAGCCGTCGATCTCCGGGTGCAGCGGCTTGAGGGAGGCGAGCTTCTCCGCGCTGGTGCTTCGCCGGGGGTGCTCGTCCACGGAGAACAGGCCGTGGGGTGTCTCGATGGGGACGATCTCCGCGTCGAAGCGGCCCTCGTCGATGGCCTGTACGGCGTTGCGGTGCGAGCGCAGCGCCCAGGCGTCCATCTCGGCGCGGGTCACCCCGGCGGCGACGGCCGCGTTCCAGCCGACGGTGATCGACATGTCCGCGTTGGGGGCGTCAGGACGGTCGGGGTGGGTGGGCGGCATCCAGGAGTCGGTCCACTCCCCGTCCACCCGGAAACGGGACTTGGGTGAGGTGGAGGAGGAGTTGACGCCGCCGGCGATGACGAGTTCGTCCATGCCCGCGCGCACGCTCGCGGCGGCGCTCTGGACGGCGGCCAGGCTCGCCGCGCAGTGCCGGTTGTGGGCCAGTCCCGGTGCCGAGGTGAGCCCGGCGGTGAGGGCGGCGTGCCGGGCGATGACGCCGCCGCCGTAGAGGCCCTCGCCGAGGATCACGTCGTCGATCAGGGCCGGGTCGAGTCCCTTCGCCGCGGCGGTGACGATGTGGTGGGCGAGGTCGAAGGCGGTGGTGTCGCGCAGGGTCCCCTTGAAGGCGGTGCCGACGGGGGTGCGCAGGGCGGACACGAGGACTGCTTCAGGCATGTGTGGTCTCCAACTCGGCGAGCAGGGTGCGGCGCAGGAGCTTTCCGGTGTCGGTCTTGGGCAGTTCGGCGCGGAACACGATGGTGTCGGGCGTCTTGGACGAGCGGAGCCGGTCCCTGACCCATTGGCGGAGCTCGGCCGGGTCCGCGTCGCCGACGAGGATGGCGACGATCCGCTGGCCCCACTCGGGGTCGGGCACACCGATGACCGCGGCCTCGGTGATGCCGGGGTGGGTGAGCAGGACGTCCTCGATCTCGGCGGGGGCGATGTTCTCGCCGCCCCGGATGATGGTGTCGTCGGCGCGTCCCTCGATGAACAGATAGCCGTCCGCGTCGAGCCGTCCGCGGTCCCGGGTGGCGAACCAGCCCTGCGCGTCCAGGGCGCTGCGGCCACCGTACTCGCCGGAGATCTGATCGCCCCGGACGAACACCAGCCCGGTCTCCCCCGCGCCGAGGGGCCGGTCCTCGTCGTCGCGGATCTGGAACTCCACGCCCGGCAGCGCCCGGCCCACCGAGCCGAGCCGGTCGCGGACCGCCGGATCGTTCGACGCCAGCGCGGCCCGGTGGTCCTCCGGCCCCAGCACGGCGACCGAGGAGGCCGTCTCCGTCAGCCCGTAGGCGTTGACGAAGCCGGTGCCGGGGAAGTACCGCAGCGCCCGCTCCACGACGGGCCGGGGGGTGCGCGAGCCGCCGTACGCGAGGCTGCGCAGCGTCGGGGTGCCGGCGTCGTCCCCGTGGACCACGTCGACGATCCGGGCCAGCATCGTCGGCACCACCAGGGCGTGCGTGACGCGCTCCCGGCGTACGGTCGCCAGCCACTCCCCCGGGCTGAAAGCGTCCAGGTAGACGATCCGGCGACCGGTGTAGAGGTTGGTGAGCAGGTTCATCAGCCCGGCGATGTGGTACGGCGGCACCGCGACCAGGGTCGCGTCGCCTTCCTCGGCGGACCTGAACTCCTGCGTGTTCAGCACATACGCGAGCAGGTGCCGGTGCCGCAGCAGGGCCGCCTTGGGCTCGGCGGTGGTGCCGCTCGTGTAGAGCGTCACCGCGACGGCGTCCTGGTCCTGCCCGGGGACCTGGTCCGGTTCGGCCGCCGTGGCGTCCAGGAGGGCGTCCAGGTCCGCGGGACGCAGCACCAGGGCGCCGGGGTGGCGAGCCAGGAGGGCGGCCAACTGGTGTTCGCCGAGACGGTAGTTGAGGGGTACGAACGGGACGCCCGCCACTGCCGCGCCGAACAGGGCAACGGGGTAGGCGAGGTGGTTGGCGCCCAGGTACAGGACGGCGGTGTGACGCCGAAACCGGTGTGCGGCCGCATGGGACAGGCGCAGCAGACCGGACGCGGTCAGTGAACGGTCGCCCGCCGTCACCGCCGCCCGGTCACCGGCCGAAGTCGCCATCTCAAGGATCATGGTGATGTTCATGAGAATGCTATTCTCATACCCGAAGAGCCTTACTCGCAAGAGAGGAAAACCTTCATGCAGATCAGTGGGAGCTCAGCCGTCGTCGTCGGTGGGGCGGGAGGCCTGGGCGAGGCCACCGTCCGCCGCCTTCACGCGGCGGGAGCGAAGGTGGTCGTCGCCGACCTCGCCGACGAGAAGGGCAAGGCGCTGGAGCAGGAGCTGGGCGTCCGCTACGTACGGACCGACGCGACCGACGAGGCCGATGTCCTCGCGGCGCTGGCCGAGGCCGAGGCGGCGGGACCGCTGAGGATCTCGGTGGACGCCCACGGCGGCCCCGCCAGTGGCGGCCGGCTGGTCGGCAGGACCGGCGAGCCCCTGGGCCTCGCGGGCTTCAAGCAGACCATCGACATCTACCTGACCGGCGTCTTCAACGTCCTGCGCCTGGCCGCCGCCGCGATCGCCCGTCAGGAACCGCTCGACGGTGACGGCGAGCGCGGCGTCATCGTCAACACCGCCTCGATCGCCGCCTACGAGGGCCAGATCGGCCAGCTCCCGTACGCCGCCGCCAAGGGCGGGGTGGTCGGCATGACCCTCGTCGCCGCCCGCGACCTGTCGCCGCTGGGCATCCGCGTCGTCACCATCGCGCCCGGCACCTTCCTGACCCCCGCCTACGGCAAGGCCGGCGACCAGCTGGAGGCGTACTGGGGTCCGCAGGTCCCGCACCCCAAGCGGATGGGCCAGTCGCCCGAGTACGCCGCCCTCGTCCAGCACATCTGCGAGAACGGCTATCTCAATGGCGAGGTCATCCGCCTCGACGGCGGCCTCAGGTTCCCGCCCAAGTGAGCGGCCGGCCGGAGGGTTCCCTGAAGGGGAAGGTCGCATTCGTCGCCGGGGCAAGCCGTGGCATCGGCCGCAACATCGCGCTCGCGCTGGCCGGGGCCGGGGCCTCGGTGGCGGTCGCCGCCCGCTCGGAGCAGGAAGGCCGGGTGCCCGGCACGATCCACGCGGTCGCCGACCGGATCACGCGGTCCGGCGGCAGCGCCCTCGCCGTCCCCTGCGACGTCTCCGCCGAGGAGTCCGTCGAAGCATCCGTGGCCGCGACGGTGGCCGAGTTCGGCGGCATCGACATCCTGATCGCCAACGCCGGGGTCCTCGGCCTCGGCCCGATCGAGTCCACGCCGCTCAAGCGCTGGCAGCTCTGCCTGGACGTCAACCTCACCGGGGTCTTCCTGGTCACCCGGGCCGTCATCCCGCACCTCAGGGCCCGAGGCGGCGGCTCCCTGGTGGCCGTGACGACCTCCGGGGTCACCATGACCGACCGGGGCGCCAACGCCTACTGGGTCTCCAAGGCGGCCGTCGAACGCCTCTACCTCGGTCTCGCGTCCGACCTGAGGCCCGACAACATCGCGGTGAACTGCCTCGCCCCCTCCCGCGTCGTCCTCACCGAGGGCTGGCTCGCGGGCGGCGGCGGCCGCGAGATCCCCCCGGAGATGACCGAACCCCCGGAGGCGATGGCCGAGGCCGCCGTACTGCTTGCGGGCCAGGACGCCACCGGCATCACCGGCACCGTCCAGCGCTCGGAGTCGCTGCGCTGAGCGGCTGAGCAAATTGCCCGGCCGCGGTTCCCGGGAGTCAGGGCTCCCGGGAACCGCGTCCGGATCACCCGCGCGCAGGCGACGGTCCAGCTCGGTCGCCATCCGGCCGGCCGAGGGGGTCAAAATAGAAGCGTCCGCCACCGCCACCGCACCCCCGCCCTCCGCTGCCCGCCTCAGCAAGGAAGTTCCTCCGTGACCCAGCCCGTGCTCGCTGTCACGTCCCGGGGCCCCGTCCTCGGGACGTGGCAGGGCACCAGCGCCCGCTTCCTCGGCATCCCGTACGCCGAGGCCCCGGTCGGCGAACTCCGTTTCGCCGCGCCCGTCCCGCCCGCGCCGTGGACCGAACCACTCGACGCCACCCGGTACGGGCCCACCGCGCAGCGCCGCCCCTTCACCCTCGACGGCCCCACCACCATCCCCGAGCCCTCGATTCCGGGCGACGGAGTGCTCAACCTCAACGTCTTCACCCCGGACCCGGCACCGGGCGCCGGTCTACCGGTGCTCGTCTGGATCCACGGCGGCGGATACGTCGCGGGATCCGCCGCCAGTCCCTGGTACGACGGCTCCGCCTTCAACCGGGACGGTGTCGTCCTGGTGTCCATCGGCTACCGGCTCGGCATCGAGGGCTTCCTCCACCTCGACGACGCCCCCGACAACCGGGCCGTGCTCGACTGGATCGCCGCGCTGGAGTGGGTCCGCGACAACATCACCGCGTTCGGCGGCGACCCCGCGAAGGTCACCATCGCCGGTCAGTCGGCGGGCGGCGGCGCCGTGCAGACCCTGCTGGCGACGCCCGCCGCACACGGGCTCTTCCGCGCCGCGATCTCGCAGTCCGGCGCCGTCAAGTCCCACCAGCACCGCCGTGACGCCCTCGCCGACTCGGCCCGCCTGACCGAGCGCACCGGCGTCCCCGCCCGCGCCGCCGCGCTGCGCGACCTCACCGGTGACGAACTGCTCGCCCTCCAGGACGCCCTCGCCGGCCCCGGCGCCGGGCTGCCGCTGGCCCCGTTCGCCGACGGGGAGTTGGTCCCCGTCCCCGTTTCCGAGGCCTTCGCCGACGGCAGCGCCGCCCGCGTACCGCTTCTGCTCGGCTTCACCCGGCGCGAGTTCAACCCTCCGGCGGGGGCGGACCCGGCGCCCGTGCCGGCCGAGGCCGTGCGCGCCGTGCTGGCCGGCCACGGCCTGGGGCCTGAGGCGGTCACCGCGTACGCCGCCCTCCACGACGGGGCGGACCCGGCGCAGCGCATGGGCCAGGCACTCACCGACGCGATCTTCCGCGGCCCCTCACTCGCCCTGGCCGAGGCCCGCGCAGACCACGAACTGCCCACCTGGCTCTACCACTTCACCTGGGGCAGCGCCGCGCACTGCCTCGAAATCCCCTTCGCCTTCGACCTCCTGGACGCCGAACGCGTCACGGCCGCGACCGGCCCGCATCCGCCGCAGTCCCTCGCCGACGCGATACACGCCGCCTGGGTCGCCTTCGTCCGCGACCTCGACCCGGGCCCCAACTGGCCCCGCTACACCGACAAGCGCCGCACCACGATGACCTGGGACACCGCCCCTCACGCCCTCGACGACCCGCTGAGCGCCGAACGTCTGATCTGGACCACGCCACCGGCCGCCCCCTGAACCGGGGCCGGGCCGGTCACCCCACGGGCGGCGCCAGCCGCCGCGCGGCCAGTTGCCGCAGCTCACCGGACTTGATCTTCGCGCTGCCGGTGAGCTCGATCTCGTCCTCACGGAAGAAGAGCACCCGGCGCGGCACCTTGTAGCTCGCCAGCCGTTCCCGCAGGAAGGCCCGGATCGCCTCGGCTTCGAGGGCCGCGCCCTCGTGCGGCACGACGCAGGCGACGACGATCTCGCCGAGCGTCTCGTGCGGCACGCCGACGGTCTGCGTCACCTTGACGCCGGGGCAGGCGGCGAGCGCCTCGTCCACCTCCAGCGGCGAGACGTTCGCGCCGCCGGTCTTGATGATGTCGGTGAGCCTGCCCTCCCAGAAGAGCCGGCCGGTGTCGTCGAGATGACCGCCGTCGCCGGTACGGAGGAAGCCCTCCGCGTCGAGCGTCTCGTCCAGCGGCGTGCCGAGGTAACCCAGCATCAGCGTGGGGCCCTTGACGCAGATCTCGCCGCGCTCGCCGCGCGGGACGACGGCGCCCGTGAGCGGGTCGACGATCCTGACCGTCACGCCCGGCAGCGCCTCGCCGCTGCTGCCGCCGTGCACCTCGGGCGGCGTGTTGGCCGGGAAGCAGGTCGCGAGCGTGAAGGTCTCCGTGTTGCCGTAGGCGTGGTTCGGCTCGAACCACTTGGCCGACACCGTGGGATGGCGCGCGATGAGGCTGTTGTGGTCCACGAACCGCATGCTGCTCAGATCCACGCTGCTCCAGTTGGGCGCCCCTTCGAGCTGCGCCCACTGGTGCGGCCAGGCGTACAGGAAGTTCACCCGCTCCGCCTGCATGAGCTCCAGTGCTTCCACGGGGGCGAAGGTCGGTTGCAGCACGATGGCGCCGCCGCTGGAGAAGGTCGCGCCGAGCGCCATGGCGAAGTTGCCGGACCAGAAGAAGCCGTTGGCCGTCCAGCAGCGGACCTCGTCCTCGGGACGGAATCCGTACATGCGCCGGCAGCGCCACAGCTGGACGGCGACGCCGCGATGCGCGCTCAGGATGCCCTTCGGCCTGCTGGTGGAGCCGGAGGAGAAGAACAGCACGGCCGTGTCGCTCGGACGCACCGACGCGGCCGTGGCCTCGACCAGTTCGCGCGGCTGGTCGAGGCCGCGTGCCAGGAAGCCGTCCCAGGTGTCGGTCCCCGGGCCCGGCGCGGCGTCCCCGACCGACACCAGGCGGCGCAGGAAGGGGAATCTCGCGGACTGCAGCGCGCCGGGCGCCGCCTTGCCGATCTCCGGCTCCAGTTCGGTCAGCACGGCCGCGAAGTCCGTCTTCAGCACGCGGCGCTCGAACAGCAGCACCGAGACGCCGGAGACCCGCAGCAGGTGGTCCAGCTCGGACGGCGTCGAGAAGGTGCTCAGCGTGACGACCACGGCCCCGGTGAGCGAGGCGCCGAACGCCGCCGCGATCCATTCGGGGCGGTTGGTCATCAGGACGCCCACGCGGCTGTCCTTGCCCACTCCGCAGGCCCGCAGCGCCCGCGCCACCTCGATCGCGCGCTCCCACAGCTCGGCGTACGTCCAGCGCGTGACGCCCTCACCGGTGTGCATGACCAGCGCCTCGCGCTCGCCGTACGCGGCCGTCACCTCGCGCAGGAAGCCGGGCAGGGTGAGCGCCCCGAGCCCCGGTTCGTCGGCGAGCGGCGGGCCCGACACGACGGAGGGCGGTCTCGCCGCTCCCGGTTGCGCACCGTCGGATTCGGCTACTGGCATGGCAGTTCGACCTCCGCGGTGCACGTCACGAGCACGCCGCCGTCCTGGTTGGTGAGGCGCAGCTTCACCTGGACGAGCGGCACGCCCCACACCGACTCGGGCTCCTTGGCGACGACCTCGGCGTCGAAGTAGGTCACATCACCCTCGAAGGCGGGGCCCCGGAAGTCCGCCTTGGAGTGGCGGACCATGCCGTCGTTGCCGGCCCAGTAGGCGAGGAAGTCGGTGCACCAGGCGCCCATCGTGGCGCCGTAGCCGTAGGCGCGGGCCATGCCGACCTCGCCGGCCTTGTCGGCGTCGATGTGGCCGCGGGAAGGGCCGACGTAGAGGCCGTCGCGCTTGCGCGGATCGATCTTCGCGCCCTCCTCGTCGAAGGCGAAGCCCTCGACCCAGCCCGGGTCCTGGTTGACCCAGGGATCGGCGACGCCCTCGGGCGCGACCCAGCCGAACGTCCCCCAGATGTTGAAGAGGAAGGCGCGGTACTCGGTGGTGAAGGTGGCGATGCTGTGCGGGCCGATCACCCGCCTCGGCAGCTTGTCGCCCACCTTCACCTCCTCGAAGTGCGGCGAGACGCCCAGGCGGTTCGACAGGAGCCAGTCGTGGCGCAGCTTCTCGATCCCGGTCAGCTCGGCCTGCGTCCAGCGCTTGATCTCGCCGAGCTGGTTCTCGTACATGCCGCGCTTCTCCGCTTCGGCGGCCAGATAGCGGATCGCGGTGGAACGCTCGCGCGCCACCAGGGCGCCGTGCTGGTTGGTGTGGGTGGTGTCGCCCCGGGAGAACATCGTGGGCCCGGCGAACTTGGTGTCCGCGACCTTGTAGTCGTGGAAGCGGCGCTCCTGGAACAGCGTGTCCCCCACCCGCACACGCGAGCCGTAGAACCACCACTCCTCGCCGCCGAAGATCAGATGGCTGCCGGGGATGTACCCCACGCACGCGGGCGCGGCGCCGTGGCCGTAGTCCAGGCCCACCGCGATGGACTGCGGTGCGACGAGGCCGCCGAAGGCGGACTCGCGGGCGAACTCGTGGTCCCAGTGCAGCGGATTGGGGTAGTCCATCGCCATCACCCAGCGGCGGATGTCGGACGCGCTGCAGGGCTCCCACAGCTGTCCGCCGCCGACCGGCTTGCCCACCCGGTGCTCGACGTCGGAGAGGTCGAGTCCGGTGGTCTGCGCTTCGGTGATCTGCGCTTCGGTGATCTGCGCTTCGGTTGATTTCTTGTTCACGCGTACTCCCGCTTATCGGTTGACGTCGACGACGATGCGCCCGCGCACCTTGCCGTCCATGAGCCGGCCCGCCGCGCCGATCGCCTCTGCCAGCGCGATCTCCTCGGCGATCGTGTCGAGCGCCTCCACGTCCAGCTCGCGCGACAGGCGGTCCCAGGCGGCCAGGCGCGGTTCGCGGGGCGCCATCACGCTGTCGATGCCGAGCAGGGACACCCCGCGCAGGATGAACGGGGCGACGGACGCGGGGAAGTCCATGCCCTGCGCCAGGCCGCACGCGGCGACGGTGCCGCCGTAGCGGGTCTGGGCGCAGGCGTTGGCGAGGGTGTGGCTGCCGACGGAGTCCACGACGCCCGCCCAGCGCTCCTTCTGCATCGGCCTGCCGGGTCCGGCCAGTTCGGCGCGGTCCAGCACGGTGGCGGCCCCGAGCCGCTTCAGATACTCCGCCTCCGACGCCTTCCCCGTCGCGGCGGCCACCGTGAAGCCGGCCTTCGCCAGCAGCGCGACGGCGACGCTGCCGACGCCGCCGGTGGCCCCCGTCACCAGGACCTCGCCCTGGTCCGGACGCACACCGTGGTCCAGCAGGGCGCCCACGCACAGGCTCGCCGTATAGCCCGCCGTACCGATCGCCATCGCCTGGCGGGCGGTGAAGGCGGCGGGCAGCGGCACGAGCCAGTCCCCGTTGAGGCGGGCGCGCTGGGCGAGGCCGCCCCAGTGGGTCTCGCCCACGCCCCAGCCGTTGAGGACGACGCGGTCGCCCTCCTTCCACTGCGCGTGGGTGCTCGCGGTGACGACGCCCGCGAGATCGATGCCGGGGACCATCGGGAAGCGACGGACCACGGGGGACGCGCCGGTGATGGCCAGGCCGTCCTTGTAGTTCAGCGTGGAGTACTCGACGTCGACGCTGACATCGCCGTCCGGGAGATCGGCTTCGTCCAGGTTCGCGAGCGCGGTGGTCTGACCCGCCTCGCCCTTGTCGATCAGAAGTGCCGAGAACATCGGTGATGTGTCCTTCCTCAGGGGGCTAGGGCCGGACAGGCCCTACGCGTTCGAGTCCGCGGCCGGGCCGTCGCCGTCGTGCTCCCCCAGCCGGGGCGGCGGCCCGTAGCCGGGCTCGTATCCGGTGACCCGGACGGGGCTGGCGACCAGGCGGAAGCCGCCGGCGCTCACGACCATCTCCGGGGTGGCGGCCAGGGCCTGCGGCAGGGTCCGTACGGCGGCGGCCGGGACGCCGAGGGGGCGCAGCCGGGATTCCCAGGAGGCGGCGGTGTCGGCGGCGAGGGCGTCGGTGACGGCGGCGAGGACCTCGTCGCGCCGGGCCGCGCGCTCGGCCATGGTGGGAAAGCCCGGGACGCCGGCCTCGGCGGCGAAGGACTTCCAGAAGGCGTCATGGGTGATGAACAGGGCGAGGTGGCCCTCGGCCGTCGGGAAGAGCTGGGCGGGGACGTAGTAGGAGTGCGCGCCCGACGGCAGGCGGCGGGGCTCGACGCCCTCGTTGAGGTAGGCCGAGGCCCGGTAGTTGAGCTGGGAGAGCATCACATCGCGCAGCGACACCGAGACCTGGCCGCCGCGCCCGGAGACGATCTGGGCGAGCATGCCGA
>Ga0307517_10011772_pt1 | contig 12094 bp, 8 predicted proteins | sample 23_EM_MG_FD_194515 | JGI IMG/M metagenome (GOLD analysis project Ga0307517, IMG submission 194515) | Populus trichocarpa ectomycorrhiza microbial communities from riparian zone in the Pacific Northwest, United States - 23_EM | ecosystem: Host-associated > Plants > Roots > Unclassified | place... | reverse complement strand
TAGTGAGGGCTTATGGAGTTGTAACCGGAGATCTTTATCTATAAGTAAAATGTTATCATGGAAAACCAATTCCTGCTCTGTTTTTTTTTTTTTTTAATATAATTTATATCAAAGGTTGATTTCAAGTTTCTGTTGATTTGGATGATATAGACACCTTGACTGGTTCCATAAATATTTTTGTGAAGTTTGGTGAAGGGGATAAGAAAAGTTTTTGTGTGATGACTTCTATAAGGTACTTCAAGTCATCATGTAAAAGAGTCATGCAAGACTCAGAGGGATATTGAAAGGTTAGAAAAGTAGTTGGGTTGTTTCTCTTTAAGTTTTCTACTATTAGATAAATCATGTTTCTGAAATTTAAACTTAGTGTCAGTTTTTCATAACAAACTCTCATAGCAGACTTTCCTACACTCAGATGAACTAACATTTTGTGATTTTCAATATATTTGTCATATGTCCCATCGATAATGTAGGAGAGTCTATTAGGAGGGTTTGTTAGGAAAATACCATTTTTTCAAACTAAATCTCAGGATCAAAATAGATGAGAGCAGTGACATGGATCATTTTTCTCCATCAATTGTATTTGGGACCAGTGCATTGTGAGCTACGGTGGTTCTAAATTATATTTTACCACTTCAATCAATGCTTTTTGTTTTTTGGTCTACCACACCCTATATCCACAATATTACTTGCACAGTACCGGAATATCAATGATTTGGATAGTCCAAAACATATCAAATCAGTAGATCCTATTCCCTTATATATATAAAAAAATGTGCATTAAATTAGGGTATGAATTTACTATTATTTCCATTCTTTTCTGCCGCATATGAATTCTTATTATTTTCTGACCTTGGGGTAAAAAAGAGAGACTAATTTGGTTCAATCATATGTTTTGGGCAATCCAAGTGATTGTTAGTTTGGTACTGTGCAAGAAAGTCTCCATATGCACCTTCTACTTCAATTTTGTCATTTTCATTGAATATGAATTAGTGGGGTGGAAACACATGGAAGGACTACATAAGAAATTAGCAGGACAGCAGCATGGTGGAGGCTGTCGTAAACAGTATCATTGGGATGCATTTTAGAGGCAGCTATGAGGATATGTTAATAACCTTTATGTGATACATTGGTGGAATCACCCGTACTTGTTACTGGAATCAGGTTTTCCTTGTACAAGAGGTAAAAGCTTTGGTATCAATTGCAGGATAAAGTTCAAGGTTTATGGCCATTATGGGTGCTGTATTGTAAACAGTATCGTTGGGATTTTTCTTCTGTATATTAGGCTAATTGATGAGATTTGATGACTGGGGTTTTTAAGGAAAATTGTAGAGGGCTTCATGAAGTAACAAATTTATCTGAAACTTGATTGCTTGCAAAATAAACTGAGTGACACACTTGTCAGACAATCCAAAAGAAAGCTAAAAGTTTCTGAAACTTATGTAAAATTGATCTCTTTTATATTTAAAAGTGATTGCAAACATCTGCATCTAGAGTTTTGAATTGTTCTTAGCATTTTGCAAGGATTTGGTTCCTTATTGAAAACTAAGAATTTAACTCCTAAACTAACTTATAACTATTCTGAGTTTAGGAATGAAAAGAGCATTGGAACTTTAAAATATTGATATGTGGATTTAGTTTTTCACTGAACAAAATTTAGTCTATACCCAATAAAATTAAAAGTAACATTGACTCATAAAATAACAGCCAGTTTTAATGAAGCTAAATCTAATTTACCTCAACTGAAAATCAGATCAAGGTTGCTAATTCAACAATACCATGAAGGTGTGCATATGGCCTTACATTGACTTTAGGGTTTAGAATGTTCTGTTTGCTCATCTATGAGCTCCTTGAGTTGCACATCTCATGCTTTTCAGTTCTGAAAACCAAATAGAATTGTTGTTACTCATTTGTGGTCAAAGAATCTAGGTTTTACCAAGTCAATGGTGTCTCTACCCTGTTGCAAGCTTACTCATCACCGCTAAGGGATGGCCGCATGATTTTTTTTGCCAGCTTTCTCAACAGATTGCCTTTTCTTGTCAGTCTTTTTGTTAGGAACAACCCCCCCCCAACCCCAACCCCAAGTTCATCCACTTGCATGTGTATCACCCTGAGGTTGAATTAAGCTTCCCCTTCATCTAATGATCAAGTGACTGCTCACTATTGCTTCCTTCTCATTTTATATTTTCTGAGCACTATAGTTTATAATGTTTGTTCAGGTCATATGCATATTGCCTTTTGTATTAACCAATTGTTTGTTTTTTTCGACACCCCTTTCAAGAATGATATTTCTCCCTAGATAAAAAATAGGAAAAGAAAGTGAGTTATATCCTTTCATTGTTAATTAATTTCTTTATGTATCATTGCTTGCCTTGTTACCACATTATATTAGTTTTGGGAGCATTTTTAATATATGAAAAGCATCTGTCAACATTATTTATTCACAATCATTTGCAGGCAATATCCCATCAAATCACTTGCCCTTTCTAATTAGTGATTAGTCAAAGCATAAGCCATCTAAGACTATTGCCTGTTCTTGCTCGTAATTGTTTTGCTATCATCATCACCTTTGTCGTTGATGTTACTATCTTTCACCAGTCATGCATAGTGAGTTTGTTCCAGTGAAAGATATACTATTTTCATTATGATTAAATGAACACTGCCAGGATGTTATATCTGGATGTTGAGTGAAAAATAGCATATTGAATTTTTTGCCGGCTAAATGGAACTTGATTTAATGTGCACAGGAAATGGAGATGGTTCAAAAGGAAGTAACTCTCCTGATGGGAACAAAGCCAATGACTTTGCTTCCCAAAAATCTCATAGGGTAAACTTTGATTGGAGAGAGTTTAGGGCAAATTTATTTGCTCAGGAGAAGGTGAACGTTCTTTACTTATTGGGCTGTATATCTATTTCATTTTGAATGTCATAGTTACAAAGCTCTAGAAAAATGACTTTTAAATGTTATTAGCACTCTGTTCAACCTGTTATTTGTCATCATGGTAGTAGATCTTATGATGGTCCAGGGTAGCAGCATTAATTCCTCTTTGATTCTACCCTGTGTAGCTTGTTCATGAATGAGCTGTTCCATGTAAGGAAAATAAATCGATTTCATGTTTTTTGGAGTAAATTCTGATAGGGTTCTCACTTCTCACATAGAGGGTCTGGTACATCAGAAAAGGGCAAGTAACTTAATTGAAATGGGAAGCACTTTATTTTATTTTGTATGTTCCTTCCCTGTTTCCATGAACAATTGGAAAACGCTAAATTTCCCTTGAGCTCATGACATCTGATGTAGTCAGGTCAACAAAATTTACCTACAGCTTATCATCAAGTTCTTTTGTCCCTTTTTACCCCTCCTGAAAGAAACAGTGCTGTTTTGTAGCTATGATGGATCTTGTAATTGAGGTCGACCAGATGAAGCCATAAAGTATAGTATTGGGGTAGATGCATGGCATCCAGATTGGTTTATTCACATAGTGACGAGTTGAAGATGGACTCCATGTCCTCACAACATGAAAAATAAGATAATCAAATTGATGATGTTAAATCGATGCTGTATAGACTTCAAAATTTACACTTGTAATGTTTTCACAGGCAGGGAAGGCAGAATCTGATGCTCACAACCAAACTGGGACACCCCAGGAGTCAAAACCCCTTGGCCTGAAATGGGCCCACCCTATTCCTGTACCTGAGACTGGCTGTGTCCTTGTTGCCACAGAAAAACTTGATGGAGTTCGCACCTTTGAAAGAACTGTCGTTCTTCTCCTCAGATCTGGAACCAGACACCCACAAGAGGGACCATTTGGAGTTGTCATAAACCGCCCACTTAACAAGAAGGTCAGGCACATGAAGCCCACTAATATGGAATTAGCAACCACTTTTGCTGATTTTTCTCTTCATTTTGGGGGACCCCTCGAGGCAAGCATGTTTTTATTAAAAACAGGGGAGAAGACGAAGCTTGAAGAGTTTGAAGAGGTAATTCCTGGCCTGTGTTTTGGTGCTAGAAACAGTTTGGATGAAGCTGCAGCACTTGTGAAGAAAGGGGTGCTGAAGCCTCAGGATTTCAGATTCTTTGTTGGTTATGCTGGGTGGCAGCTAGATCAGTTGAGGGAGGAGATTGAATCAAATTATTGGTATGTGGCTGCATGTAGTTCTAATCTGATTTGTGGGGGTTCATCAGGCTCATCATCAGAAAGTTTATGGGAGGAGATTTTGCAGCTAATGGGTGGTCATTACTCGGAACTAAGCCGGAAGCCTAAGCGGGATGTGTAGGTAATTATTATGAGCCATCGGTGTTCCCCAAATCAATAAATCATTCCTGAAGCTATAGCCAGATATATAACTAAGGTAATGAAGCTAAATGTACAGAAACTCACATCTTTGTTAATCAGAATCTCCTTTTTTCCTCTCATTTCCCCTTAATAACCCAGGCAATTATGGCTCTTTTATGTGACAGTGAACTCTTAAATTATTTAAGAGAAAGTTAAGCAGGTCTTTTTGCTGTAAGAAGTACATCTGTACAAATTTTCAGGTGAAAGTAGCAGTAGGCCTAAGGGCAGGCTTCTTTGGGCAATCTTCAACTGATTTTTTTATTTATTTAATTTACTTAGAGATGGGGATTTCTTGTTTACTTTAAAGCCCTGGATTGTTATAGTCAACTACGAAATAAAAACATATAGCATCATTAAGCCTTCAAACTGTTGAAGTCGATTCTTAGCCAAACTGAGCAGAGCATTGTGTTCATAAAAGAAAATCTGGAATTGAAGTTCCCGCCTCTCAACTTCCCATTTAAGCCTGGCAAGCATATGCACTAATCAATTCACCTGTAAGCTTTGCTGTATAGATTGATAGTACTTAATGTACTTTTGGAGCTCAGATCGCCACCTATTCACTGAACTTTTTCCTAGAGAAAATTCTGTGTCTCTGGTAAGGTTGTTAAACTCTTGATCTTCTGAAAAGTTGCCTGCATCGATTGTTATCCCCAGTTAAATTAAGCAAAAGCAAAGAATGGCAACTGTGAAACTGCTTTGATTTCCCCTTTGTCAACGGGCCTGAACATGAAACTGCCGACAGACAAATGTCCAAACTACAAGCAGCCGGAATGAATTTATTTCTGTTCCAATCATTTCAGCAGTGAGTTGAAAGATAAATTGGATACTTGACTACTTCTGAATACCGTACCTACTTATTAATCAACAACACTATCCACTATACAGAACAAAGTCCTACCTCTTTATGTATTTTCAAAGAAATACAAGAACAAACCTCCCTCCTTTCTCCGTTAAAATGCAGGTTTACTTCAAAACGGCGTCTCACAATCCCCACTCTATCCCAGTGAAGCTCCAGCAGCACATCACATCTGCTTTGTTTGATGGCATGGACAAAGACGCTTCTGACTGGAGGGTAAATTGTTCTGCAGGGTGAGGAGAAAGACATCAAGAGGATGCTTCCTTAAGGCATGATGGAGAAGAATTACCCTTTGCGTCATCTGTTATGATGTAGCTGCTCATAAACGTCAAGGTTATCTTTGGTCCCTGATTTCTCAAGACGTGCTTTACGCACAGCCTGCTGGATCTGTCTCTCGTGCTCTTTGAGTATTTCTTCCATGTTTCCCCCAGGAGGCATCAATGGTCCAGAGTAATGGATCCTGGTTTTCCTGGGAACAAACCCCTGAAACCAGATTTCCTTTTTTGTCAAATGATCAGGCATAACACAATAGCAGTTCAAATTAACACAGAAAAAGAAGGATAAAAAGCTACGTGGGGAAAAATGGAGAGTAAAGAATGAGATATCCACTGTCAAATTTGAATGTCTGACATGCTTGTAACTAGGGTAACATACTATCTAAAACTTGCAATTTGTTTCAAAATCTACATTTATCAATTGTATTTGTAATGCATAAAACTTCAACTCCCATTGCCGGACAAGAGTTTGCTGGTAGCGGAAACAATATGAAGAGTCTTAAAATTATGGCAATTTTTCTCGAACTGTTCTCCATGAGTAAATAGCTTCCTTGCACATCAAAATCCATATTCATATATAAGGGTGGCAGTTGGATGAATGTATCAGTTATGATTTTAACATTTAACTTTGTTTAATACAGAGAAAAAAATTTGAAAGATTGACGAAGGTGGATGATTCTTTACCGCTGAAGAATCTATGCTAGGAGCTCGTTCCTTCTTCTTAAGGGAGGAGCTAGATATCTCCCCTGATTGCGACACGCGAGATTTCTTTGACCTCAATTCTGGATTATTTTCTGTACAATCTACACTCTTATTTAACGACAATCCTACTGCAGAATGGTGAATCACTGAAGCAGAATGCTCGAGACCATTCTTCTTCGATACTCTAGGAGGCTCAATTCGGAAGCTAGAACCTCCATCCTCCTGGATATTATATTTATAACTGCTACATATAGTTTTTGGCTGTCCCTGAGCAGTGAATTCTGAAGTGGGAGCTTTCTTAGTATCTCCTGAACCCCTTCTAACAGATTCTGGTCCTCGTCCTTTTACTGCCTCTGCTTTTTGCCTGAAATTTAAAATTAAAATGTGTTTTCAGAATGTTGTTTAAGATTAAATTCGTACTGTTATTGTGTTATACCTGATTGAATTTATTTTACTTGTGAAATTGCTAATGAAAGTTGTATAAGATTAAATTTTCCCTCAAGATGTTATGATTGATGTTACTTGTCACGTACCTTCTTGCTTCCTGATCTCGCATCTTGGCATCCAGTTCCTTGCTTGGAGGATATTTTGGTAGACTAGATGGATCAGACGGGAGGGGTTCTATTCTGAAGAACTGTAAGTAAAAATTTAAATAATAAATAAATCCATCCAACTCAATCAACTGCTAGCAGGTCCAAACACTCTTCAAAGGCAATCTGTTCATTATAACATTTGCATTTTCATTTCAAGAAGCCAAACTCAAGAAACCAGTACTAGTGCTGTCTTCATACTATGTTCAGAATACAAGTTCAAAATATTTTAAACAGAAAAACTCAATTCGAGAGGTTTAAGTAAGCTTTTCACAAGAAAATGGTTTGCAAGTCAACTATGCTGCTCTCAATTTTTTTGTGTCTGCTGGAAGGTATATGATGATAAATTGATACTATAAGTTTTGAATGTCTAAAATTAAATAAAACATAAGAAATAATTACCTCACTTCGAAGAGCTGAAGTGGCTGATCCTCTATCTTGTGGTTCCATTGACAGGAGCTTATCAACAAGTGTCAAAGCTGAAGGAGGGAAATTTTTGAATGTCTCAGCAATACGGCGGATGTAAGGTTGCTGAGGCTTGAAACTAGTTGCATGTGGAAACTTTTTTTTCGTCCAGTAGGCCTCAGAGGGCGAGCCACAAAGCTTAAAAATCTTATGCATTTGCTCTACCTGTAATCATTAAGATGATAGTTCTTAAGACCAAATACAATTCTGTGGACTGATGATAGATAGAAATCACATTGTCTTCTGATTCTCTGTAGGTGGTCCAAAGTCATGCATTGAGAAATAAATGGCACAGAGACACATTTTCTTATGATAATTTCCCGTAGGTGCTTAAATGACCATCTTTAACTTCTGTGAAGATATGAAAATGATGTAGACCATAGAGGGAAGTTGAAGATTCCAAAGCATAGAAGACTTGTAATGCTGGTTGCCTAGTGTTGGCTAAGATGCAAGTAAGATAACCATACATGCAAATGAGCTTACTTCTGTTCTTCCAGGCATGATAGGCTTGCCAGTGAATAATTCAGCAAGAATGCAGCCGGCACTCCACATATCAATAGCAGGTCCATACTCTGTAGCACCAAGCAAAAGCTCCGGTGCCCTATACCAAAGAGTTACTACACGACTTGTTAAAGGCAGACTCTGATCAGGCTGATAAGAAGTTGCCAGACCAAAGTCTGCAATCTTGAGAACTCCATCATTGTTTATTAGAAGATTTGAGCCCTTGATGTCTCGGTGCAAGACACCGTGTTTATGGCAGTGTTCAAGTCCACGTAGAAGTTGTTGCATATAGCACTTTATCTGCAAGCACGAGTAATTTCCTTGTAAGACTAGACATGAATGGCAAGTTGATAAGTTATATGACTTCCATGGTAGCAGAAACTAAGAGAAGCCATTTTCCAAGTACGGAAAAAATCATAAAATTGAACAGATAAGATCATTGGTACCTGAGCTTCTGTATACTTGATGCTAGGATTTGCTGCAAGCCCAGCAAGGTCATGTTCCATATACTCAAAGACAAGGTACAAGCTCCCTGACATCCTCGAAGTGACTATTCCTTCGAGTTTCATAACATTCAGATGGTCAAGCCTGCGCAAAATAACGATTTCCCTAGCCATGAAACGGACACTTTCCGGATCCATATTGACAAACCGCACCTTCTTCATTGCAACAATTTTTCCAGTTTCAAGGTCACGAGCCTTGAATACAGTGCTGTAAGTTCCTTGTCCAATCTGCACATCATTTCATTTTAAAAGCAACACATAAGAAGACCTCAAAATGTCGACATGATACAATCTAGACTATGTTTCTTGATCTCCCTCGTGTTTTGTTACTAGAAATTAACTTTGCCTGCACTTATGCAACTAACAGACCAGTATAGTAAAGATTTCCTTCAATCAGAATTTCTGCTCCATAAACGAGTCTCATTTTACAGGACTGATACAGCTCTTGTATAAATGATTGTCTGCTTCTTCTCTAGCATCTTAACATTTTATCTAATCTTTCTTACATTAATTTGGACTGATAGTAATACCATTTATTTCCTTCTAGCTACTGCTTTCATACGATTATTTTCGTAAGCACATAATAATATTATCCTAATGCTAAATGTTAACAGCAAGAGATGCTCCATATTGCAATTTTGTTCCTACCAAACAAGGAAATAAAACCCTAACAGTCATCGAAAATAAATTATTTCATGTCACGTTATCTAATTCAACAGGCAACTAAAAATAAGTTTTGCAAGCTGAACCTTGTCTAGCTTCTCAAATGAGTCTGCTCGTCGAGGCAGCCACCCTTTGACGGCTTCTCCAGCAGCTGCTGTTAACCATTGTGGCCATGCTTCCCTTTCAGCGGAAGGACGCATGCTAATCATCCTACTCATGATACGTGGTTGGTCATCAATGGACTCTGAATCCATTGCTACCGATCCATGATGGCCTTTCTTCTTCTCATCAACAAGTTTCGTTTTCTTTTCTCCTTCTTCCAATAAATCAATAACACTCCCAACATTTTCCTTCGACACATGACGAGCATCTTTTCGGCCAAGAACATCTACCAGAATCTCTTCTTTAATGAATATTGTGGGAGCAACCAATTGCACAGAAGACTTATCCACCTCTATCTGCCTTTCATTCTTATTGATATTTACATCTTCTTCTTCAGCTCGTTTTGAGCAAATGCTGCCCATAATCTCACCTCAAAAACCACCTTCTATCCTGACAGAAACCCTTCAAAAAATGCCAAAACCACCACCACCCTTTGCCGTATTGCTGCAATGAATTAAATGGGCACCCTTGCATTTATGCTGGGAGCCCAAGTTTACCATTTTTGTCAATCTCCCGAATCAATGGAGCATTAAAAGATCGACAAATATCTCAACGTGTTTGCTCTTAAGAACCAAGATTTGTTTTTACCATTTTAGGAAATACAATCCCTCTATGCAAGCTTAATTACAAGACTTTCTGCAAAACACAAGAGCACAGAATTTCCAAATGTGAATGATGTTGTTGATATCAAGAAAGCTATGACAAGAATATCAAAGAGAAAATTAAAGAAATGAATGCAAAATAAAGACTATTCAAGAAACAAAATCCAAAGAATTGATTGTAAAAGAATTTGAGACAAGGGAAATAAATCTACAATGCAGGAATTCTGGCACGTCGTTCTGGGTTACAGTTATTTTTTTTCTTCTTTAATTGATTAAAAAAATAAATTCCTAATTTTCCTTTCTTTTTTGGTGACTTTTAGCTAAGTAGAGATTAGAGACAAAAGGGTGGATATTAATGGAAAATAGAAAGATTTTTCTTAAAAGTATTAAAGAAAAGGATATTTTGAAAGAGAAATACAAGAAGGTTGGTGGAACTGGATAGTCCCTGAAATTGCGAGAGGCCAAAGATTTTTGGGATTTGACAGGTTCTGTGTGTGATTTTTCAGTTTTCTTACTAGCCATCGCCATTAAATATATTCAACAATTTGGCAATTTTATTCTGTTTTATTAAAATAGCCTATAGTTTAAAAACAAAATAAATTAGAATAGATTTTATTTCTTTTAAAATCTCAGTAAATACAATCTAAATTCCGCTCAGAATATTTCAATTTCTTTTCAGGTCATTCTGTTTTGATTAAATAATATATTTTTTTTAAAAAATAATATATGATTTTTTTCTTTAATTTTATTTCCCAACACTTAATTTATTAGATAATAGATTTCATAATTTATTATAGTTTTTTTTTGTTGTGATTGTCTCAGTTTCATGGTTCATGTCATGAGTTTAGTGATTTAACTCAATTAACTCGATTTTTTTGTTTATTTTTTAATTTTATCATTCAATATCTTGAATATTTGGTTGATTATGAATTAAGTTTTGTTATTTATTTCGGTTCGTTTTCTATGAAATTATCTTAGTCTCATGACCTGAGTCACGAGTTTTGTAAGTTAACCCAAGTAGACTTAAATCATTAATTCAATAATGGATCTATTGAGAATTGAATTTCATAATTTATTTTTATTTGTTTTATTTAGAGTTATTATGGTCTCATGATCCGGGTCATGAATTTAAAATATTAACTCAGATTAACCCAAATCGAAGAATAGAAATGACAACTTTGGTATCCAACGCATTTCTTTATTTCTCTGAATCTCTAACAAGAAAAAGTGAGAGTCGTTGAGAGGTTTGGTAAAATCTTGAAAAGCCAGAATTGAAAGAGAGAGAGAGGAGAAAGAGTGGGGCTGCTTTAAAGCACAAGCGTGCATAGCACTATGTTATGAGTCTTCAGTTTAACAAGTGACACGTGTATCCTCAAGTCAACTGTAATTTTCATACAACTTCTTGTCTTTCCAAAGCATTATTAAACTCCGCGTCCGCAAGCATGACTTTGCGTCTGTTTTTATTTCGAATTGTTTTGATATCGATTTCTTTAAATTCAAATAATTAAATAAGTTAATTTGTAATTTAATTGATTTAGTTAATCTTAATTAAAATAAATAATACATTCAAGTTGAGATTAATTAGAGATCCATGAACTTGCGAAACAACAAGTTGATTTCCTTGAACCACAAAGCTTCTTGACTCATTGATTAAACAACAAGTTGTGATTAATTGTCTGATCATAAGGAAAAACGAGAATTCGGTGAATGTGGAAATCACCCTGTCAACTCACTAATCAATGGTCTGAACCAGTACTTTATTAGCTTAAGACACAACCCTGAAAAACCTAATACAAGTATATATGATGTTTTCACAACTTCATCATATAATAAGCTTAGTGGGGAATTACGTCAAGTATTTGTCTGTAATGTTTGGAGACGATTCTTATAAAACAATGAAGGTGTAGGGAGTTGGTGAATGTGGGAAACTATACGTTCTTATTGATACTAGAAATATTATGTTGTATTTTAAAGAATCATGGACGAGGTTTTTGATAGTTGGAAATTGTTTGAGTTGACTGGAAGTTATGAGAATCCAAAATGGGAAGATGAGATGAGGAAAACAGGCAATTTACTTGGAGGATGAATTCAGTAGAATCAAATAGAAGGGATTTCGAATATGAACATGAAATTAGAGATGAAACTTCAAGGATGTTTTCTTGAACCTTTAAGGGATGCTATAGTATTAGCCATTCTTAAAGATTAATTTTCTGCCATTAATGACATTTTGGATCAATTTATACCAGCTATAAAAACAACTTACTTGGAGCCTTACAACTTCAGCATAGGTTCTGTTATGGCTTAGACGATTCTGAACCTCTAATGCTGGCTTCTTCACAACCCTATCTTCCTCTGAATGATCTTTGCGTTGGCCCTTACTAAACCTCGTTAAATTTGCACAGAACTTATAGGAACCATACCAGACATTGTTTAAACCCCTCACG
>Ga0307517_10011771_pt1 | contig 12094 bp, 12 predicted proteins | sample 23_EM_MG_FD_194515 | JGI IMG/M metagenome (GOLD analysis project Ga0307517, IMG submission 194515) | Populus trichocarpa ectomycorrhiza microbial communities from riparian zone in the Pacific Northwest, United States - 23_EM | ecosystem: Host-associated > Plants > Roots > Unclassified | place... | reverse complement strand
CAGTGAGTGATTAGAAGCTGATCTAGATTGGCGTGCCCACGCATTTAAAAAGTGATTAGAAACATCTATTATTCCATCGTGCTTCTGGCGTTTGAAAGTTATAATTGAGAAATGTTACCACCAGCAACAACTAACACAGTTTACATTTGTACTCCAATTAAACAAATCTCATTTTGAGACATAAATATGGGATTAATGTTGGACAATGGACAGTGATGATATATCGCACTCACTCAAGCAATATACCTCCAAAAATATAGTAAAGAAATCAAACCATGAACTCATGAGAAGCTCAACAACGCCAAACAAAATCTTTTAACCAACTAGAGTATATAATATAGCAAACCTGATCAGACCCTAAGATTCCCTGTAATGGACTCTAGGTAAATGAAACCTAGATAAATCATTAGTCCAATTAGTATTATTATCTTCTAAGAACTGAAATCCTTGTAATCTTATAAAGGATGCTCTGAATTTTTCCTCAAACAAAACACAGTGATGTGGATACATTACACAAGTTGATACACACACACATATGAAAAGGAAATGCAGCTGCAGCCACTCAAGGACTGTAAGAAGAGAACTGAAGCACATAGCAACTTTCTTTTCCAAAATGCCCCAGCGAAAAGGAGCCACCCTGACCCGGCCCCATTTATCACTATCAAAATATACAGGTACCCTAATATTCTCCTACACCTACCAGAACTGAAAAGGGCTCCTCTAAATTTCAAAAGGACCGATAACAGCTATGAATATACATGTAACTGAAACCAAGAACCTTATGGAGTGGAGAGCAAACCTAGCTAGACAGAGAAGGAAAGAGATGGAGTGTGATCGAAGACACAATGATTACGTGGTCTTGGGGAAGCAGAAAGGGTGGCGTGGAAATATGGAAGAACGTGGGAGGCTTGACCGGTCGAGGTAATTAATCAAAGTTATAAAGTCATGAGCTAGCCTCAAAAAATTACTACTCCTAATTAATCTGTAGTACTACAAATTAATAAAGTTTAATTGCCAAAAAAAGAAAAAAGAGCACAGGGTTTACACACACACACACACACAGCTAAGCCTTTTATCATGATGATACTATCAGCCTTTTTGCTTATCAAAAAAAAAAAAAAACTATCAGCCTTTTCGGTCTTTGGTCGGTCGACAATCTGTGTTAACCACTGTGTTTGTTTTTGTGTTTCCCATCTCCCCCCCACTCACTCAGTCACTCTCTCTAATTAACTGCACTTGCACAGAGTGTAATTATACAGTTTGAACCAATCACAAAGCAACAAAATAATGATATTTTACATGGGCCGGGGCTATATATTACATTGTGTATAAAATAAATAAATAAATAAAGAGATATCCCCACGCCCACCCCAGATGGCTACAGAGATTGGATGGATGGATGGATGGAGAATGCCGTAAGAAGAAAGGAAAGGAGACTTAGCAGTACTTACAGAGTCTATATATTTAGAGTGGTGGGAGAGAGAAAGAGGAGCAGATCAGCACAGAAGTAGAGCATAAAACAACAAAGGAACCAAAAAGATACCAACAAAACACCAAAGAAAAAGGAAAGCTTACATAGTTGAAGTTTAGAATAAAAAGGGTCATCACCACACCCTTTCCACAAAGGCTGTTCCATCCAAAAGAAAACCTACCCAATTGAAAGAGATATTGAGAGTCATTCATTTTGATATATAGAGAGAGAAGCCTGAAACTTGCTTTCTTTCTTCGGCTTTTCCCTTACCATCTCCACCACCACCAAAGATAAAAGAGTCTAGATTACTGAAAATCAGTACAGAATTAAGGTCTGTCTCTATTTCCTTGTGTTCTCTTTTTGCTTCTTCTCCCAATTGAAAAGTAAACTCAGTACAAGGCCCCCCCCCCCCCCTCATATATCTCCACAGCTAGAAGGAAGTGATCCATATGATTACAATTTCATAGCAATAGAATTTTCCATCTTTTTTTTTTCTTTTTTACTGTAGAGTGACAGAGAGAGATATGTGTGGACTTAAAGAAGAAGACCAAGAAGAGCAAACAATCCATAACCTCCAAAACTACCAAGAGCAGCTACTTTTTCAATACCACCAACAAATGCAACAGCACCACCAACAACAAAGCAGTGATATCTATGGAGGAGCACGAGGATCAGGATTGATTTTCCCTGAAGTTTCACCGATCTTACCATGGCCTCTCCCTCCAGCCCACTCTTTTAACCCAGATCACTTCACTTCAAATCACCCAGTTCGTGACCATGACCCATTTCTTATCCCTCCTCCAATACCTTCCTCATATGGGGGTTTATTCAATAGAAGATCTCCTTCCCTTCAGTTTGCTTATGATGGTACATCAAGTGATCATCTTAGGATTATATCTGAAACTCTTGGACCAGTGGTTCAACCCGGTTCAGCTCCTTTCGGGTTGCAAGCTGAGTTGAGCAACATGACTGCTCAAGAAATCATGGATGCTAAGGCTCTTGCTGCTTCTAAGAGTCACAGTGAGGCTGAGAGGAGAAGAAGAGAGAGAATCAACAACCACCTTGCCAAGCTACGTAGTTTACTACCCAGCACGACCAAAGTAAGTATCATAGTATATCATCACCAAATTTTGAAAACCTACACAGAAGTGTTAAATTAACATATGAAATATCAAACCCTTAAATAAAACAGCATGCTCTTCTTTTATATATTAAAAAATGCATAATTATGTAGTGTCATTTTGTTTTGTGGTAAAACAAGTAGTTTTTTCTTTTAAAGATGTCTTTCAATCTTGCTGAAGATTCTAGTTAGATGGCTGGTCTGATAATATAGATGCCACCAAAACATAATATATTCACTTTTTAGATATAAGAAAGGCAGTTACATTTTTTCTTGGTTAGCTTATCCTTTTGTTTTCATCCTTTGAATACTGCTACGTCCTATTGTTTTTTCTTTTCTTAATTTTGGTGTATTCTCCTTCTGGGACTTGTGCTAGTTCCGAGGAAAGAAAAGAAAAACTAAAAGGGAATAAGCGTTAATGTCGCTAAGTTGATATGATAAAGAGGAACCAAAGAGATGTTGAAAAGCTTCCATGGAAATTTCTTGCCGGTTACCAGACAAAGCAATTAAGTGGAGAATGAAAAGATATAAAGACAGACAAAACTAGCATTCTTGTCAGTCACTTATAGATACCCCGTGCCCTAATCCTCTTTCAAAACCCCACACCATTAGTGAAACCTACTTTCATGCCTGCCTGAGTCATGCATCAAAAGAACGAATAAAAACTTCATATCCCCAAAGTATCTCTTCTTTTCAAACACCGAAAGACAGTTAATTTTTACATGTAATAATTTATGTTTGCTTGCCCTTCAACCTACAAAATGATCATTATAGCTTGATTCCTTTTCTTTTAATTCATGTTTTTTATGAGTAAAGTACAAACTTTAACGTGCATGAAACTGATTCTTTTCCTTTGTTTGTGGCCCAGACAGACAAAGCTTCACTGCTAGCAGAAGTGATCCAACATGTTAAAGAGTTAAAACGCCAGACTTCTTTGATAGCCGAAACAAGTCCAGTACCAACAGAAATGGATGAGCTAACAGTGGATACAGCTGATGAAGATGGTAAGTTTGTGCTCAAAGCATCGCTTTGCTGCGAAGATAGGTCTGATCTCTTGCCTGACCTAATAAAAACCTTGAAAGCTTTGCGTTTAAGAACACTAAAAGCTGAGATCACGACACTTGGTGGACGTGTAAAGAATGTTTTGTTCATTGCTGGTGAAGAAGATTCATCAAGTGATAGCAATGATCATCAACAGCAACAGCAACCACTGCAATATTCTATAAGCTCAATTCAAGAAGCACTGAAATCGGTTATGGAGAAGACAGGTGGTGACGAGTCTTCTTCAGGAAGTGTTAAGAGACAAAGAACCAATATCAATGTCCTTCAACAACAACACAGGTCTCTATAATTTTACTAAGAGACCATGAGTACCTTTCCTGGTTTTTTTTTTTTTTCCTTGTGGGTGTGTCTTTTTTGGTGTGTTTTGTGTAGTTTTTACCGGTGAACAAAGAGGCAATGACGGTATATTGGTGTGTATTTTCGGACTTACATCACTACATAATATGGTGTACGTAGAGAAGAGAGAATGGATATATTGCGGGCTGGTGCCTGGTGGGGTTACCTTTCCATTTTGTTGTCGGATGTTAGTGCAGAGAGAGAAAAGGGGTGGGTGGGTAGAAATCACACAAGGAGGAGAAGGGCAAGCACTAGACAACAAAGAAATGGTGGCAGAAAGGAGGATGGATATATGTATTAAGTTGTATTCAAATTAATCAGGATCAAAGAGGAAGCTAGCCCACATATATTTTCTACCATGGGTACTTTTAATATAAGGTTTCTCTTCCTACGAAAAAGATCCTTAGCTGTTTTTTAGCTTGCTAACAAAGTATTAACCTGTTTATATTCTCTCTCTGTCGTCAGTTTGGTGGAATTTATGGATCATCATGTATGATGCATGGTGACGATATTGTTGTTCCCGTCATGTGCTACGTCCCTACTGACCACCACCACCACCTTCTTCCTGGCAGTACAATGTTGCTTCAGTCATCTCCGGATCTTGTTTTAATTTCTCAAGGGTAACAAGAAAAGGAAAAGAAAAGAAAAACCCTAATGCTGCATTCATGTTCTGAGGGTCACAAAATAAGTTAAGGGACCAATTTAGCCATTCAGGGGATGTGCATACACTTATTAGTAATACGTACTTGTTGTGTTTGACTGACTTCTTTCTTGTGCTCCTTGTTTTCGTTTCAACTAGAATCGATGTCGTTTAGTTATGAATTTCATTAAAGACATATATACGAGTTGCAATGGTCGATGGTTTGTCGAATAATGCAAAACCTTAATTTTCTCTCGTGAATTCTACACATATATTCATAAAGAAAGAAATTATATAGCGGATTATTTGGTCAGGAAGAACTGAATTTAGTTGCATCATTTTAGATTTCTTTCGTAGATTTACACTTGCTTGCTTGATTTATTTATTTTTAATGAGTTAGTTTGCTTGATTTATATTTGTATTTTAAGTTATCTGATGTTAATTTTATTTTTTTCTTCTCCTGCTTAGCCATGTTCTTAATAACTAAATTAGTTGCTTAATTATAAAAAAAATTATAGTTATGGAAATTAATTACCATGGAATGTTTTTTTTTTTTTTGAAAAACAATTACCCCCACATCCAAATCCAATTTCGAAATAGTCTATGTGACCTATGGTTGCTAGTCTACATGTATTAAGTTTCAGTTTTAAAAAACCCAACTTTGTGTTTTCTATATGCATGAAGAGCATTGCGAAAATATGTATACCTCAAAGATTATTGCACTAGTAATTAAGTAAGCAATGCAAAAATAACAGTTGCATGGCTTAATAATTTGTTGGATTCCTCCCAGGTTACCTTGTTGTATATATGTTTTATTATATATATATATCTATAAAATACAAATCATGACTTAGTATTAATAATCAAGATTTCATTTCTATAAGTTGATGTGCTTTTAATTGACTTTTTTTTAACAATTATAAATCATTATTATTTAGATTTCACGATAATGGTTTGGATTTTATAAACATGAAAAATCATGATATTAGTAATTTTAGGGAAGTGGCACCCCTATTTGCTCTTTTTTTTTCCAACCCAGTTTCTTATATTAAATTACTTCATCCCTGATTTATAATATCATAGTAAAATCAATTAAATTTCTAAAATTTAATATTAATGCAAACTTAATAAAAAAATTAAATGTAATTTATGATACATTATCAATTAATATTTTGCATGCTCAATTGCATTAAATCAAATGCAAATTTATAGTAAATTAATTTAATTTAAAAAAAATATTAAATCAACTTATTAACAATTTAGTGAAACATATAACTCGTCATAATTCAACAAACATTTATGCTCTATTGCATGAACATTTGTACATATTTAACTAAATTATTAGTTGATTCCAATAATATACACAAAATTTTTAATTCGACAACTTAACTTAAATTAAACACAACACATAATTAATTGAAATAATTAATTCAATTTATTTTCATATTCAAGCATATCAAATAAACTCTAATTGAATGTATTTTTAACTAATTTATCATTGATTTAATAAATTCTAAATTCACCATAAACCTTAATTTCAACTTAAACAATTATTTGATTTCAACCAAACCAAATACAAATTAATAGTAATGTAGTATGTTTACAATAATTATAGGACTACAAGAATAATTAGGGTAGCGGCGGTAGAGTTGATGGCAGCAAAAGAAACAGTGAATTTTCAACATAAAAATATCAGATGTTTAAAGACTATAATAAATTTGATTTTTAGTTATTTTAAGGATATAATCTAAACAAGTTTTTTAAGAGATATTTGAGGGAGATGATTGGTTTTTTCTAAAAGAGAGGAGAGAGTCCGTGTGTTGCTCTTGTTTTTTATTTATTTAAATTTTAATCAATGTGATGCGTGTAAAACGTGATATTTAATGGATGTTTCCCACTACAATATCAAATTATATAATTTCATCAAATATTTTTCAAATGATATTATTCTTTTAAATTACAAAAAAAAAAAAAAAAAACCTTTATTTGTTCGGTTTATCAAGATAGTTTTAAGAGAGATAAAACAAGATTGTTGGATTGGGCCTGTTATGTTGGAGAAACTACAGAACAAGCCCAGTAATAAAACATTTCTTTTTAAAAAGTCATGGCCCATGCAGGTTTCGAACCTGCGACCTTCGCGTTATTAGCACGACGCTCTAACCAACTGAGCTAATAGGCCAATTGGTGGTTGGTTTCGAGTTAATTAAATAATATTATAAAATAATAATTTGAGCAAGAGATAAATAACTAAACAAACAGCTCTCGTATCACTTAGTTTAACGAAGCACTTGATGATCGAGAGTTGGTTATGTATCAACCAAATGGCATGTTTGCATTGACAAAGAAACTCTGATTTGATTAAATTATAGTTAGGTTATCATAAAATTGACTGTACTTTTATTTTGAAAGTAAAATTATGATATGTGTATGCACTTAATTTATTATTTTATCCTTGTACCTGTCAAATTTCTTCAATTACTAAATTTTCTATTTGCCAAATATTTTTTTATTTATTTTAAGATAATTACATTTGATTAATATATGAAATAAAATAACTCTCAAATTATACATGTAAAATGAAGAGCTCTCATATTTTATCTTAGTAAGTCAGATTTATAAAAATCCTATGGTGTATAACATATAACAGTACCCTTGCTTTTCTTTAACCCTTATTTGGAAGTGTGGTTCAAATAAAAATTGATTAATTTTTTTTAATAGTTTTTAATTGTTTTGATATAGTAATATTAAAACTAAATATTTAAAAATAAAAAAATATTATTTTATTGTATTTATAAACAAAATTTACAATGAATAATAACTATTACCAAACTCCAAACAAAAACCCCATTAGTTGTAAAAACGGAGGGGAAAGGATCTTTGAGAAGCAAAATCCCTAATTCCCAAACTTTGAGATCAAAAGAAGCAAGTGATAAAAATCCCCGAATCAACAAGGAAAACCAATTGAGTTGAGGCAACATGATATATATATTTAATGATCTATTAACCTCGTCATCTTCATCGCGGAATGTCGGTTCTGGTGATGGGTGCGAGAGAAAAGACAGGACAGGACAGGACACGACAGGAGTTCTTATGTGCAATCGTGGACGTGAAGCATCCTTGTCAATTTCGAGAAGCAATGAATTTCAATGATTTGCAAATCAATTGATACCTTTGTAACCTGATGCAAGAAGAGCATCTGTGTTTCAAAATCAAGTCATTAAATTGTCGAAAATGGTCCAGTCAAATCCACTGTTCCTTATAACCAAGTCACCCTCAGCAGTAAATGGTACGGATACACAATTAGCTTTTCCTACCATGAACAGTAGATGTAATGCTTTTCCAAATGCAAGGATTGATGGGTATGTGGACGCTGAAAACAACATTCATTGGCTTTGCATCTCCACCAGCACCCTTGCCTAGCTTGACTTGGATGTAACGGACGCTCTGCAAATCTCCAATGAATTCTAGATTTCACCAGTGGGAACTGAACTGGTTGGAAAGAATGTCAAATTTCTTTAAAGTTTCTGTACGTGATGATATTGGCAAGAACATTTAAATACAAAAAATCAGGTGACAAAAACTGCAATTATCAAGTAAATTACAGTTAGACAAAAAATAAATAAAACAAAACCACAGTAGCAAGGCACAAACTGGTAATCAGGTACAAAATCCAACAAGGAAAAAGTGAAGTCACAGCATAACAACCTACAAAGAATAATTTAAGCTTCTGTTTCGCGCCCGAAACAATCTAAAGTTTTCATGGCAGTATAATGTAGATGAGATGATGATACCGGGCATATCATCAGAGGACAAAACCCACAAAATGTAACATTCATTACATTCATGTCTATCAAAAACAAGGATCATAACTGGAATCCATGGTCAGCTACACCTTGCAAATAAGATTGAACCTTTTTGGTAATTGATGCTTGGTTCCAGCTTGCATTCTGTGAAGCTTTATGCATAGTTGAACCTTGTGCTGGCTGATTCAGTTTTGCAGCTGTAGAAGCTTGACGGACCGTTGAACCGGTATCAGCATTTTTCATTTTTAAAGGTCCTGGTATTATAATCCTATTTGGAAATGAATAGTGGCATTGCAAAACAAGAGTTAGTTATGAAATAGTTATTCTAATAAGTTATTTCATGAGTCTAAGCTAATGGACTTACATTAACAATGCGCGCAGCAGTTCTGGTGCTAACATAAACTCCATGCCCATTCAATTTCTGCATTTTAGATAATTGTGGTGTAACATCAGGGGCCCTACCCTTTTTCTTCCCTTAACGTTCTCCTGTCTTGTTTGATTGTCAATGACCTTTTCTTTCCTTTTACCTTTAACATTTTCTTGGTCAACTTGATGCATAGAGAATTTTGCTCTTCTTCACTTTTGTTTCCAACAATATTCACGTCAGATTGTGTGCTTGAGTTTAAAACATTCATAGGAGTTTCAGACCTTTGTTTATTACTGCTGGTTGCACCACTATCTCTGTTAGTTTCCTACCAAAGACAAAATAATTAGTAACTTATAAAATAGATAACTCAAAATCAAGGCCAGTAGCTGCACATAACACCTGGCGAGTTCTTTTAGGTTGTTTACAACTCCTCTTTTTTATGCCCAACTTGACCGCAATTCTTGCATGTCTTGTAGCCACCCTTACTAGACAATTTTCCTTCCTTCCTTGGCTCCTCTTTGTCTTGTCTTCTATTTCTTCTCTGTCATCCAAGCTTCTTCTTAATTTCTGGAGGGGCATTTTCAGTGGGAGATCAAAAAGTCTGACCTCTAACAGGTTTTAAAGAGAAGGAATATGTACTTAGACATGTTTCACTATGATACCAAAGTGCTATTTGAGTTTCAGGGACCACATCTCCATGTACATTGCAGTGATTGTATGAGGGCATGGAATGCCTGTAAGATCCAAGCTCTACACATGCAAGTTTTGTTTCTAAGGCCAACAACATGCTTCATGTCACCTTTGATAATCTCGTATCCATCATCTCCATTATATTCAAGAGCCCAATCACCTGCTTCTACTCTGTTTTTTCCAAATATCTTAAACACTTCTGGAGCAATTGGTGTTTTCCACTTCAATGCACAGTTCCTCTTCACAAGTATCCTATTCATAATCGTAACTGTGATTTCTTCTAGCATTCTTACAGTTAGTTTGGCCCTTGCATCAAGAATCCATCCATTAGAAGCTTTCATAATGTTATTGCCAACATCATCACATTGTGGGGCTGTGCTGAAAAAAAAGGCTTGAAAAAACTCTGCTCTCCGTACTCTTAAGACATCTTGCACTATTACATGACCCATTTTATCAAGTTCTTCAAACTCTTTTTAATTGTTTACAGATGTTGCTCTAACACATGCCCGGAACTGAAGCTTCCATTTTTTTCTGCTAGGCAGCATATACGTGTCTGGCGCAATGTCTGTGTTCAACATTTGGGAGTACTTTATGAACAGCTGATAGAAGACCCTGCAAAAGACCAAAGAACATTAATAAAAAGTCAAAAAATAATAACTTATATACAAAATAATAATGTGACGTAAATCACCTTTTTCACGTCAGGGAAGATTGTGAGCCCTTCACCTTCATTGGCAACATTAAGATCTGCCATCAAATGATCCAAAAACCATTTCCAAGTACCTGCACTCTCCAATTCCACAAGACCCCAAGAAATGGGGAACATTTGATTATTCCCATCTCTCCCAATGGCATATAACAGTTGTCCTTTACAAAAAATGCTTCAAGAAACATCCATCAGGACCAATGACAGGTCTGCAGCCAGCCTTCCACCCTTGCTTACATGCTTCAGAACAAATATAAAACTCATGAGAATATTGGCCTTTTCTTCAAATTAGTATTATCAACTTTCACATCAGTAGTTGTCCCAGGATTAGTCATCTCAAACTCTTTAGCATATCCATACAATAAACCATGCTCATTTCTTAAACCACCATGCTCCTCATCTATTATCTTATTTTTAACCCTATTCAACATACTCGATGAGGCACAGACATTTAGCTGAGTTTTACTAAGTGCGTGTTTGGTATTATGGTTGTAGTTTGAAAAGGTAGGTTTAAGAGATTTCAAAATAGAGTTTTCAGTAGTATCCATGCAAAATTGTGATAAATATTGCTTAACCAAACACTTTCGAAACTGTGGTCAACCACACCTCATTACACTACCAAATAAACCCCCTAATTCTTTCAATTTTTTAGCTGTTATTGAAATCCGAGATAGCACTCTTTCTCTGAAATGTGCAGCTAATATTTTTGTTGTCACTGTCCTACTATGGCTCACCTTGAAACATTTATGTTTTGGCTTATAGGTTTTGATCTGGAAAACTTCTTCTTGATTTTTACTTGCATAAAGCATGAAATAGTAACCTGGTTTGCACCACGCTCTAACTTCCTCTGAATCATTCTTTCGAAATCTTAAATCATATCCTTTTTTAACAATAAATTTTCTCACAACATTTCTGAATTGATCAGCATTGTTAAAAACCATACCGACAAGCCATGTTGGATTATCAGGATCATATGTAATTGACCTACTACTCCTTTTGATACCTGTATCTTCTTCTTCACTGTCAGAACTATCATAGTTGCCTGGGTCAGATGATGCTGAGTGGTCAATCTCATATCCTGGTACTTTACCCTCTTTACCAACATCTGCATCATCATCATCATCATCTGATGAATGACTCTGCTGCACAAACTCGATTGAAGAACAGGATGCAGTGGAAGATGACGCACAATAACTAAAATCTCCTCATCATGCACCAACATCAGATAGTTCCACACATTCCCCAAGACAGACGCATCCATACCCTCGGTAGCATTAGATACTTCACAGTCTTCAGCATACTCAAAACCCTCACTAAAAGTCTCACCTACACCTTCATTAAGACCAACACCACCATTTTGTCCAAACTGACCCTTTTCCCTGTTGGGGCAATCATTAGACCCATCTAAGTCATTGACAAGTAGAGGGACAAGCTCTGCATATATATGAACCAGTCCATACACCCTCGAGTGCTCATGACTTCATAAAAACAGTCATCATCAGATAACAAACGAAGCCCAGATTTAAAGGATTTCCTAAGTATCAAATATCGCATGTATCCAACATTGTTGATACCTGATTGATTTTTTAAATTCATCCGAAAACTTAAAATACCCAAGTTTCCTTAAAGTTTGATACATTGAAATCTAAAGTCGTTCATTGATAGAAGATGTGGTAACCTCAAATCTCCCACCATAATGAAAACCCAATACATACAATCTTTGAATCCATCCTCTATAGTGTAAAAAATATACCAAATTATTTTAAATTAGGTGAAGCAGCAAAAACAGAAGAAGAAGAACAAGGACCGTCAACAATCCACACACAACATTATTCTTGAACAACAAACCCTGGATAACACTTAACGTTGCCTGAAATCTACAACACACGTACGGACCAT
>Ga0307517_10011770_pt1 | contig 12097 bp, 3 predicted proteins | sample 23_EM_MG_FD_194515 | JGI IMG/M metagenome (GOLD analysis project Ga0307517, IMG submission 194515) | Populus trichocarpa ectomycorrhiza microbial communities from riparian zone in the Pacific Northwest, United States - 23_EM | ecosystem: Host-associated > Plants > Roots > Unclassified | place... | reverse complement strand
ATACGGAGTTAGGTCTCCATTGGCAAACATTATTCCTGAAGAGCCCAGGGTTAAAAAAAAAAAAAAAGATTTTTTGCGTATTTATTACTGGTGCTTACGTGCTGTACTGTTTGAATATTGACTAGTCCATTAGGAAAAAATAATGTTGCTGTCACGTAATTTCTTAGTAGGAAATCGTTGAATTTTTTTGCTACATGAACATGGCTGTCTAAATTATTTTCTGGTTCATATATGACTTGCCTTGCAGATAGGATCTTTGAAAAAAGAAAATAAAGCACCAAAGATTATCTGTTGCTGTCACGTAATTTCTTAGTAGGAAATCGTTGAATTTTTTTGCTACATGAACAAACAGAATACATTCTTGACTTTCAGATAAATTCGTGCTTGCCTGGTTATGCATTCAAACAGAATACATGCCCATGCCTGTGTTCCATAAAACTTCCGAGGGTTCGTCCCAGGCAAAGATCTGAGAACAATGATCCTTCAACTCTTCGAGAAATTAGTAGCAAGGTGCAGCAAAATATGTGATCGACTACATATGCAACTGTGAAGAGTTGAAATATAAACGGGTTCTTTACAACTTATGGTCATGAAAGAAAAAAAAATACATTAATTGTCTACTTCTACATGTCTAAGAGCTTGTAATGTAAAACTATGAAGGATAAATTAAACGTTGTCCTACCCCATAAATGCTGCCATATTTTCCCAAAGCTGCTGCCTATACAGATGTCTATAGTTCCTCTCTCCCCGTGGCTTATTTGAGACTTGAGAGTGGCACCCGAGTAAACAAAATGACATGAGACAACTTTTGCTTGCCGATAAGCAGAAGCGCGGAACCTTAATCAGGCTAAAATGGAGAACCCTGTAACCCAAAATGAGCACAAGCAAAAAGTCTTCTGTCTTTTGCATGCTTGTCGCCAACCACATATGTTTTTACCTATGAGTGGTTGTGTGCGGCATTGGATATGTCATAGGAACCATGTTCATCGGTGCACCAGGAACCACTGTTCCTGGTACTGGGGCTCTAACACCGTAAGCCATGTGTGCTGGTGCTGGAAGATTCACCGGGGTGCCAACTGCCGAGACTAGGGGACCTCCTATAGGCTGGCCTATAGTTGGAGGACCATATATACCAACTCCTGGGGGACCAACTGGCTGTGCAGGTGGTTGTTTTGCTGCCTTTCCAGAGGAACCTGCAGCAGAACCATTTGTTTGACCAGTTATCGGTCCTTGAGGTGCTGCAACGTCTCCATTGCCAACACTGGTGATGTCATGAATGCTGGATCGCCTCCTATCTTTGTTCATTGAGTTGAGACGAATAAAATACTTTTGAGCATGGCTTGCTACTTGTGTAGGTGTTCTTGTCACGACAAAGTTTCTCGATATACTTCGCCAATCACCCTTCCCATATTTGTCCAAACCAAGAAGAAATAACCTGTTTATCAGAAGGATACAGGAATCAGCACCACCAACAAAATTCTACTATAACATGCTTATAGATTCTTACTAAGTGTGTTCACTGGAAGAAAACATCCACATTGCCATAAAAGAGAACTGAGGAAAATACAGCACTTATCCTTCAATAGGACATTAAAGGTTCTCCAATTCAAAAACCATGCAATTACAGCTCCTCAACAAAAACTTATGACACAATCTCATGTCTTCCTCTGATTATTTGTGTAAAATAGTGCAGGAAAATAGAGCACGAGAGAGATTTAGAAGGGGAGATTTGAACTTTATTAATTAAAGAACCAGAAGCTTAGCATAGGCTACTCCAGACCAGACACGCCAGAGAGAACAGTGACTTGCTGAGAGTGCAAGTGCCCTAGAATTGCACTAAAAAGTTGGAACACGAATTACCCCTAGCAACCCCAACAGCCCAAGTAACAAAAACCCATGGTCAAATGCAAAGTGGTGATTACAAAGTTTTTTGAGATCTTTAAGAAAGAGTTTGAAATAATTACACTTCACTCTATCATGTAAACCTTTAAGAAATGCTAGCAGCCTCCACACCAAAGTCAGTCCATATCACCTGTTCTGTTCATATGGAAACTTAATTTTGCAAGCTTCAATGGATGACCCTAAACTAACTAATTACGATATTGCAGGCTATGGACCCAATATTATCACAATCATATTAAAGGAATCTCCGCGAGCGTGTGACCAGAAGGATATTGGTATTGCAAAACCACACGATGAAAACAGATTCAATAGACCACAAGAAGCAAGACAAAGCTTTACATATTCAAGGCAATCCTGAGCTCATAATTGCGTTTTTAAGTTTTGGTTCCAAACCTCCAATAACAGTCACAAAGAGGCCATGATCACAAGCAAAATGTGCAATTGAAGTTAGATTCACTTCAAAGACCAAGAGAAATGAAGGGAGGAAAAAGAAAGAAAGAAAGAAAGCAATGATCCCACTAAGGTCTTCTAGGAATCTCCCCTAGAAGAACCTCACTGAATTTTGACTGCTAAATGTTTGCAAATTTATGCACCATTATTCTTCAACCAATTTCTCCAGTTGTTGCTGCAAAGACTCCCTTAACAAAGCCAACATAATCTAGGCTTTGTGGTCTCCTTATTCAAGGAGGAAAGTGTTTTACTAAGAAACTGTTGCAACAATTCATAGATCTAGGTTTTCGTTGGCAACTTTAAAAGGATCCTTGTCCCCGCAACCCCCAGCACACACCCATTGTGACCTTCTAATCAATCCACCACCAGAACACATCAAAATGAAGCCATACTATCAGCTAGAGCCAAAAACTCGTGTATAAATAGCTCCATTAGTGTGATCTTTCTGAGAGATAGAAGAAAAGGAGTGGAATGACTGACAACAAAGCTTCATAGATTTGTAAAAACAAGTCCCTAATCCTATGTACAGAATTTTTGTGAATTTCTCTATTAGAATAACATGACAAATTTATCAAAATGCATCCACTACCATGTGGATGCCAATGTAGAAACATAGACACAAACCACACTAGTTTTTATAAATCTTTAGGATTTCCAACCTCGTTATTGAAACCTAAATGCTGTAGGGTTCATACAAATAAAACATCCAAAAAGCATTAAGGAGTATAATAGGTGTTAATGAATGAACGCGAGAAGGAATTTAGTGCTTCACCACAACTTTACATGTTTTAAGTCTTTTTAAAATGTTGAACATGATCATATATCATTTGATTAATCTCCACCCTGATCAAAAGTCTCGAGAATTTATCCAACTCCAAGGCCGAGAAAAATCAGAGGGAGCCTAAACAAATGAGATACAAACACGTTCAATTCTTATCCAATGCTAAGGTGTTGAACTATAAACAAAGTACAAACTTGAGAATAATGTAATCTTCTGTTTTAGATCGAGTAAAAGTTTGTTTCAAGACAAATAGCTGTCTTAAGGCTAGGGCATGCAAGAGAGGGAACATACTAGATCTCCAGTTGTATAGTGATTCTTCCATTGTCTCTGTCAATGGAGCAGCTCAATCAACCAAACAATGTAAATCCTTCTTCTTTTTTTCCTCACTCTTCTTTAATATTACCATTATTGCAAAGTGAATACAGAGAAACAAACGAGATTCCAACACCTACTAATAATGCGCACCAAGGAAAGATTCTACTTCATGCATCAGTTTCAAGCTTCCATTTACATGCTTGACACATATAGGTGCTCGTCAGTTGGAACAACTTTTCAGACAATCAATCACATCATCTCAGTTATTCTCTGACAACTGAATCTAGATAACAAGGTTTCAAGCAATGCAAGTCAATTAGGTTTATTGATTTAGCTTTAGATTAAGACTAGTCATTTCATCCCCCTACAAAACCGAGGATCTTTCACTTCCCAGTCCCTAGACCAGCATCCTCAATTGTCGCAGGTACAACTATGTACTAAATGTTTTAAAACAAATAATCCAATGCAAAATATGCGGTTGAACACAATTCATTCAGGAACACATTACCATAAAAGAGAATAAAAGGTGTGCTCCATCCTAAAAGTCTCAGAAAGTGAAACACATTTGTCTCACGGTTTCGAAATCAACTATCATTCACTTGCTTCCTATCATCTCAAGATTTCCTAAACCTATGGATTTGATCACAGATTAGCTGGTCTTAAGGTGCGTTTGGCAGAAAAAACATAGCAATAATAATTTAAGTCAGAGAAAATCAAAGATTGCAACAACTCAATCAACGATAACGATCAGAGCACTTGATTTGATGATGAATAAAATGATAATTTATTAATTTACCTGTGCTCATCCTCAGTCCAAGCAATTCCCTTACGGCGTTCCTGATCTGACCTTGAAGCTTTATTTCCATTATTGGAATCACTATTATGATGCCCTAAGTGGCCACCCTTCTTTCCAGTTCCTTCATCAATGGCATGGCTCGTTGAACCTTCTGAAGAAGAGCTATAATTAGGCAATGGTACACAGCCAGCTTCAATCTGGCTAATATCCTCAACCAGAAGCTCGTAATGATGTTTAATCTCTTCTACAGTTTTCCCAGGTACATCGGCTGTTATTTTCTCCCACCAATCTGAAGTATCTTCAGGATAAGTAGCAAGGGCATTCTCGAATGCCTTATCTTGTTCTTTAGTCCACAGAGAACCACTGCCCCCTTCATCCACAGACATCTAGTCTTCTCTGAGTTACCTACAGCTAATAGCACTCACAAGATGAGGAAAAGATATCTACCAAAGTGCTCCAGAATCTAGGCCAGCCTAAAAGCCACTCGCCAAAACCACAGATTTTCTTGGAAGTAGGATCTGAATTATTTCTAAATTTGGAATCACTAACAACCGGATTGACAACAGACTTTAATTATGGGAAATCAGGATATGTCAGGCCATAGAGGTAAGCAAGAAGAGAAAACAAAAGCAAGGCCAAGAAAGCTGAACCAGAGTTCACCTCCAATAAAAATCACAGCCCCAGTGGAGTATGTGAAGAGTTCAATGGTGATTTGCTCCACAATTCAAAAACTTGGACTCTTGTGAATTGCTGACCTATTGTTAAATGAAAAGGCATCGAAGTTCAGTTAGACCATGAGAAATATCTGAAAATCACTAATTCGAAGATGCAATAAATAGCAGCAAATAACAATATACAGAAATTAATGCTACGGTGAATTTAACGGTAAATGGTAATTAGGTTTAGGGATTGTGAGAGATGAAAGGGACAATGGAGAAATCAAACAAAGAAGAAAAACCTAGAAGCCTGCAGTGAATAATAGGAGCGTTCACAAGGCCATTTCTAATTCCAACAAAAACAAGTTAACTGTGTCCCCTACTTGATAACAACAGTTTTAACAGCACAGGCCCACAAAGAATTTATCATGTCATAATCTCCTTTCATCCACAAGTTTTACAGTACATATAGGCTACAACCTCTTTAACTCTTTTGTTTTTTCCCCAATCTAACTAAGCAGTAGAATTAATCACAAATAAAGAGCAAGATTGCGTTCCAAAATAGAAACTTTTAGAACAAAGGAGAGAGAGGTAAAGTTATGCTGTAGAAACATTTGAAATAGCAAATAATCCCATGCATCCCATTTGGGTCTCAGCAGTGAGGAAAAACTAAGATCAAACTACAAAACACTGAACAAAGAAAGAAGCCTTCGATTTTTTGTCAAATTCAAAACCCTCAGCAAAATCTCTCCTCTTAGACTTTCTATGATAATCATATTTGTTTCCATCAATAAAGCACAAATAACAGCAAAAACCTTTAAGCAATACCTCAGGTATCAACCACAGATTTAAATACCCACTTGGAAAAAACTAACTCCAGATTCCTTCCTTTCTCACTGTCCAACCCCAGTAACTGTACAAAACACCATACAATGAAAGGCAGCCTACGACTCAATTTCACAGTACTAGCACTGTCAAACTTTGACATTGTAACTACTAACTAGCACTCAAAAGTTTACTTTCAAAACATGTACCACTTAAGTGTGAGAAGTTGCACAAAAAACAAACTGTTCAAAAAAAAAATCTGACCTTCACAGTGCACGACCTTACTTCTCCCCCACCTCCTTCTCTATATCACTGTAAATGTTAGAACTTTACTTAGAAACTAATAAAAGTTGATGACTTTGCAACTTCTACTATGCTTCTATTGACAAAACCCACAAGTTCAATAAAACAGAATTAAGCGGCTGATTGAACAAAAATTGGGAGAATCCAGAAATCAGATAAACCAAAAGAAAAAACCCATGAAAGAAAACAAAAAAAATGGGTCAAAAAATCGCCTAAAAAGGGAAAGCAATTTACAAAGGGCAGCCGTAGAAATTATGAATGATGTTGATGGGTTATCCTGAGAAAAAAAAATCATGTCAGGATGGGTCAACTAGTCCTATCTTTTCAACAACAACTAATACTACTTGCTTACACATAAAAAAGACAGCTTGGACTGAAAAAGGCTCACCCCAAGTTGCCACACTGGAATCCTCAACACCCCATTAAAATCTGAGAAAAGATAGCAAAAAAAGAAGACCCTTTTTGAGAGAAAGTGGAAGAATTCGTTTTCTCTTCTTATGTTCCTTTTTTTTCCCCTCTTTTTCTTCTCTTTCTATCCAAAATGGACAGAGCCCCAGATTGATTCAGTAATTGAAGATAACCATGCCCAGTTTGCAGAGCAAAAAAAAAAACAAATACCATATTTATAATTATAGAGGCATGTCACATGTGAATGATTGATTACCTTTGGTGTTTTCTTCTTCACAGCCGCAGATATGAGTTAAAAAACTTGTAAAGTTTCAAACTTTGATTAGTTGGTGCTGCCTTTATTTACAGTTTCTGGGGAATGATGATGCCGCTGGCTGCTGCTGTTAAACACGTAAACAGTCAAGAGTCACTGTTTATATATACTATACTGGTGTTTTTATAACAGTAAGAAAAGGTTGTCAATAATTTTTTTTGGATAATTTTTATATGGATGTAATGAACTTTCTTTTTTTTAATAATGGAATTTCCTATTTCATTATCTAAGGGATTAGGTATATGATTTCTTGATTTTCTTTTCCTTATAATTGTAAGATTCTTCCCCCAAATTTATCCATCAAATGACTGAATTTTATTTTTAGACACTCGAATTAATAAGAAGTATTTGAAACAATTTTTATTTTTGTTTTTAGATGTTTTTAAACAATATTTTGATTTTAAAAAATAGTAAATTAATATGTTTTTAATAATTTTAAATTATAAAGCTATTTTAAAAAGCATCTAACTTCAACGATAAACACGTTTCAATAGTTAATTTAAAAAAAAAAAAAAAAACTAGGATGAAATTAGCATTATTATATTTGTATCACAATAATTAAATTGTTTTTTATAGTAAGAATATGTCAATGTAATGCGGTTAGAAGATGATGCAATATTGCAAGAACATGTGCACGGCAAATCTTGCGAACGTAAATGTCAAATAGAAACGACAAGTTAAAGGAAGAAACTACAGAAAAGTTTGGCATCATTTTGAATAAATAGTCTTTACACTTCACAGTGTCTGCAATCTCCTAAATCTCTAATTACATTGCAATCATAGATTATATCATCTTAGGGATTTGCATTTCTTATTTAATCCAATATTGTCATAGATAGCATCGTTTGATGTGATGGATTTCATCTGAAATCCGGGCCAAATGGCGTCCTGCATAAATCTTCAAAGTGCTCTGATAATGTAAGATTCCTGCTTTAGGCACGTAAGAATTTGCTGGATAATATGTATATATATATATATATGGAAACAAAACAATTAAACAAATGTTACTGCTGCTGCTGCTAGTATCGTGAAGATGCTGTAAAATTCACCCCAGTTTTGACGGACAGGGAGATTGTTTCTAGTTTTTGTCTTCTCTTCGAAGGTTTCTTGCCTTTGCTGCTGAGCTCAGCAATGAACAGGTTGCTATAGAGCAATCATAACTCGCAGAACAAATTGATACGTAGCATTCATTGTATTTCTTTTCTGAATAAATAATAATAATAAAAAAAAGAGGTCCAGATGCAATGAGCAAGTTGTCGTGTCTTGATGTGCAGCTTCAATCATCTGCCACATGAAGAAAAGATCAAGTGACTCAAGCTCTCCGGAACACATGTTCGGTTGGCAAGTGAATTTGCCTTGCTTCCTACATTTTCTATTGAATTGATGATGATTCCTTTTTCCCAGGTGAGGAAACTGCTTTGTTTCTTCCTTTTGCCCGTCTTCTAGTCTATATATATTGTTCTTCGACTATCTTGGTCCTGATAACAAGGGACGGCAATTCTTATTTATGGGATTGTCAATTTGACCGGACCGAATAGAAACCTTTCATCAAATGCATGTAGTTCACTGGGGCAAAAATTAAAAAAAAAATATTAATTGGGAATCTTTCAAGAAAACATAAGCGTTGATTTTCAAGCTTGGAATTAGGACGGGGAACAACGCATGCTTAGATTCAACTAGACGTTGACATGCGATATATCGTGTGGGTCCATATTATTTATAAAAAAATATATATATAGATATTACAAGTTGTTTCAAATAAATAAATCAATCAATCAATTACTAGTTAGGTTTTATTTTAATTAGATAATAAAAAAATAAAAATTAAAAAAATCAAGGTGAAAAGCAAAATAAAAAACAAATTAGATGATAACTAGAAATTTTTTATTAGAGAGTTAAATTGAAAAAAAAATCAAAAAATCAAAAAATCAAAAGAATAAGAGTCAAATTGAAAAAAAAAATATATGACAATTTGAAATTGAATAACTAAATTGAAAATAAATAAATTAAAAATGCCAAGAACAATAAACAAAAATTAAAAATCAAAAGAATAAAAACCGAAGTTGAAACATCAATAACAAAGTGGACTGGCATGTAATTATCGGGGGAGGAGAGAGAAAAGAGAGGGGAAGATTGACCGGTGACAAACAGTCTTATCATCGTTAACACAAGCCATGCTGGGAGGAAGAGGACACGACAAAAAGGCATCTTATGTTACTAGGAGGCGCCGCACGCGCTGACCCGTGCATTGCACGCCCTAGTTACTTTTTTAATTTAATTAATATGTAATCTTTATTAAAGGACCACAATGCCTTTGATGAACCTGAAAATCACAAGAGCCAAAGTGAAAAGACCAAAAGGCCCTATACACATGGCTTAATTTTTTATTATTATAAGGGTATGCATGTTGTTTTATTGTATTTTTTAAAAAATAAAAAGATAAAAACACCTCTGTCAATTTTAAAATTTTTTACTTATAAGATAATTAGATAATTTCATTGTACTAAAAAAATTGAAAAGATATATACCTTTGGTCAATTCTTTTGTGAAAATATCAAAATACCCCCAACAACAAGACCATTATTTTTTTAGGAAGGCCAATGATGTAAATATACTATTATAGTAAATAGTAAATTGTGTGTGCAATGGCTTAGTAAGATGATCTACATGGTTTTTTTTTAGTGAGTACTCACTCTATCTTTACATCTTTTATTTTTATGATTTTATAATTAAATAAAATTATGTAAGTATATTTTTTTTATCATTGATGGAACCGTAGTTTCTTTGCTAGTGTAATGGCTCTATTGTTATCATAGTACACGGCTACTAAATCAACAACGCTAGAAATCACATTTCATTCGGTGATGAACTTCTTAATCTAAACAATTTTTTTTCCTCAAACGTTGAGGTGTATTCAATTTTAATTGTAGAATCTATTCTAGTGTTTTGTCTAGAATTTTTCCAACTCATAGCACCATTATTTAGAGTCAAATATAACTAGACTAAATTTTTTATTTTCAATATCTAATTAAAAACTAGCATTTAAATAACCATGAACTACTAATTCATCTCCTTTATGGGTCAGAAAAACATTCTTAGTTCATTTTAAGTACTTAAAAATATTTTTAATTATCTTCCAGCAACTCTCACCTGAATTAAATTAGTATTTACTCATTATATTCAAAGTATAAGATGCATATGGTCTTGTTCATAACATTTTCAAAGTATGTTGAATCACTTACATCATACATCTCTCAATTTATGTTTTTAAACACATATTCTTATAGGGACATAGCATATGCAAAATAAATAAGTATCATCTTTTGGATTCTTTCATGCTAAACCATTTTAGCATCTTGGTCATGTAAATGAATTGAGACAACCAAAGCAACCTTGTAAATTTATATTTATAAATCTTTATTCTTGATATATAGGTTGCTTTCTCTCGTATTTTTTATAAAGAAATTCTTGGACAACTATATCTCTACTAACTAAAGTAAAGTGATTATGTATTTTATAAATAATGTGTCGTTTGTCTATAATATTAGAAAAACGACTCCACTTCAACTAATTTTATTTTTTTTTGTAAATACAATGTTCATTTATATTTTTTATAAAATCAAATTATTTAATTATTTCATCAAGATAAATATTTCAACTACTCGTAAATAGATTTTCATAACTTAAGACACTTTATAGATAAATTCCCAGGATTCAAACATATCCCATGACTGGTATAAAAGAACTTAATTCACATCATGTGTCAAAAAGTACGAAGGTTAAACCTACCTCATAACCATAATTCTTTCGTGAGCTTGAAATCATAAAGGTTGAGCGCAGAAAGCGTGTAAATGTCAAACTTTATCAATGGTCGCAAAAAAGAGTGGTCCGTAGTTTTGGATAATCTCCTCCTGATTTTCTCTCCGGCCCCACAGATTTTTTTTTTTTTTTTTGTCAAGCTTATATGAACTTTGTAGCAAATACTCAAGTTCTTATCAGCTGCCTGCCCAGGATTTTTTATTTTTTTTTAATTGTGCTTTTAAGAATTACTTTAACGTAAGCATCAGTGAAAAATATATTTTAACATTCCATGGTGTAAAACGTTGTCAAAAGCACGAGGCTTCATGCTAACTCTTGGATGTGTTTATGCCTAATCCATGTCGTTAATCTCGGCTTTGGAATGGAGAATCAAGCAAAGTTTAAGATAATCCAAGCTTCGGGGGACCAGAGCCATGGAAGCTTCGGCCTTTGGGTTTGGTCTTCTCAAGTTTATTGGGCTTAATTTTTTTTTTACATGTTTTTGAATTGATTTATAAAAAATATTATTTTAATATATATTAAAATAAAAAACAATTTAATAAATAATTGTTATTATATTTTCAATTAGTTCGTGCAAACATGAGTTCCAAACATTCATTCATTCCACTGTTTATTTCCCTTTTTTTTTTCAAGGGTTTTCACGCATGTTTGAAAGTGTGATTGTAATTGCTTTTCAAAGTAATTTTTACTAGTAAATGTATCAAAATAATATATTTTTTTATTTTTAAAATATTATTTTTAACATTAGCACATCAAAATAATTTGAAAACATAAAAAAAATATTAATTTAAAATAAAAAAAAAATTAAATTTTATTAAAAACGTTTTTGAATTCAAAATTACTTTTTTTATTCGAGGTAAAAATAGGCAAGCAATTCATGCTAGGATATGAGGACTTAGATACGTTATCAATACATTAAATTGCTTAGTGTAGTTATATGTGTACACGTGGGTAAATATTAATCTAGTATTCTTCGTACTTTTAAAGCTAATGCTTAGAAACACTACAACATTAATAATATTTTTTAACAAATCAAATACTTTATTTTATTTTTTATTTGTTTGTCTTTGAATATAATTTTACGTAGTTATGAGGTGTTTTTTTTAATATTATGGGTCTCACAATTTTATTTTATTTTAATATTAAGGTCTCTCAAATAAAAAAGAAAAACAGTAAAAGAAAATGCTTGATTTTAACAATGTATGGGGTGGATTTCTCATGATTGGGAGCTGAACTGAATATTACTGGGCTCGTCATGTGCTAGTTGGGTCCTATCATCAAGGCCTTGTTTTGTAGCCCATGCTCTAATTACCAGGCCTGGCCTTTTAGTTAATGTTAACACGACTTCTCATTAATTAACTCATCTTTTTAGCTTGGCTATTATCATTAATTATCGCCTCTAAATTACTCACACCTTTAGGTTTTCTTCCCTCCTTCCTTCTTGAGGGGGCAAACCTTTTCTTCAAAACAAAGAAAAAAAAAAAAAAGTAAAAGGCATGACAAGTAGAGAGAAAATAATAACAAACCCG
>Ga0307517_10011769_pt1 | contig 12097 bp, 4 predicted proteins | sample 23_EM_MG_FD_194515 | JGI IMG/M metagenome (GOLD analysis project Ga0307517, IMG submission 194515) | Populus trichocarpa ectomycorrhiza microbial communities from riparian zone in the Pacific Northwest, United States - 23_EM | ecosystem: Host-associated > Plants > Roots > Unclassified | place... | reverse complement strand
TAATTTCAATTATATCTCCCCATAATACCTAACGAGATTTTGCAACATTAATTTATGTGGTTTCAAAGAGAATAATTAAAACTTTCCAATAAATATAAAATTATAATGTAATTTTATGCAGAATGTATGTTGTATACTAATTGGTTAAGATTTTGATATAATTTTTACTGGAAACTGTAATTTAGAACTTCAAGGATCCCCAGTTGTCTTTTTTTTTTTTTTGAAAAAAAAAACTGTATGATTCACGGTGATGAAAATTCAAACCACTAGAATGGGAGATGCTCTTACATGATTAGACAAGTAAGTCGCATATAATGTTTAATTTATAAAAATACAATTTTACAATAAAAACTATAACAAAGTATATATTCAAACTTGCATAAGAGATACTAACATGCATATTAATCATGTAATATATTAAAATATAAACTATAACAAAGAAATTGATACGTTTTGAAATATTTAAAAATATAATTAAACTTTGTTGTTGTCAATGATTAATACTCTGTCTTTAAAGTTTTATTTCTATTCATTTTGTACAACTAAAATGTTTGCAATAAATAACCCATTATTCCAACAACATTATATTATTTAGATGCACTTTTAACACGAATCTAAAATAATTGTCTTGTTTATCTCTTTACAAAGATCGAATCTAAATTCTAAATCAAGAGAAAAACAAAGCTTAAAACATAATTTAAAAGAAAGAGAATACGCCGTAAAGGATTTTAGAAAAAATAATAAGAATTAATTCCCGTTATTATCAGCTTTAATTACTCATCACAAAACTAAAATAAACTTGATGCTTAGGACCTCTCATCTCTAAAAGTCCGAGTGTTTTTTTAGCTCAATTTTAACTTCTCACCTTACTAGTATATAAACAACAAGGAAAACTTGTTTCTTTTACATGTGAGACAGGTTTTAGAGAGTGTTGAATTTTTTTAAAACATGTCAATTAATAGTTCTCTTAAATTTATTTTTTATTCACTTATAATTTATTTTAAATATATTATTGTTCCGTGTTGAGGAGCTTGTATTGAAAAATAAATTTTAACAAGGTTTTTTTAACTCAAAAAATAAATAGACATCACTTTTAATTCAACTTCAAAGGGTTCGTTAACCCTGTTTTAATACAAAATTTCCAACCATTAAGAATTTAAATATGTAAGGTTGTAGTAGCCAAAAAAAATTCACTCACCTATCTCACTTTCCCACCATCTGCTAGTGTTTTGTTGTGAGGGTTTGAAAATGTGGTAAATATTATTTTTAAATTATTTTTTATTTAAAAGTAAATTAAAATAATATTTTTTTTATTTTTTAAAATTTATTTTTGATATTAACACATCAAAATAATAAAAAATAATATAAAAAATAATTAAATTACAGTTGTACTACAGTGCAAAACTCCACCACCTAACAATGGTTAGAGCTCCGGCCTCTTGGTCACATAACCAAGGATTTCTAAACTAATTATAGTACCAACCAGGCTACTCGAAGCTCTTCATATATAAGCGGCGGCATTGACCTTCGAGCAGATTCCATGACGTCAAGGCATCGGCGTGAACAAGCCGAGGACAATTAAGAATTATAAATTACTGCCAGGGCTTAATCTCAGTGCTCAAGCAGACATGAGGTCCAGGAGCATTGAATGAAGTTAATTACAACTTTGAATAAGCAAGCAATCTCTCATGCAACAGATCCAGTTGAAACCTCCTCATACCTGCAATCAAAACCCTGCTTCATACGTGATTTTGTGGATGTTTGTAAAAGAAGCAAGCTATAGAATATCATAATTAAGGGATTTATTTTGCTAGGCATGTTCTTTCTCCATAATTAATTTGCTTAAGCTCACCCCATATGTAGCAGACAACGGCTCCCCTCCACTGTCTTGTTCCCAGAAGGAGTTTTCACAGCGTTAAGGTTGCCTTCCGAACATCATTAATTTCATGAAAATTCCAAGAAAATTTTTGGATTTTTTGATATAATTTTTTAAAAATATCATTTTGATATATTTCTAAAAAACAACAATTATTATCATCCTCCCAGTATTCATGGTTCTGCAGCATAATATCTTCTACCTAATGTAAAATAGAAGTCAAAAGGGGGCATCTAAAACAGTATTTCCAGTACAGGAGAAGCCGAGAAGGTGACCATTTACCATATGCCTGTGCCTGAACATCCGCAGGCAACTTCGTCCATGATTCAACCATATGATGTGAAACACCAACCATTCCCCTACAACGCATGATTTGTCTGGGAACCTTTATTTCAGTGTACAAGAGACCGAAGCAAGAGACATCATAACAGGCACATCATTGCTGTCTCCAATCCCTAAGATAAAAGTAGGTTAAAGCTAGCTAGGTAGCTCATCTTCCATTCCTGTATAGTTCTTCCCGATGCTTTTTCGATGGAATCCAAAGGTTTACTCATAGAAGCATGCGAAAGTTGAAGCTTAAGAGCCCCACCACCACCGGTCCATTAAAGCTCGGGAGTATCCATCCCTGCTCATCTATATATTTATCACCGATCATTTGTTTTGACGTTTTTGCATTCATTGTTCATCCTTTCAACCTCATGAGTTACAACTTTAATCGACAAAAAAATAGAATATCAACGTTTTCGATGATTTTTTTCTGATACAATACCTTACTTTTAATGATCAAATTCTTCGAGTCTTTTCGTCCTTATTTCCCCCCCTCTTTATATTAGAGGTTTAGCAGCTGCTAACCAAAAACAAAAAAGAGTTGCAAATCTGAAGTGGCTAAATTATGAAAGATTTGGAACTCCTCGACAAGGGAAAAGGGACTGGACATTTCTCCTAGATTAGAAGTTTCTCAAACAAGAGACAGCCAAGGCACCGAGCATGGACTTGTGATAGAGTCTCTTCATCAAATCAATGGGCAATTACATCTGTGCAAGGAAAGAGAGAGAGTCAAAAAGAAGAAAGGGAAATCAAAAAAGCCATGCTAAAGAAAAGAAATTCTGTTGAAGGTCCAAATCAACAATCATAGCTTTTGAATGTCCGTAATTATCTGCCATCTTTAGAAGCACAAATCTTGATTAAGACGACACCTGCTGCAGGGATATTGGTTTTCATCCTTGTTACAATTTACGAACTTTGGTTTAGAGTTTTTAAGGATATTATTTATTAAAATATTTTTTATTTGAAAATATATTAAAATATTATTTTTTAAAATTAATTATTAAATATCAAAACAATAAAAAAACACAAAAAAATTTTAAATTTTTTTAAAAACACAATAGCCTAGTCTTAACTATACGAAAAGTCCCGAGAGCAGCAAACCATACACACATACTTGTTTTAATTTCTCTTTTGGAGATTGAACTCGTAAAATTAAAGATGTATTTGGAAACACGGTGTAAATTATGTGTTTTTAAAAGTTTTGAATTTTTTTTGTTTAAAATAAATTTTTTTATATAAATTTTCACATCGTTTTGATATGTGAATGTCAAAAATAATTTTTAAAAATAAAAAAACTTTATTTTAATACAATTTTAAGTAAAAAGTACTTTGAACCGCCAACGCTACTACAATCCTAAATAAACCCTAAAATGCTTCCATAAATTCGTCAACATCTTAGGTAAGATTGTATGTTTGTATATATCTAGAATGTAAACAAGCATCCACGAGTCAAAACAGAATAGTATTAAATATGAAAATTGATAACAAGCAGAAATTGACATCTATTTTTTTTTAGTTTATTTAATATTACGATTAAGATTATTTTTTAGAATATATTTTATTTGAAAATATATCAAATTTATTTTTATTATTAATACATTAAAATAATCTAAAAATATTGAAATATAAATTTTAAAAAATAATTTTTTAAAAAAATAGTTTTGTGGGGCTCCGTAACAAGCAACGCTAACAGGTCCTTAATCTATAACAAAAAAAAAAAAAGACTGAAACAGGGTGTTAAATTCAACAGCCTTTGCATATCTAGAGTGAGGGAGGTGAATGAACGAGATAGACCCAGTCTAGAGCTGCAAGCGCTCAGGACTGTTAGAAGCTATGCGTCTAGGCCAAATAAGACATAATTTTTACTTTAAAATATAGATTATTTAGTGTATTATAAGATCCATACAAGACGAGAAAAGTAGGAGAAACTACAATGATAAAAATCCCTGTGCTTGTCATAACAAATAATAGAATATTGTGCTCTTAAAAAATTTGTAGATTCAAATTTGAGAGGATGAGCTAAGAGCGTTGTCATCTTTAGAGCTGTGTTTGGTTACTGATGTCTCCGGCGCGTTTCTAACAGCACTGAGATGGATTCAAGAAGACCTACAAGACCTGTTCAGAGATTACAGTGTAGCCATCTAAAACTAACTAGGACCCTATCCAAGACAATACAGGGGTAAGAGAATCTCCGTTAAGAGCGGGAGTGACTCGCACCGAACCTTTCTCCCATCACGAGAACTAAAGAAAAGAATCAAATGGGGTTTTTTTCTATAAAAAAGACCAAGTATCCCGGGTTATGGTATCCTTCAAGGAGACATGCGTGCACAGCTATTATAGACGGTAAAACAAACGCCGCGGTGATGGGTGCCTCAACTTGAATAGGACGAGAAGAGTAAACAGTGGCATCATCCTCTTCAGTCCTCACCATGATTATGAACAATAGCGACCTTTGTGGCTATGCATGGAGGCGGCGCCCAAGTGGAACTGGGATTCTAAATGTTTCTGCAGTGATTTGACCTGCTATACAGTGCCTCTGGGAAGTGGTGCGGGCTTGCTTTGTTTTGAAACTCATGGACATGCATCTGCACCATCTCAGTGATGAGCAATCTAGAGCAAAAGATGGGGAGGTAAATTCATTTGGTGTTTTTACACACTATTTTGTAGGCCCACGTAGCAAAGTCTCCATCAAGTGTTCAAACCGCAAAGAAAGACTGCTCACGTCTTGGGCTCCAAGCACATAATAAACTCGGGCTGCTTCTAGCTCACGCAAGACATTGCATCGTGGGTGACCCAGAGACAACAGATTCACCATCACCTTAGACAAATGGAGTGGACAATCTGAGATTCCATAATTAACAGTGTCTTGGTTCCCAGATTGATTGATGAAAACATGTGAATCTAACAAGATTATATGGACGGTAAAAAGTGAAAATATATTGCAATGCCTTATCTGTCCTCATCTGAAAAGGGAACTGACCGACTCAGCCAATGCTCTCAACAAAATCAAATTGGATAAGCTGCTGTTTATCCAGCTACAATATGTGCGAACTAAATAACGCCTGCAACAACTTGCAGTTACACTGAGAAATTACATTTTATAGTGTCCAGTGGGAGCGGCTAGATGGAAACACAAGGAAGATTAGCCCCGACAAGCTTGATCATCTAAGCTTTGCACAAGAACAAAAGAGACTGTACTGCGAGCTCTAGTGCTGGGCTCTTCACCAAGTCAAAGAACTGTAAAACAAAACCTCAATATCAAGATTTATCATCGGGTGTCCAGAAAATTTCAGCCTGTAGATAGACCAAGGCCGAGTCCAAGACTTTTTACAGGCATCTGCAGAGATGCTTTTGACAACCCCATATGGCCTCCAGCTGCAAGTTCAACAATCCAAGGAGTAGGACATTGCCGCAATGACATCTAAAAGTTCATACTAGTGCTAACTTAATACCGTAGAAATTGCATCTAAAAAATTATTTTTAATATCACATACAAAACGATGTAAAAAATAAAATAATTTAATAATTTTTTTTTTAAATTCCACAATTTATTTCTAAAGTGTTGCAAACGGGGCTAAAATGTAATGCTTCCAAGCGACGAAACGCTAACAATTTATGATGGATGAGTTTCTCAAATGCAACATATTTATGGCGTCTCCTAAAAAACACTTGCAGCAACCGTTGGCCAAAACTACGAAGACTGAGGGTTGTGGGAATAACAAGTAACAATTGCTATGCTAAGCTAACAAACACTAGCTCACCCAAATCCTCATCCAGAAATAATGCAGAAAGTGAAGGAAATTGGAATTCACTCTGGATTCTCAGCACGGTGGAGTTCAATCTTAATAGCACCGCTATGATTCCCCGGCGGCGTTACGTGATAAGAAATTTCCCGAAACAAGCTCTCATGTCAAAAACAGATACTTCAAAATGTCACCCAGTAAGCACTTACCAGCAAAAAATATGATGCTACAGAAAAGCTTTGGGACTTGGCCAAAACTCCACCAGAAAAACGAAGAAACATGCTGAAAATAAAGCGATGCACAAAATTCTAACATACATAATGCAAGATAATTGAGAGTTGGTCAAAATGAATCACATTTTCCAGTTTCATTCAACATCCCTAGTTAATAGCAAGTTGATCGAGCGCCTAACAATCCTCAATCCCACTGCAGCCGAGACAAACAATTCTTAAACCATGTTAGACGACTGCTCAATATTTAGGGTCAATGCTAGGCAGTGTGGATTTTCAATAAAGCATATCCTACATTTGCAGAGTGATATACAATGTTTTCATTTTCTTGTTGTTGGCAGGTCCAATGTCATGTAGACATATCCAGTACCATTCCCACATGGAACTAGAAAAACTCAGAGACACCGCCACCCCTTGAAACTCCCTCCGACTACCATGACACTCACAAGATCATTAGAACTTCTATCCAAGGGATTTACCGGAACCAAACCACGAAAACCCAAAATAGAAGACAAAAAGAATGACAACATTGTTGCGACCCTTAGCCTCAATTCATTCAACGATGACTCTAAACTTCAGGACTGAATTTCTTGCCTCTACTTTCTACGAAAAGAACCTAGTTGCAAGCATGTTATTGATCAAATATTCCCTACATGGACCGGGAGATAAATCACGTGAGAAAATCAAAACTTCATTTCATATTCCACAGCCTCTCTGCACAGGAAAGGGCAACGAGAAGTAAATTCCTCTGTTTTGTACAGAATTTTATGCACGCAAGGAATAGCATCTAACATGACAACGCACTGCTACAGAAAATTTGAGTTACTTGTGAATCATTTGGTATGAGTTAAATAGACATGCAAAATTAATGGATATTAAATCATAATCTTACACTGCATGAAGATTTCATCACGACAACTAGCCATTAACAGCACAAGCTTAAAGACTACCAATTCAACCGTCCAAAAAGGCAGTAGCACATGGAACTGGAACCGAATCACAGGCTCCAAACCTGAATTCTTTACGGTCACATATTATCTACAATCATTGGATTAACATGACATTTTAGCTTGAGTTTAACCAGCTAAAATATTCTCGCTAAATGATACCTGTAATAATCTGAAATTTCAATGAGAAAATATATGGTAGAAAACACAATATGAACCGTCATGGCCAAGCCTGATCACCCCAAATTTGCCAAATTACAGTAAAGACACCATAATGCAAACTCCAGCATTTGCCTCCTATCTGGTACAAAGTTGAACTCACTCGGCCTCGTCATGCAAAGCATTTGCAGAGATGGTGGATCTCTTCAACACCTTAGTATAAGCCTTACATGCATTTTCAACAATCAAAGAAGATGCACATGGCACAACGCCATCTATAAATTCCTCCTGGGGCCAACTTCTGTATTCAAGAAATGGCTTTTTCAGTCCTAATTAACAAGTTACAGAGTGAAACTAAAATAGCACACATCTTTGTGAAGAATAATTTAAAGACAATAAATAGCCTGCAAGCAAAATATAGCCTCTAATGCGAGATATTCACATCTCTTAAATAGCACTTTTGATGCCCATTTCCAAAGTATCACAAGGGCTAACAGACTTCTGAATTAGCGATTAATAATTGTTATGTGGAGCTAACAGACACTAGCCCACCCAAAGTACTCATCCAGAAAGAGCAGAAAAGGTGTTGGAATCCACTTCACATTCTCACCAAAGAGTAACTTAATATTCGTTGACAATAGCATGACTAGGATTTACTGGGGCGGAGGAAAAGAAAAGCAACAAGGCCAACATGGTTGTATTCTAGAATCTTTATCATGAGGAATAGCATTTGCATTCACTTTCTTCTACTTGGCAAGTTTAGAAGCGAATGTCATGTCATAATTATGAAGTTTTTTTCTTTCAGATTTGGCTAAGGGATAACTAGGAATAAAAGGTCACATGGATGAATTTAGCACTTCACGATCATGCAGAAAACCAACCAAAGTGAAATGCGAAGCTGGTTTCTGATGATTAACATGGCTATTGTTCTGAGTGTTGGAAGCACCCGGGTTCAGATAAAATAAAAACTAGCATCCATGAACAAGCCTAATTGGGTCACCCAGTACAGGGGTGAAAAGGCACCTTTGTCTTGCTAATGAAGTTCAAAATGCACACAACATAGAGTATTTTACCCTCCTTCCCAACCAAGTAGAAGAGAACTAAATGATTTTGCAAATTCATAGCCTTAGCAGGACATACAACAACATCAACGGTCAATACCAAGACTCAACAAGTTAGACGATAAAATTTCAACTGAACAATGGCCATTTCTACAAAGCCACAAATTCAGAATCTCGCATTCCCCCCAAGAAACTTGCTTATAAGATATAGCTAAAGACTTTTATCTCCATGCAATAATCATTTGAGCTCTAAGTAGATGCAGCTTTACCAGAGCCATAAATATATGCAATGCCATAACAAATAAATAAATAAAATTCTCCCCCAAATAACTAGCACATCCATTACCATTTTCATTTCTAACTAGAAAAATAGAGAGACTGATAGTCATTCACGAACACTTCCTCTAACCAGCATGGAAATTAAAACACTAACTAACTAACTTCTATCCAAGGCATTTATCAAAACGAAAACGAAAATCAAAATAACAACACAAGAAAAAAGAAAAAAGTTACAACCTTGTTATTACCCTTAACCTCAATGCATTCAGCCACACCCCTCAACTCCTCTATCTCTCTACCTTCTCCGAAAAGAAGTTAGTAGCAAACATATTTTCAACCAAATACTCCCTATAAGGATGATTCTTCGGAACAAGCTTTTTAAACTGCTCAAACTTCTTTTCTGCTTCATCTTTCTTCCTCAATAAAGTATAAATCATCCCTTGACACAAATACGGCCTAAAATCCCTCGGTTCCTCTTTCACCAACTCCTCATAAACCTTCAACGCATCAAAATACTTCTCCTCCATTACTCTAACTTGCGCAATCAATAACTTAAAATCCCTCAAATCCGAGTTCTTCTTTTCTTTCTTACATTTATTCATTGCACTCTCAATTCTTTTCAACACAACTTCCAACGAACCACCGGATTCCGAATTCGCCATTACAAGGCCATGATAAGCCTCGACCCGAAGTGGGTCTTTTTGCAAAACTGCTTCAAACCCATCTTTAGCAGACTCAAAATCTCCACTGTAAGTATAAATTTGCGATTTCAACAATGGCCATTCATCTTCATTTGGTTCCAGCTCGATTAATCGGTCAACAACTTCAATTGCCTCTTGAAGTTTCTTTGATTTGATCCTCACCTCCATGAGAGACCGTAAAGCTTCGACATCACTGGGGTTTTGAGCCAGATGATCTTGAAGAGCTCTTTCTTGTTCTTCAAACGAAACATTTTCTTTGGATGACTCTTTTGTGGGGTCTGCAGTGGATGACGACGCGGCGACCGGAGAGGCGATTGCGGGTTTGGAGTTGAAGCGCGTGAAGAATAATACGGCAGCGGCGGTGAGAGTGATGGAAGTCGTTTTGATGATGGTGGTGAGGGATTGATTGAGTGGGGTGATGCGGGAGGAGGATGAGGCTCTGATAGAGGTGGAGAGTTTGAAGGGTGATGACGAGGGAGGTGGGGTTTTGAAGGTGAGGGAAACGATGGGGTTTGGAAATGATGGACGGTGGGGATTGAGAGAGAGATTAAGGGGTTGTTTAGCAATGGACTCCATTTTTTTTCTTCTTTCAAGCTAAAACCCTGATGATAAAAGGAGAAGAAAAGGAAGCGAAAGGAAAACCCTGGCCTGGAGTGGAGGGGAAGAAAAAGAATAACGCAATATGCCACTTATGAATTTATATTATATGGAGTATGGATCATTTGGGTTAGTTGCCAACTTTGTTTTGTTTGATTTAGGAGCATCCATTATAGTCCCCATGCGTTTATTTATGTGTTCGTGTTTTTTTTTTTTTTTTGTTAAAATAAATTTTTTATATTTTTAAATTATTTTGTTGTGATGATATTATTAATAAATTTTTAAAAATAAAAATTATTATCTTAATATATTTTTAATAAAAAAAAAATTAAAAATAATTATTACTACGATACTAAAAAATACTATCATTTTCTAGTTTTTTTTGCTTGCTTAATTTTTTTTCAAATTCATTCTTATATGCTGTATTTGTTTAGGGTTGGACTTCAGCCCCTTTTTTTTTTTAACTTTTTATTGGTTTATCTCAGTTTCATTAATACATGTCTTGTATATTTGGCATGCTCAGTCAGTGATGTGATCTAAACTTCACCAAAAAATATATTAGAAGCTTCAGATAAGACAATTACAAGGTCAAGAAACTAAAATATGCATTCAATGAGATTATTTATGATATTTAGAGCAATGTGAATTTCAACAAGTAATAATAAGATATTAGTGGCTTGATCCATCTACTTCATGGGTAATTAATTTCAACAACTAGAGGCTTATTTTTTTTAATGCATAATTTTATGCTAATAAGCATAGTTTTTAATTTAATTGTTAGATCGAGTTGAAATTTTACTAGAAAATTTAAGAGTCCTTGTTTTATATACATTTAAAATTTAATAGTGATCGTACATCGAGAGGACTTTGCAATAAAGTCCAGAAAATACTTTGCGGGATTTACATTAGTTTTTTATGATATTAGAAGGCATTCTTTATGTGTAAACCTAAATATTTTTTTTTTAAAAAAAATCTTATTCAATCACTTTCTTAAGCATGCTCTTTTTTTATTATCGTTTAATTAAATAAAATATTAATTCCAAGAAACAAAGTCATTAAACATCACCTGGTATAAAACTGGTGTTATGAGACCAAGTTTCTTGATTTACATTATTTTTTTAATTTAATCTTTAGTTATTACAAAAAACTTATTTATTTATTTATTGGAGCAGATGATCCTTGATTTATTTAATTAAATATATATATCAACTTTTTAATTTACAGTTGGGATTTCATCATATCAAAAACCTGTAAATATGTTTTGTTGAAAAAAATATTTATTCAATTTTTGGCCAAACACAAGTCAAACAACTAGTTAAAGACTAAATCTATAAACATCATGAAACCTTTAATTTCAATTGTAATGCTTAAGTTGCATATATATTTTTTTATATTCAATTTTAGAGTAAAGCTAAAGTTTCACAGGAAGAGGAGATACAAAAAATAAAAGCAAGAGGGATGCACTAAAAAAAAAACCAATAAAAAAGCTTGGTTGAAATAGGGTTTTGTTTTGGCCGTGGGTAATTAGTGATATTAATGTAATTACAAAAATTATAGGCCGGATATATTTCAAAAAATACATGGCACAAGTTGTCGAAAAAAGTTACACGATATAAAAAAATATAATGTAAACTTGAAATTATAAAATAAAATTATAAGTAAATATTTTAACTAAATATATATTTACAGAATAAAAAAGGGACTGCGAGCATAGTTTTGAAACCCAACCCGGTAATTGACCCGGTCAAATGATCGGGTCACGGGTCACATGGGTTGACCCGGGTCAACCCAAAAAAATTATTAAAAAAAAAATTATTAATCACAGGTAGGGCCCGGTTGAGGAGGCGCTCATGTGGGTTTCATTGTCAAATTGCCATATATTGCATCTCCAACTACAGGTAAGAAGCTCCATCCGAGGGAAGATAAGCCATCTACGAATGAACAGAGCACTTTCGAAACCTCTTATCGAGACCCCATCTCCTGCTAATTATTCATCTGGTGGCGAAGGGCGACTCCACCTGCTAAGCAAGCCAAGCTTTCTATTCCCTTCTAGCAAGCAGCTGATAGCCATCAGTCACGGCTCCATAAGGCAATAAATTGGGTCAATAGCCACCATCAAAAGAAAGAAGGAAAGGAAGCTGCCTAAGCCCTTCACTAAGACCTGGCGAACTACCACC
>Ga0307517_10011768_pt1 | contig 12097 bp, 11 predicted proteins | sample 23_EM_MG_FD_194515 | JGI IMG/M metagenome (GOLD analysis project Ga0307517, IMG submission 194515) | Populus trichocarpa ectomycorrhiza microbial communities from riparian zone in the Pacific Northwest, United States - 23_EM | ecosystem: Host-associated > Plants > Roots > Unclassified | place... | reverse complement strand
GAAGGGTAAAACCCCGTCGCAAGGCCAGGGTGGCCCACGAGAGGGGTTTTACCCATCTCGTTGTAAAGTTTTACTCACCACCTTGTGATTTACAGCATGAGTTTTACTAATCGCATAAGGACAGGTGCCATTTCGGATGGCGACACAGAGGTCAGAGCCGGCTGGTTCGTCAGTGAGTTGTACTCCCCGCCGGCGAACGCCACCGCGTGATGGTACCGTGGACTTGTGTGACGGCTCGCGTCACCTTCATCGGCAGGTTACCAACCGTTGGTAAAGTCACTCGTTGGTAAAGAACTATCCAACAAACCCCGAGAAATTGGATCTTTACCAACAAACCCCGAACCTTTTACCTATTCTATCTACACAGTGCACAGTAAATGCTGACCTCCACACTCATCTCGGCGCGTCCCTGGGAGACTGTAATAACCTGAATTCCACCAACACTGTCGGTTGCATATGCTCCTGGGCAACGTGGACAAAGCAACTGCGATGCCCACACAACCCCACAACCTGTCGAGGTGAATCCGGGCGGATGTGTCACGTTTGCATGAGCGGGGCTCGTAACTCTTGGATAGGTCTCGAGAGATAGAAGGTCACGAGTCAGCTCCGGAACCCAAAGACTATAACCTTGGGAAAAATCGACATTCAAAGGAAGGAAGAGACCAATCCATCCCCAAGGGCAGCCGGGGCCGTGAGGTGAGGGAAGCGGAAGGCCCGACTCATCTCGAATGAACACCCCCTAAAGGCTTTTCTGCAGGGCAACCTCCCGCAGTCGAGCCCTGGCTTTGCGAGACGCCGTTGACATGCAAATGAATGGTCGTTCGCCCCGCAAGGGCTCCAAGGCGTTCTGGAACCAAAGAGAAAATGGGAGGGAATACGGGGACAAAAGAGGAAAGCACGAAGCGAGCGAGGGCGTAAAAATGGCAGAATATTACTTGGTGTGAGTATGACAAAGATGCACATAGACAGGGCCCGTTTCCCTTTCGGGTCGCTCAATCTTGCGGGAGCAGGTACCGGATGGTCACGCCCGCCGGCTGCGCGCAGAGTTCGAATTTTAAGCTTTAAGCTCTAACCCACACCGACGGGTAGGGGGTGAGGGCACCCGAATTCGCCCACGGCCAAAATCCCGGACGCCAACGTTACGCACCTAATGTGAGAAACAGGCTTTCTAGCGATCCAGGGCGCAGCTCCAGAAATACACCGCAGAATCGCCCCACAATCGCTCGTATAATCACCTGCAGGAGACATCCTTCAAGTAGCGCTGTCACCGTATCCGCGCTGAGCGTCTGAAAGCCACGAGGCGGATCATCCACTATCGCACCACCATCTACGCTCTTCTACGCTTGTCTACGCTGATCCAACACGAACATGGACGACATACGAGATTCACTCTCCGGAATGAAGAAGAAATTCAAGCAGCGACTAACAGGGAGAAAACACAAACCGGACGGAACGGGGACTAACCCCGGTGGGGAGAGGGCTGACTCAACGAGCTCGCTTCCGCAACAAGACTCCCACGTCGTAGTAGACGAGAGTTACGGCCGAGAAGGGGATGGAGCCAACGCAGGTGGAGAGCGAGCTTTTTCGACGGATCGACCTCAACCGGATGGGCCGGAGCCTATGACAGCGCACGGAAGCGATAACGGCCAAGAAAGGGGAAAGGCAGACGTCGAGGTTGCGGTGGAAAGCGGACGAAGTGGAGAACTTGGAGTCAATCCCTCTCCATCCATCCCTTCGATCTCGGATGGTGGGAAACCCGGCGGTACGTGAACACGGTCGTCCTGGTCGCCGCCTCTGATCGTTATTTCTGACAATGTAGGCACCGCCCTTCCTGACGATGGACCAGAAATTGTTCGTCCCGACGAAACCCTCGAACCGAGCGCCGCCGCGGATGAGAAGAAACCGAACTCCAAGTCTACTGTGTCTGATGCCATAGTTGAATTGCTTCGTGGGGTAAGAGACTCCCCGGGTGGCTTCGGTCCGCTCAAGTCTGTCGTGAGATCTCTCTGTTTTATTCTCAACAGTTGCGAGGTATGGCCCCCTTCCCGCACATTCGGTTCTCAATGCTCACGGTCGTTCTAGCAAACGGAGGTGAACAGGCATGCCATAGAGTCATTGGCTCCCAGGGTCAGAATGCTTTCTGAATCGCTCTCCGCACCTATTCCTCCGGGTGACGTGAATGAGGAGGGGAGGACAAAAAAGCTGGAACAGTGAGTCCAAATTCTCCATGATCGAGAATCGAGTCTGACGCATGGAGATCGTCAGGAGATTGGAAGAGATTGGCCAAACTATGACCTCGATGGCGACCCAGAAGGACCTCGCGTTGTTCCTCAAGAACCCTGAGAACGGACAGAAGCTTAACGTTCTAGTGCAAGATATTCGCTATGCTCTGATGGACTATCAGGTTTGCTCTCCCAAAGCCTTACTCTCGTCGTAGCTAACATACGGTCAGACTTCGTTGCAACGAGACATCTACAACGGAGGCTGTCAGAAGATCGTGAGTCCCACTCCCTTGAGTCCTGCCCTTTGTAGTAACTTGCAAATAGGGAGATGCGGATCACCACCTCCTGGAAAAGATCTGTCGCACTGCCGAGGCGGGATACCGTTCTGGGAACAGGCAGGGGTGCCTGAGGGGAACTAGGACGGACGTACTGCTGCAACTCGAACGCTGGCTGGGGGACGAACGGGACCGCCCCGTGTTCTGGCTTAATGGCCTTGCGGGAACCGGAAAGTCGACCATCGCTCAGACGTTCGCCGAGATCAGCTTTGCGGATGGAAAGCTTGGTGCGAGTTTCTTTTGTTCGCGGGATTTCGCGGATAGAAGCAATCTTCAAGCAATCTTCCCAACTCTCGCTTTTCAACTTGCCCGCCATCACATCCTATTTCGACAACAGCTGGTCCAAGCCTTGAGGGCGGACCCTGACATTGGACAGGAATCTCTTTGCTCACAGATAGAGAGGATTATTGTTGGTCCACTAAAAGCCTCACGGGTTCGGACGCTTATCATTATTGATGCCCTGGATGAGTGCAAGGACGAAGAACCCGCCTCTGCCATTCTTTCAGTACTCTCCCGCTACGTGGACGAAATCCCCAATGTTAAGTTCTTCATCACCGGACGACCCGAACCCCGAATTCGCTCTGGATTTCGCTTGCAGTCGCTTGTCCCAATCACAGAAGTCCTCAAGCTCCATGAGGTCAAGCCAGAAGTGGTGAACAGTGATATCAAACTATTCTTTCAAACACAGTTAACCCGCCTTGCCAAGAACCGAAGTGACTGTGACCTGACAGAAGATTGGCCAAGCTCATCTGATATTAACATTCTGTGCAAGAAGGCAGCCGGGTTCTTCATCTATGCCTCAACAGTTGTCAAGTTTGTTGCCTCTGACAATGATCCACCCACTGAGAGCCTTGCTCTCGTCACCTCACTTCCACAAAGCACTGTTGAAGAAGGAAAGTCTGGAATTGACCAACTCTACACTAAGGTCCTAGAGCAAGCATTCTGTGACATCCGCACAAATAGCAGCCAGCGGTATCTCCGCTTCAGGGCTGTGGTGGGGACAGTTGTGCTCATCTTCAACCCCCTTTCAATCAAGGGTCTTTCAGCTCTTGAAACTCCACACATCACACATCCACAGTACTCTGCGCTCCCTCCATTCCCTCCTCCTTGTTCCAGATGGGACAGAAGATCCAATCCTCACTTTCCACAAGTCATTTCCTGACTTCCTTACAGACCCAGAGCGGTGCAAAGATCAAAGGTTCCTTGTGGAGCCTGCAGTCCATCATGCAGAAATCCTACTGTCATGTCTTGACCTGATGAGGGAAAGGTTGAAGAAGAATATCTGCAACTTGGATGACCATGCTATCCTCAGTGAGATCAAAGATATTTCTGTTCACTGCAAGGTCCACATTGGAGATGCCCTCAAATATGCATGTCAATTCTGGACAAAACACCTTCTGAGGATCCCTGGCAGTATCTCCTGTATCAAGGAAGTAGAGGAAGGGATCAATCAATTCTTCACAACATGCTTGCCATATTGGATTGAGGTTCTTGTACTCACAGGGAATCTTGGAATGGGAGTTTATGCCATAAATGATGTTGAGCAATGGTGTGCTTCAGTGAGTGCTATCCAAATTTGGTTATTTAGCCCTATATTGACACTTATTCAGGCAGGAGTCATGTGCCAATGGACAACTGACAGTCAGAGACTTATCCTGGAACACTTTGACATGATCTGTGCCACACCCTCCTACATCTACAATTTTGCCCTCCCAATATCCCCTCCCTTGTCCTGGCTTCATCAGTGCTATAGTATAGAGCCCTCACAAGAGATCAGGGTGGTTAAGGGAGTCTCAGCTGCATGGGGAAAATGTTTCCGCACAGTTTGGTTCAATAATTATCCACGATGCCTCATATGCTGGAAAGATATCATTGCAGTTGGTTTACATTCTGGTTCCATTGTCATTCTCAATGCCATCACAGGCATTCAGGTGGCCATTCTTTCTGGGCATACTCATTATGTGAGATCCCTTGTCTTCTTGCCAGATGGGGCATCACTTGTATCTGGTAGTCGTGACAGTACCATCAAGCTTTGGGATATGCAGACTGGTGGGGTTGTCAAGACCTTTCAGGGCCATACACACATGGTTGCTTCTGTCTCCATCTCAGCAGACTGCACCACAATTGCTTCAGGATCTTATGACAAGACAATTCGTTTGTGGGACATTCAGACAGGGGAGTGCCAGTACATCATAGGGCAAAATTCTTTTGTGGACTATGTTTGCTTCTCTCCATTGGACCCTAAACACCTCATGTCTACATCTGGCAACAAAGTCTGCCAGTGGGGCATTGGTGGTCAGCAAATTACCCCTGAATATGATGGCTCTTATATCACTTTCTCTTCAGATGGTACCCTATTTGCTGTGTGCAATGAGTCAGCTGTTGAGGTTCAAAGCTCTGCCTCTAAAGGGACTGTGGCAAGATTTCATACAGCCAAAGAAGAAATACAGTGCTGCTGTTTCTCCCCTGACAACAGAGTTGTTGTAATAGCTGCTGGTAGTATTGTCTATGTTTGGGACATTACTGGTTCAGACCCTCACCTTCTTGAGACCTTCATTGGTCATACTTACATCATTGTCTCCCTTGTATTTTCCTCCCCCTCCTCCCTCATCTCAGCATCAGTTGACCACTCAGTTAAGTTCTGGCAGATTGATGCCTTACCTACAGACCCAGTCCTAGATGATCAAAAGTCTATACCCCTTGCTTCAGCTTCAGTCAAGTCTGTCACTCTGCAGGCAAAAGATGGTATTGCCATCTCAAATCACTCAGATGGGATGGTGAAGATCTGGGATGTCTCAATGGGCCTCTGCAAGGCATCCTTCCAAGCCCCAATCAGGGACCCCCACCAGATAGACACCAGGGTGACTGATGGAATGTTGATCTCTGTTTGGTGCACAGATGAGAAGATCTGTGTCTGGGATACTGAGAAAGGTGAACTCCTCAGAACATTAGATGTACCTTGGTGTGGCATTATGGACCTCAGGATATCAGGGGATGGATCAAAGGTTTTCTGCTTGCATGGGCCTCTCTATTGTCCCAACATTCAAGCCCAATCTATATGGACAAGGGGGATTGTAAGGGAAGTGGAACTTGGATTCTTCCCATCAACAGATCTCCTAACCATTGATGACCAAAGAGTCTGGGTTCATTCACCCCCACCTGGTGACGAAATTATGGGGTGGGACTTTGGGATTTTGGGCTCATCTCCTGTTAAGCTAGTAGACACATCTCAAAACAGACCCCATCTAGATTTTTCTGGTGGTATTAGGTCATGGAGAAAATTTCTACCTGGGATTCAGGATACAGTTACTAAAAGGGGAGTCTTCCAACTGCCTGAGAGACTTGCAAGGTGTTCAGATGCACAGTGGGATGGTCAGTATCTAGTTGTTGGTTATGACTCTGGAGAGGTGTTGATTCTGGAGTGTAATTATGTAGTTTATTAGGAATCTGTAGCTTATGTATTCTGTCCACTTATTCCTGTAGTTATATGTGTAAAAAATCCTTTCCAGATACCTAAAACAGTCATAGTTTGCACTATACAACTGCCATGGTATTTCTCCAAGTTCATGCAGTCCTACCTCAGTCAGTCTTCAAGGGTACTCAAACTTTATAAATTTCCCAGGCTCTTGGGCTTCTCCTGTCATTAGAGGCCAATGAAGACCAAGCCCATGATGAACAGACAGTGTACAGTCAGTGCAATAGGCAGAGGCTCTGTTGGGGGCAGGGGTAAAGAACAAACTCCATGATACCACCAGATGGCACAGGGATATTTATTGATTCTGACTTATCCAAAGGTTTGCAAACAAACAAAACATGAGAGACAACCAAGGGCACAAATATGATCAGATAGTAACAAGAGAGAGAAAACTGAACAGAAATGAGCGGATGACAAGCGGCAGAGGACATTCTCCTACCAACACCAACAGTGACAGAGAGGGGAGAGTGCCACATAAATAATAAACCTCGCAGACAAACAGATGGATCTAGCTTGCAGTCGGTTACGATCAAAAGGTGGATGCCCAAGTCTACAGATCAAAGTCAGATGTCCGGGAGTGCTCCATCCACGGCAGCATCTAATAACCAAACTATTAACCAAGGCGACACCCCACCGCACTCCAGAAAATATACTCACCAGCAGCTCCTTCGGTGTTTTCCTAACCTCAGGTTCCTTCAACAAACACGCGTCAACGAACTCCTCGGCAGATCTCGGGAACTTCCCCTCCGGCATCAACCTCGGTGCTGGCTTGTTGATGATATGCTGCAGCAGCTCTAGAATGCTCATCGTCCTCGCTCCACTCTGAAGGCTGACCCCCATGCTCCTCCGTTTCCTCTCCTTGTCCTCCCTCGACCCCTTCTGTATCGCGCGGGCAGATGGAATAGGCTTACCGGGGGACAAGGTCCCTTGGAGGTCTTCTAGGTCCGAATCGTCCGAGGCCTGGTCTTCAGAAAATGGGAATCGACCCAACGCGAGCTCTATCAAGGAAACACCGAGCGACCAGACGTCCGACTTGACGGTATACTGGGACCCTTGGATACGCTCGGGCTATACACCGCGGTCGACATGTGAACAATCAGCCATCCTTGCGTGAAGAATGCCCAAAGGGTGGCAGCGCTCACGCTCATGTAAGTCGAAGTGCCGACGAAAGTGTCGGCGATCGAATTGATCAGCTCCCCCGACACTCCGAAGTCACAGATCTTGATTTGTCCCTTGGAGTTGAGCAGGATGTTCGACGGCTTGATATCTGCGGGACGGCGGAATCCCCACGCCAATGCAAAGTAGAGGACGCATTTCAGCAAACAATTCCGGCGACAAGTGTCCGTTCTCGACCACGGTGCATGCGGAGAACGCGTAGAGGTGAACATCGTACAGGTACGTCAGCCCCTCCAACACGGCCAACGCGACCTTCCCTACGACATCAATATCAATGGGACCAATCTGCTTGTAAATCCCGTCCAACGATCCCTTATCCATGAACTCCATGCAGATGCAGATATTGGGATCCGAGATGAACGCGCCGTAGAAAGAGATGATGTACGGCGAATTACAGTCGTGCATGATCTGTAATTCCCGCAGAATCTGCTTCCTCACCGACGGTTTCGCGTCGATCAACACAATCTACACGCGTATGATTTACGTCGGAGGGGAGAGGCGAAAAAAAGAAAAGAGCGGCACGACCGGGGGTGCGTGAGTTTCAGATAAGATGTGCGGGTGAAGGGGGGCGCACCTCCTTGGCCATAACTGTCCCTGTGGGGGTATATGCTCAACCTTTTTAACGCTCCCTCCGTTCCCCTGCCCAAGCTCCTGGATATCCTTCAAATCCTCATTCTTCAAATCCTCTCCGGAGTTCGCGAGCTTCTCCAAAAGCGCATTATGGTACGTCTTCGACGCAGAAGCCGTCGGCAGAGCGGAAGACTGTGGACCGGTCGAGACGGTCAGCATGTTCCCGTCCTGATCGTGGGATGTGGTAGCGATTTTGGGTGCTTTGAGAGTCATTGGGGGCGGCCTCTTCTTTCCCCCCGACGGCTTGGTTTGAAGGGCCAGAGGTGGGTCGGGGGTCATCGTCACAGAGGATCGGGAGCGGGTTTGAGCTGGAGGGTTTTAAAGTTCCGTTTCTTGCGTATTGGGGTGACCATGAGTACGAAAGCTGTAACCGAAGAGAGGGGTGGGAAAACCGAGAGAGATGTAAATCAGACTGCAGTTGAGTTCTCCGGAGACTTCAGCCTCTCGAGAACGGGGGCAGGAAGGGGGGAGGACATGGAAGACCAGAGGTCAAAGGCGCATCATGTTGCGCACACGTGACTCTAACAACAATACAGCAGGATAAAATGAATTTTTTTAAAAAAAAAAACGTGACTCTAACAACGTCCTCCGGGCGCTTACATCTCATCTTTACACAGGCAGTCGCGCAAAAAAATCCAGTTTTACCAAACGAAACGAATACTTGACAAGAAATAATTTATATGGAACGTGGTTTTAGATGTTGCAACCGCTCAGTTGCAGAAGATAGAACCGATGGAGACACCCTGGTACGGACCCAAATGGTTGAGCAAATTGCTCAAAAGAACATTCGGCACCGCGTCAATCGTACACCCCCTCTCGGTGTTATCGTTTCCGCTGCACGAATTCCAGCGGTCAGATCCTCCAATATGAATCTCCCCACCGACGTGGCTATACCCCATCCCGCGCCCAGGCACGATGGGTATCGGATCCAAATCGTGGTTAACACGTTTGAAGTTCCCGTTTATCTATCGGTGTTAACACCGCGAGAGAGATTAGTCCAACCGGGTCTCCGCGAACCGGGGAAAGTGAGGCTTTGTGTACTTGCCTTGGAGTTGAACCAATTCGCCCAGGCTGGGTTCCCGACCCTCGGCGTTCCATAAGTGACGCCTTTGACGGTCACCGAACTTGGCAAGTTCAACCGGAGATAAACCGTATCAAGCTCTGCGATAGCGCCTCCGAGTGAATGTCCGACCTACAAACGATCAGTTAGCGACCCTAACCGATGCGAACAGAAACCTTGGACTTACAGTGACCACAGAAGTCGCATTCTTTGAGCTGATCAAATTCTTGACTTCGGTAAGGATGGTGGAGGCGGTGGTGCTGTGGGTGTCTCTAAACCCATTATGCACCAGAACGTCGCCTGGGACTCCAGGGAACAGGCTGGGACTGGGTTTTACTTGGCCGATCTGCAAGTCATTGAGGACCGACAAACTAGATGGTCAAAGACCAAAGCCAACGCAAGATTAACTCCTTAGTCTCCCTGATCGCACCAGGACGCACAATTGAGTTGGATCTGTCCCTTGATGAGAGACGACCACGGAATTTTGTGATGGCCAATACCCAACAAAGACTTTAAAGTCGACAGTAAGTGCATGTCCATAAAATGTTCCATAGCGCGCAGATATCTAGACACTCACAGAATGGTACACTGGCACCATTCCCGCCCGTCAAAGTCGGCTGGAATCCGGAAATGGCATTGCAGGCCCCTGCAACGAGGCAAACGATCCCCAACGTTAAAAACATTCGATCGCGATCAAAATGGAAAACAAGCCTCAACCCACCTCCGCAACTCCAATTCTTAATCTTGGATGGTTGGCAATACGCGGCTCTTGCGAACTGGGTGAAAGGAGTGAAGCTGGATATATCCGCCGCTGATAACAGGCTAACGGCTCTGGTTTCTAGATCCCTTTCCGTAACCTCCGGGATCCCGGGGAGCGGAATCGCTTCAACGGAGGCGAAAAGTAGTGTGGCTGTGAGTGAGAGAATGGAGGTGGTTGAAAAGAAAGATGGGAGCATCCTTAGTGGACGCTAAACACGAGGGAACGAGGGAAGGACAGGTGGGGGATGTTATCCACGGGACGAACGAACGAACGCGACAGTATGCGGCAAAAGGAGACCATGTCTCTGTCCCTCGCTTACTTAAATGCTGGTGACGACTGCTGGAAGGGGCAAGGTCGGACGTATCGTGGGTAGCAAGCTGAGGGGTGGGGCCGAACAGAATCGAGCAACGGAAACAGAGTGTGAGAAGTCATTAGTTAGGGATCAACCCAGTACGAGAGCGATCAGAACGAGAACTCGTCAGAACTCTCGAATGGTCCAACGGTTCAACTCCTTTCACCTGGGGGGGAGCCGATTTGCCCTTATTCGGCATCCCAACGGCAGACGCTATAGTTGATGATCTCTATGTGGTCGTCCAGCCATTAACGCGACCAGCATTCGTTCATCAGAACCATTTGACAGCGAGAGTAAAGCCCGATGGTAAAGCGCTGAAGATCCATTGTATGCGTATTCGGGTGAGCAAGCATGCTTTGAAAACACCCGCTGATATGAGTTGGCGATTGTGCGATCACTATATGTGAACCACGTTGCGCGCGGTGCTGCCAACCCTGAAGACGCTGAGGTTACGGATAATATTAATCTCCGTAGCAGGACCTCGGAAAGCGGAGAAAAGACAAGATATTGGTGGTGTGGACTGCTGGAAGTGATGTGTATGCATCGTGATCGGAATCCAACCGAACATCGCCTGCAAGGCGGACCTTCATTATTGTTCTGTTACATTGGACGCAACACGGAGGGCGAGCTACTGCTGTCCTTGGACCACGGACCTAGCATCCGAATGATTGACAACAGGAATCACTGGTAAATCGTGACGAGTCATGGTGCCAAGTGGCGGAGGTGGATCAACAGAAAACGCAGGGAGGATTGTTCGGTTCACGAAGCCGTAGACCCCTCTTAGCTGCTCGTACGGCGGCCCCCGGACAACTGCAAGAATAACGCAACGCCCAGGTGGTGGACCCTAGTCGGGCACAAAAAGAGACGCATCAGTAAGCATTTTTGCTGTTTCGTCGGTTCGGAGTTGTGAACGTGTAGATGGGGAAAAACTCAGAAGAAAACAACATGTCGACATGTAAATGTTAAGACAGGGATAACTGAAGAGACAATTTTATCGTCATAGTGTGCTTCGACGCGTACAAGAACAACCACGGGGGCTGAAGTTCGCGACGTCGGGGTACGAAAAAAATGGTAAAAGAGTCACTCACAGGATTAAGCCCCTGTCTCCAGTCCAGGAATCCCTCAATAGTATCCAAGACCCGCTCTCATAACTTGAAGGGAAAACTTGGAGAGAGAAAAGCGCGTTTGAACTGAGGTGGCCAGGGATCAAGTGGGAGTCAATGGTCAAGGTCGTATTCCAGGTCCGCTCGGCACAATTCCGACGGATTGCGCCATCCCCTAAGCTCTAAGGGCGACCGATTGGAGGTTGATTTATCGAACTGCGTTTCGACCCATGCAGACACTACCCACCGTCGAATTCCCTTCTGGGTCGTTTCGGTCACACTCAAGGCAAGGGAGATGCTACAAACATTTCAAAGAATACACGGAGGCGGCGTACGAATGAAGATTTACATCGGGGATACACGAGTCAATTAACTCTACGAATGGTGACCACATGGGCGAGAAGAAAGAAAAAAAAAAAATAAAGATAAATCGACCAGCCATCCCAAGACTCTCGGTCATCTACACAAGACCCGGAACGAACCAATATCTGACTTTGGTCGCATAGTGCTCCCACTCTTCACCAAACCGATTCCTCATCTGTTCGTCCTCCGCCACAGCTCTCGCATATCCAACTCCTGCGGTGTAAACCCACCACGAAATCCACGCGCACTGTGTCGCGAACATCGCGCCAGCTCGGTCAGACCCAACCGCGCATTCAATGATCCAGCTTCCGTGTGTCATTCCCACGAACGTTAGCCCCGCCGTGAGACAGAGCGAACCAAGATACGCGGGATGTCGGACGAAGCTGTACGGGCCTGAGGTGACCAGTCGGTGCTCTGGCTTGATGCAGAGGTCGAAGGTGAAGAGTGATCCGAGGGCTTGATAACATCGCAGGCGAACGAAAGTTCCGAAGGCGGTTAGGAGGATTCCGAAGCACGTAATCGGGGTGACAGTGAGGTGGGGCATTTCACCGGTACGCGAGGAAGAAGGACAGAAGAAGGATGAAGCGAACTCGGGCGAGTCGCGTGGGGATCGGATGTAGT
>Ga0307517_10011767_pt1 | contig 12098 bp, 7 predicted proteins | sample 23_EM_MG_FD_194515 | JGI IMG/M metagenome (GOLD analysis project Ga0307517, IMG submission 194515) | Populus trichocarpa ectomycorrhiza microbial communities from riparian zone in the Pacific Northwest, United States - 23_EM | ecosystem: Host-associated > Plants > Roots > Unclassified | place... | reverse complement strand
TTGTCCTTTTTTTTTCTAAGTCTTGTTAGATGTTGATTATAACGCAGGTTTTTACTTAATTTTTTTATTAGGCTCCTTAATTAATTTGATCGCACCAATTTTTTTTCTCAAGGTTCTTTTAGATGGTTCTCTAATTCTAAGCTGCAAGAGCTTATTGTAAGGATTAATTGGTTACCTGTAAGAGTGTCTCCAATTGCCATATCTTGCTTTCAATATCTAAAGATAAGTATTTTGAATTTTTTTTTTTTGTATTTCTGAGTATGATTCTGATCATATACAGATAGTAAATCAAATGCCCTGGGATATTATTATAGATATATTAACGTGCAGTTTCTTCAATTGATATATTCCAAAGGATATATTATGTTATATGATTACTAGTCTTGCACACATCACACCAGAATTATAAATTAGTCTCACCACAAGCTTATTGTTGCTAGCATGGTGTACCTAGACAAGTGCCTATGCGAGCAGCTGTGTCTGTCATCAGTGCATTCTGGCAACCGTGAACATGCAATGTTTAGACTAAAAACTTTCTTTTCTGAATGAATATAAGCTATTGTTCACCCTTCTGGGATTCCTTGGAGGAGGTAATATCAAGTGATAAGGGTTTTTTTTATTGCTTATTTGTATAGAGTTTAAATCTTGGTTCAAAAGGTAATGTTATTTGCAAATAACTTAGGTCTTCATTGCAGATTGAATCATTGTCAGTTACTTTTCATGGACATGATCTCATTGTTGATTCTGAGCTGGAGCTAAACTATGGCAGGTTTGGATATTCTTACCTAATTGGCGCATGTGTCATAGAACTTCATATTGAAAAAGAAATTCACTCTATTTTTTTTCCCATCCACACATCATTTTGTACTTCAGACGATATGGATTACTTGGTTTAAATGGATGTGGGAAATCAACACTCCTAGCTGCAATAGGGTGTCGAGAGCTTCCAATTCCAGAGCACATGGACATATATCACCTCACCAGGGAGATCGAAGCTTCTGACATGTCTTCACTTGAGGCTGTGATAAGCTGTGATGAGGAGAGGTTGGAGTTGGAGAAAGAAGCAGAGGCCTTGGCTGCACAGGTATTTCCTTGCGACTAAAAATAATTTTGGTGTATTTCAGAACTTGTGAATGATGTATGTTATTGTGACTTCCATGTGTGATTGATCATTTATTTTGGCTTGGCTTGGATATAGGATGATGGAGGTGGAGAAGCTCTTGATCGTGTTTATGAGCGTCTGGAGGCCATGGATGTGGCAACTGCAGAGAAACGTGCTGCTGAAATTTTGTTTGGTCTTGGATTTAACAAGCAAATGCAAACAAAGAAAACTCGAGATTTTTCTGGTGGCTGGAGAATGAGGATTGCATTAGCTCGGGCTTTGTTCATGAACCCAACTGTCCTCTTACTTGATGAGCCAACCAATCATCTTGGTAAGCTCCCCTAGCACAGATGTTTGCTCATTACATTTTCCAACTCTCTGGTGTGGTATTTTGGCTACTTTTCCTTTTTTGGAGAAAAGAAAAACTCTCTAGGGATTTGTGAGTTTGTAAGTACACGCCAATATTTTTCTTCTGCGTATTAAACTGGACTAGGATTTTTTGGATTAAAAATCTGTTCTTGCCTTGAATGTTTGCAAGTACATTTAGGAGACCACAACACCCTACTTGATGGAAAAGAAAGCAAAACTCAAGATAAGAAAACAATGCCATGTCCTGTCCTATTGAGCATGAGATGTGAATCCTTTATCCATGACACACTATATCATGAGAAGTCAAAAAACTATCAAATATTAAAAAGAAAAAAAGCTCCATAATGCAAGTTGTTCTGGGAAGATTCTTAAGTTTTCTGTCTGAACTCTCCAAAGAAGTGTGAATTTTGCATGCACATCCTTATAAGCCCTTTGATTTTCCTCATTCAAAAATCTACAAAAAAATCAGTGACAGGTCCACATATAACTTGAAATCACGACCTGTTACAGCCTGTTTAGAATTTTGGTTACGGTAATGATTTCAATTCAATTCTATTGGATTTATTAGCTGAGTTGGGATCTATCGAAGAACTTAAGGCGTATAATGACTGACATATTCTCAATCATAGACTGTTTGTCTTTCTTTTTACCAGTTTCCAACTCTTCTCTGTACATTCTAACTTACAATTCTATATGAAATCAATTTTTTATGTTTGGAAGTGTGGATTTTCTAAGAAATTCAGCTCTACACGTGATTCCCACCCAATTGAAATTCAACCCTGAAGGGTCTGATTTCATGTGGATTACTGTTGGATGGTCACACACCATGCAGCAGAAATATATTCATAAAAAAGGGTTCTGTTTTGCAAGTATTTTTAATCCCATTTGTGGTCATCAGTAAAGGGGAAAAAAGAAATTTGAACACCAAGCTATTGGACAACTATTTACTTCTATCAGCATCTGCACTTTTAACTCATTTCTATAGAAGATTTGAATTCAACTCTTCACTTGAATTTTTCAAAACAGACAATTAGTTCCAAGCCTGTGACATTTGTTTCAGTGAAAACATGGAGGACGCCAAACTCACGTGATTTATTTTCCATGACTAAAAGCAAGGAAATTCATTTATTTTCAGATAATGCAAAACTTTTTGGAATTCTCCTGTTGATGATTGTTAGCATGGGGACTTTGTTTTTCAGCTTGTGTGGCAGACAGTATACCGAACTGAGTTCTTATTGTGTTGGGTGAAATGTTGAAAGTTTATGACCATCTAACAATTTTATGTTGTTATTTTCTTTTCATGCTTTTTTCCTTGTTTGTTGGCACATAAGTGTGTTTGACTCTTTAAAGTTCAGTTCTCATGTATTGGGAGAAGAACGGCCTGGGAGGGTGAAATCAGCAAAAGTTTTTTTGTTAATGATCAATTCTTTTATGTTGTGACAGACCTCGAAGCCTGTGTCTGGTTGGAGGAAACTTTAAAGAACTTTGAACGCATTCTAGTTGTGGTTTCTCACTCTCAGGATTTCTTGAATGGTGTCTGCACAAACATTATCCACATGCAAAGCAAGAAATTGAAAATCTACACTGGTAACTATGATCAGTATGTTCAGACTCGTTCTGAACTGGAAGAAAACCAGATGAAACAGTACAAATGGGAGCAGGATCAGATTTCTTCCATGAAGGAGTATATTGCCCGATTTGGGCATGGGTCAGCAAAGTTAGCTCGTCAGGCGCAGAGCAAGGAGAAAACCCTTGCTAAGATGGAACGCGGTGGACTTACAGAAAGGGTTGCGAGAGACCAGGTTCTGGTCTTTCGCTTTGTTGATGTGGGGAAGCTCCCACCACCCGTGCTTCAGTTTGTTGAAGTAACCTTTGGCTACACACCTGATAACCTCATTTATAAGAATCTTGACTTTGGTGTGGATCTGGACTCTAGGGTTGCGCTGGTTGGCCCCAACGGAGCTGGAAAGAGTACCTTGCTGAAGCTTATGACGGGTGACTTGGTTCCTTTAGATGGCATGGTTCGCCGGCACAATCACTTGAGGATTGCGCAATTTCATCAACACTTGACTGAGAAACTAGACTTAGAATTGTCTGCTCTCCTTTTTATGATTAGAGAGTATCCAGGGAATGAGGAAGAAAAAATGAGGGCAGCGATTGGGAAGTTTGGGTTGACAGGCAAGGCCCAGGTGATGCCCATGAGTAATTTGTCAGATGGGCAGAGGAGCAGGGTGATTTTTGCTTGGCTGGCATTTAGGCAACCCCAAATGCTCCTTCTGGATGAGCCAACCAACCATTTGGATATTGAGACCATCGACTCCCTGGCGGAGGCATTGAAAGAGTGGGATGGGGGTCTGGTTCTTGTTAGCCATGATTTCAGGCTCATAAACCAGGTAGCGCAGGAGATATGGGTATGTGAGAATCAAGCTGTTACCCGTTGGGAGGGCGACATTATGGAATTCAAGGCGCACCTCAAGAAGAAGGCAGGGTTGTCGGATTGAGTTGAGATAGATCACAGGGATGAATTCGGATAATGGTTGGGTATGACAAGGCCGAGTGGGTGATTTTGGTTTCCCCAGGATGAAGAAAGCAGCAGCTTGTAGAGAGGAGGGGATGGGTGACAAGGAGGCTTGTTTATTGTTTCGAGCCAAATGTTCATCGTATCCTTTGCTCGGTTACTATGGAGTATTATTTTTGTTTTCCTTAATTACGATTGGCGTTCTACTACTAGACTTGGTCCTTTACCAAGGTGTGACAATATTTATTTAGTTCAGAGGCGATGCTGATGTGATCCTCTTCTTGTTACATGTGTACTCTGAAAACATGTTATGCTACTTTCTTTCCTATGCTACTTTTATTCCTCTCTTTTTAATGTCTTGGTGTCGCCCGCTGGATTTGCAGCTGCATGATGGTAATAAAATGTTCCACTTGATTTTATAAGCTGGGCTTCATGCGCCATAAAGGAGGGGGCTGGATGATAATTACTTTATTTGATGTCAAATGGAGTCGCCCTTAATTCACCTCACAGGTCTCAAGGAGGAGCATGTTGGGTTCTCTAAGTGGACGCTTCGGTTTCTTCTTTTCTCTCTCTTCGAAGTAAACTTGTCTTCCATGGTGTAAATGGCCTGGGCTTTGGGCAGGTTTTAACGGTTTTCAACATCGGGGAGTGTATGCTTTTGGGTCGGTTATGTCCCAATTTGGATTCTACTCCCCGGTTAAATATTTTTTTCAATAAAAAAAATCACAAACCATGAATAAAAATTGATTGTTAATGATATAGTTTATTAAAATTATTTTTTTATTTAATCAAATTATAATAAAAATATATTCTCTCTAAATAAATCTCACATATAAAACATAAAAAAACAATTATAGCTAATCAATTCTTGTAAGTTGCACTTATTGAAAATACTATAGCTTAATCACTTATATAAAACATAAAAAAACCTATATAGCTAATCAATTCTCCAAAAATAAATATATTTTCTCTAAATAAATCTCACTTATATAAAACATAAAAAAACAATTATAGCTTAATCAAAATATTTTTTTTTAAATTAAACATATATAAAATAATTAAAAAACAACTATTTAAAAAAGGTTAAATACAAAAATAAAAAATTTGAGAGGGTATTAATTTAAATATAAATTAAAAATTATTTTAAAAAATCTCTAAAAAAAAGCACCATCTTTTTTAAAAGGCAAAATTACAAAAAAAAAAAAAAAAAAAAAAAGAGAGGCCAACTTGACCCATTTAGAAAAGGCATGCATGGAGGCAGGCATGCCCTTTTAAAAATAAAATGAAATTTGATCAAATGACATTTTGTTAGCCCCATTATTTTTTTTTTAAAATAAAATTTTAGATGACACGTTATGTGGTTTTCCTTAGATTACAGAAACTATGATGGTTGAAAAATGAGGTTTATGTTTTTTTTACTCAAAAACTCATTTTCAATCTATTTTTGATCTATAACACTTAGAAAAGAGTAAGCATCTTGAAAAAACTATAAATGATCCTAAAAAAACAAAACAAAAAAAAAAACACATACACACACACAAAAACTTAATATCAACCCAAAACTAAAAATCTTCTTGAGTTCAGATATGTTTTTTACGCAATTTCAAGGTGAAAAACAACAAAGTAAAACTCTTTATCAAATGAAACCCATTAATATAAAGATCGACTATTTTGATGGTCAAAATTGATGTCAATATTGATTTTCTCTCTACTAATAAAATCTGACAATCTCTTTATCTCTCTTCTCTCTCAAACTAGGAACTAAAAAATAAAAAAATAAAATTTTGTACCAAAATTTGTTTTTTGAAACTTAAAGGGATCTAAATTGTATTATTTTTAAAGATGGAGGACCTAAGTGTATTTTTCACCAAAAATCTAGAACACTTATTTTTTGCACCTTTTTCATTTTAATCCTTTTCTTTCGATTCCACCTTTACTTAAGAAATCAAAAGCAATTGGCTTTCAATTAGGATCAAATTTTTCTAAATAAAACTTCGAGGATCAAAATGAATTAATAAAAAATGAACTATGAGCCCATAGTAACATGTGAGTGTGTGAATATTATTTCTTTACGGTGAAAATGTCATACCTTTTAGAGTTTTCAATAACTAGATTGGTGGCTTATGCTATGTCTTAAGCCGGACCAAAATTTCCCAACACATAGAAAGGATGCTCAAACGATGAAAACAATTTTAAAGGAGAAAGAAAAACTTAGGACCCAACTCATTTATTCAAATGTGTTCAATAAACTCATTTAATTTAATAACATGGTTATAAAAAAAAAAGTCAATGACAATAATAATAATAAAAAAAAGCAAAACGAAAAAGACTAATAAAAAAATTGAATACTTGCCAATATTATAAAAAGATATCCTCAAAATATTCTTAAGAGGTCTCAAAGATGTCATTTAATAACAAAGTAAAAAATAAATGATATTGAGATAACCTTATAAAGAGAAAAAAAAATCAGAAACTTAATCACCTGCAAATCAAATGGTAAAGGATGATTTCAAAAAAAATAATTTAAAAAGAACTAAAAGACTTGACTCGAGTCAACATGTCAAATTCATGACCTAGTTGTGAGGTCAAGATAATCTCGCACAAAAAAAATTGAATAAAACAATGAAGGTCAACTCTTAAACGAACTAAAATAATGTAAGGCTAAATAGAGAAAAATCAATTAAAAAACACACAAAAAATACCCGAGTCAAACATGTTAACTTGACTAACGTATAATCCAAGATACGAGAACGAGATAATTTCATTTAAATGATGAAATTGAATTTTTTTTTTTAAAAAAAATGACCTATAAAAAGACTAAAGTCAAATTGGACTAATCTTCAAACCCGTGACTCAATTCATGAGACCGAGTTACCTCATAGAAAGCAAATCCAAAAAAATCTTGAAGCAAAATTCTCAGTCATCCAAAATTAAAAAACAAAACCAAAAGAAATCAAAACAATAATGACCATCATATCTAGAATAAAAATTAAATGAAATAAAATAATTAGGGATGAAATTGAAAAATAATGAGGGACAAAATTAAAAAATAAAATAAATCAATACAAGGTTAAAACCCAAAAAATAGTAATCAAAAGAATGGGGACCAAATATGATAGATGAAAAAAATTAAAGGATGATGAAATTGAAAAACAATTCTAATTTCATAAATTATTTTAAATAAAACAAATAACAATCAAAAGAATATGAACCAAATATGAAGAAAAAACAAATTGAAGGATTACTTCAAAAAATTGCATTGGCAGGCGATAAAATCGAGGTGGAGAGTAAAAAGATAAAAAGAGTTGCCGAAACCAAACCGAAAGTTTTTTTTACCACACGCGTTGCCCTGTGATAGGGAGGGGTCAAGACAAAATGACGCACTGGAAGCTATCATTGGGTTGTTGGAGGACGCATCACGCACTGCCTAAATGGTGCAGACGTCTCCCATTACGCATGCCCCAGTTTCTATTTAAAAGAATATTTTCTATTTATTAAAATACTAAATTAGATATATTTTCTAAATTTGAACAAAAAAACCCATACTATCCTCATATATAATATATCGAAAACACCCATAAACAAATTAAAATTTATCTCTCTTCCATCTCAATTCCTCTCTCTTTTGGCAATGATTTGAACTTATTATCTATTATTCGTGAATGCAACCATTTCAAAATATAACTAGATTTTTGGCCTTGCACCATGATGTAGATTGATTTTTTTTCCTAGACATAAAAAATATAAAGACATTACTAACATGTTTTCTAGTAAAAAAATAATTTAATTATGAACTCGGAAAATAATGTATATATTAGATGACACTTTTTTTTATGTATAAATATTGAGATGGTGATATATTGGCAACATTTTTTTTTAGTATTAAGATGATGACATATTGAATCGATTAAGATGACCCTGGTTAATCTGTAAATTTCACGATTTGGGTCATAAGAATAATATAATAAAAAGCAAATCGAGATAAATTACAAAACTCAATTCCGAATCAACTCAGTATTGAATGATAAAAATGAAAAACAATATCAATTAAAAAGAGATAAAAAAATGACTCAAGTCAACCCGGGTAAATCAGTAAACCGATGACCCGGGTCATGACAACGAGATAACTTCATAGAAAGCAAAAGAATAAAAATTAAAAAGATCAATTCCCAATCAACCTAATATTGAGGATTAAACTAAAAAAAACTCATTTAAAAAAATGATAAAAATATCCAAATCAACTTGGGTTAACCTATTAAATTTGTGATTCGAGTCATGAGACCGATATAATCTAATTGAAATTAAATCAAAAAAAGCTACAAAGTACAATCCACAACCAACCAAATATTAAGGGATGGAATAAAAAAAATCAATTAAAAAAAAGATAAAAACCCCAAGTCAACTTGAGTTAACCTTTCAAACTCGTGACTTGGGTCATGAAATCGAGATTACCCTGTAGAAGGAAAATAAAAAATAATTACGAAGCCTAATTCCCAACCAATCCAATATTGAAGGATGAAATTGAAAAAAAATCAACTAAAAAAAAATACAAAAAACAAAGCAAATAGTAATAAAAAGAATGAGGACAAAATCTAACATAAAAGACAAATCACAGGCCACATTGTTATTTTTTGAGAGACTTAGGCAATGTTATTTTGGAGAAAGTTAAACATGGAAGCCGAGGAGAGGAGAGAGAAAATAAAAGAAAAGGAAAATGGATGTTAGAGCCACACTTGAGTGTCGAAGTTATCACGCGTCGCTCCATAGCAAAGTTCTCGCCGAAAAGATTCCAACAGTACCAAGAAATGCTACCTTCAAAGCCACTCATTTTTCTCACTTTAGTCCTTGGTTGGGCAAAAAAAGGGCTAGATATTTGTACCAATTTCAAATTTGGTCCCTAACACTTAAATTATTTTAAATCAATACAATCAATTTTTTTCTTGCCATATGAAGCAACAAATGATTGATAGATTTTTTCCTCAACACTGTAAGAACCCCACAAGCAAACCAACGCAATCAATAAAGTCTGATCCTAAATCAACCCAATTGAAAAGGATAAAGCTAAAAAGCAAAAAAAAACTTGTGATATTATTACAATCTACAATAATTATGTGTCTTGATCTACAATATTTTTCTCTAAATGTTTTAGTTTTTTTATATTTTTAATTTGTATGTGGCGCACCGCAATCATAAACCTGATGCTCCTAATTTTGGAGCCATATATGCTTATAGGAAAATTAAAATGAATGAGGTCCAAAAATTGTTACAAAAGGGAGGCAATGATAAAGAACATAGGGTGGGAGAGATGAACCTATATATTTTGTTTCATCATAAACAAAATACATGGAAAAGAAAACATATCCTATTATAAATAAAACAAAATATATGTATCCCGTGATTACTACTAGCTAGCCAACCTGTTCTGGTTGGAAATTTGATTAAAATCAACAAATTATGAGTGATTGATAAATTAATCTTAAATAACCATTGGTTTTCTCTTTTAAAAAACTCTTTGTTTTTCTAGTTTTAATTCTTAATTTATGGTGGCTAATCAACGGTTGATAATGGTGAGAATTAATTCTTATTAATTCTATAACATTTTAATTTTTAAATTTCACTATAAAAGGGGTGAAAAAAGAGTTTCTAACTTGAATTTTTCAGATTTTCTACACCTTTTCTCATCTCATTTTTAGTGTTTTCATTTATTTTTATGCTTTGGTTTTCATCCCAAATATAAAGCTTAGACTCGTATTGTTGAGAGATATTTGAGTTTCATATTCTTTGATTCAAAGACCTTGGTTTAGTTTATGAGGGGAGAGAAAGAAAACGTCGGATTACGATGCTAGAAAGAGAAAATCGACATTGACATCATTTTTTACCATCAAAATGGTCAATTTTGGTGTCATAGGGTTCCGTTTGGTGAGGGGAGTTTCACTTAGGTTTTTTCACCTTGAATTTACCTAAAAAACATATCTAAGCTCAGGAAAATTTCTGGTTTTGGGATGATTTCGAGTTTTCATGTTTTTTTTTCAAGGTCATTTATGAGTTTGTCAATGTTTTTAGACTCTTATCTAGGTGTCTATAGGTTTTTCAAGGTGTTTTGGCTCTTATATAGGAGTTTTGGGTTAAAAATGAGTTTTTAAGTTAAAAAAACATAAACTCTCTTTTTCCAGCCATTGGAGAATAACAAACAACACGTTGTTTGGAATTGTTTTTGAAAAAAATGTTGACGCGGATAACATATCGTCTGCCCCAATTACATTTTTTAAAAAACATTGGCCAACACATGAGCCCTTTCTATGAGTCAGGCATTACCCTAGCTTGTTAGGCTCATTAGCGTCTGACCTCTTTATTTCTTTGTTTTTTTTTTTATTGTATTTAAAAAAATCATGTTTTTTTATATGTGTTTTTTTAAATAATTTTGAATTTATATTTTAATTAATACCCTCTCTCTTAATTTTATTTTTTATATTTAGCCTTTTTTCAAAATTAGTTTTTTTTTAATTATTTTGTATGTATTTAATTTTTGAAGAGGTTATTCTAATTCATTTATGATTTTTTATGTTCTATATAATTGAACTTTATTTTTAGAAATAAATAATATTTTTTTTTAATAATATTTTTAATAAGCTTAACATATACATTTCACTTTGATTGTATTCAATCAATTTTATTTGTATATTTATTTCTATTATCATTTTATTAAATAAAAAAATAATATTAATATATAGAATCATTAAACACAATCGAGTAAATAGACTGTGTTGCGAGATCAAATATCTTGATCCACATCCACCTCTCGATTTTTCCAGATATATATTTAGTTATTATTAATGACTTTTTTTTCATTTATTGACTTAAATAATTATCAATTTATTTAATTAAATACATATATTTATACCTTTCAATTTACACTTGATTTTTTTTTTTTTTGTAAAAAAAGTGTCAAAGAAGCCTCCATGTTCATTTTTTTTTGTTGGAAAAAAATACCCCCGTGGTGGAGTGAGGATAAATAGGATGATACTGTAGAGTGTAGAAAGAGAAGTATATGTCCAAGTTTTTAAATGTATATCAAGACCCTCGACAATAAATCTCATTAAAAAAAAAAAAAAAAACAGAGAGAGAGATAGAGGTCACAGACTCACAGTCATAGCATGTTGTGACAATCCATAGGTGGAAGAAACAACTGAAGCCGAAAGCATGAGCCTCAATCAGTGGGCATGCATGCAGAGGAACACCTTATGAATAGCATGGAAAGGTGCCAATACGCCGCAGTGAATCTATCAAATCCAATTGACATCTAGAACCATTTAGAAATCATTTCAGCTAAAATTCAGAGAAGAAGACTTGAGATAAGCATTTGACTAGATCTGTTTTATGAAGTAATGTGACATAACCTACACAGTGCATGTCATGGCTCTCATAGGATGTTAATTACGTGCTCAAAATGCTAAGAAGTAAGAAGCATGTGAGAAGAATGACTTCTTCATGGAATTTTTCTTGACAAGCAGCCAGGCAAGTTAGCCATGGAAAAAAACAGTACACGACAGAAGGAGCAGGGGAGAGTGCTCCCAGCTGATAACAGCAATTTCCAGTGTTGCTTAAGCTAGAATACAGTCAGATAAAGATTGAGACCCCTGAACTTAAAGCAATGCTGCTGTTCTTGAGCAAGTTGCAGAACCGCTAGATCACAACAGAGTCAAGAAAAACTGGCCAGCATATCCAGAGGATCAGGGGCAAAAACAAGATAGAAAGAACCAACCCCCAATCCCAAAGGACCTAGAGCATTAGACGGTATATACCTGTTATGGGCTTATTTGGATTCAATGTACCCTAAGGTTGCATCAGTACAAGGGATATAAATGTTAATGGTGAAAACTTTTACGAGAACGAACACAGAGGGTTTTTAGTGATATTTATAAATAACGGGAAAACTCTTAACCTATTAATAACTACCTGTGTTTAACTGCCGGGGGGGGGACTATGACATTCACAGGAACAAAATATTTTTTATTATGGATACATAATCAAGTCTATTAAAAATATATAAATTTATAAGTTTGTTATAAAAAGATGATGGGTTGCATATCGTACTAGAAATAAAAATTA
>Ga0307517_10011765_pt1 | contig 12099 bp, 7 predicted proteins | sample 23_EM_MG_FD_194515 | JGI IMG/M metagenome (GOLD analysis project Ga0307517, IMG submission 194515) | Populus trichocarpa ectomycorrhiza microbial communities from riparian zone in the Pacific Northwest, United States - 23_EM | ecosystem: Host-associated > Plants > Roots > Unclassified | place... | reverse complement strand
ATTCATTACAATTAATTTTTCCACAAGTTGAGAATCAAGACCAGACAGTTTAGGTAGCACTTGTCTGCTACATGTGAAGACAATCTTGTATTTTTATCGAAGAAATAGTCTTTCGTAGTCAATGATTGCGCAATCATTAAAGTATTATACATTAACGCGTGTTCATTCTCCCACTGATTAAGCTATTTGAATTCTGCAGTCTTGACTTGGACGAAAAACAAAGAAAGAAAAATGTTTGAAATTATGGGTTATGGCTATATATCGATAACAAGGAATCCTCTTTCATGCAAGTTGTCTCGAGGCAATGTTTCAGGAGACTGAAAGAAACATATCAACAATTAAAAAATTTAGTAGCCAGGATTCCTCGGCATCAATTTATGAATAAGAAAATTAAAAATTTAAGAGCTCTTAATTTATATTTTATTGTATTCCTATATATGGTACTCAATGTGTCAAGTCACCTCTATAAATAGCTAGCTAGCTAGAGCAACAAGAATTTATGCCAATCCGTGAACAGATTGGAGAAACATGCATAATCCAATCGCATCAAGTTCGAATGGAGAAGTCAAAGAAGATTAAAGAATGGATTCCCATTTCTTTTGAGAATGCTCCAAACTGATCGAAAAGTCGAGTAAAAAGTTGCTACTAATTGTCTCAAGTCAAATTTTAAGAAATCTGCGTTTCTTGATGAACTAATAACATCCTTATTTGCCTCGAACAGTACAGTTTGTCATAGTAATAAACCTTCTATTCGATTAAGGCTACTCAATTAATTTACCTGGGATAATTTAAACCATGCCAAAAAACAATCCACTTGGTATTTTTGTAATCGACTCCTATGGCTATTAGTAAACACACTCCACCTAATACGTTGATGCTGTGGCTTGTCAGCTCTCAAATGTCCCATTTAAACCCAATTTTTCATTTGAGAAATATGATCTCTGATCAATGCCATTTAGTCCTAATTAATGGAGAGAGAGCTTTCTTTGACTTGTTAACCAGACGAGACGTTGAAGAAAAAAACAGAAGGATTCTAATTACATTCACTAGAGGTACAAGAGGAGAGCTGGTCGTTAAATCAAAGATCGAGAGCTTCACAATCAAGCTTGTTTAATTAATTTGTTTACAGAGGAAAGTTGGTCATTAAATCAAATAATGATCGTGATATTATAATGATCTCTGCGTGATTATTTAATAACCAATCTTTCACAAGTGCCTGTCCTTGTCTGCTCGAGCCTTCATGGATAGGTTTTAATTCTTTCATCCGTCATATCTAGTGACGAGTAGAGTATTAGAACGAAATGATCTTGTAAATAAACTTCGCCGGTGTCTTTGAAGAAATCCGAGCACACCACTTCTCTCGAGATATTTTGTATGTCACTTGGAATGGAATAACAAAAATATTGTTGAAATGATCTGATCGAAATCTTAAACATACGAATAGAAACCCGGTACGAATGATGATTAGTTTTTCGAGACATGTTCGATTTGAGAAACATGACTGGATGTTTGAATATTCGGTTCAACACTATCTTTAGCAAAGCATCGCAGTTACTTCTCAACACAAAGCTAGCGCTCAAGAAGCCAGTACCCTTGTGATGCCGAATGAGGATCGGAGAGTACTGGTTGCAAATGCGAATATTGTAGAACATCACTACGTTTCAAGGCAATTGCACAATCTCTCTGTTGTCAGGAACACGGAGCAATTATCAATAAATATTAAAATAGAAGATAAATTAGAAAAACATAAGATTTAACGTTTACTATATAAAAATAGAGCTACATGGTATTTTTTATATAATAAATCTTAAATAGTACAAAAAAAACCTAACCATCGATCCAAAAAATACTAATAATTTTTTCTAATATCATTCCCAACAACAAAATAAGAAATAAACCTTGGAAAAACAAATACATCGTTACGCTACACTCCAACATCTGCCTGTTAACGACAATCTAAAACAGTCGCTCGCAAAGTTAATTAAGTGAAGCTAGCAGGCAACTTCATGAATGGGTTTTCATTATTGAACGTATAGTTGAGAAAGCACGCGAGGAAGTACAGCAATACAATGATTATATTAACTATTTCATCAAAAGTATTCGCTCCCTTTTCTTCTCGTGTGAACCCTCGTTCAATTGATCTAATTGTCTGGATTCTGTGGTTCGTACTGTTTTTTTTCCGTTTTTTTTAAAATTATTTATTATAATTTGATTTAAATTATTTTTTATATTTTCATAACATTTTGATGTGTTAATGTTAAAAAAAATATTATTTTAATATATTTTTTAAAAATACATATTTTAAAAATCACTCATTACTGTAATTTTCATCTTCAACGTATATTTTTTTTTAGATTCTTGAGTAGGTACGTGTATATATATATATATATAAAAAAAAATAAAAAAAAGTCCCAGCAGTTACTAGAAAATAAATAGATAGCTACTTAGGTAGGCAGTATAGTATACAAGGGTGGTATTATATAATCCAATGTCTCAATGTCTATTATTAATGACTGGTAGTAATTCCACGCATGTGGATCGGAAGATATACACTTAAATGTCACATTTCAAAAAATTGCCAAAATAATACCCTCTAACAGCGACTGTATCGAACAAGCCAAAAACCAACTGCATAGCTTCAATGGAAGAGCCAAATAAGAAGACTAAACCCGCTATCATAAAACTAGAAACGAAGACTTTTTCAGCTGAGCTTTTTCTAGATTCTCAAGTAGCTTTCACGTATTCAATAGTGAGTGAATACAGAACTGCACTTCTAGTTGTACCTTTTCTATATTAACCTCTTGCCTTGCATTAAAGCTTCCATTCAGAACCTACCTCTGAGTTTCCTTCCAGTCTCCATTAATTCAACATTTCTTGTGTTATATATCACCATGGAACAAGCTCAATACTGGCTGTGGATGAAGAGGAAACAACTCTTGAAGTCACAGCTGCCAGCATCAATGAAATCCATCAGTGGTTCGTGGGAAGAGAAAGCTTTTGCAGAAGATTCATCTGGGCATCTTGGTGGATGCATCTGGCCGCCAAGATCTTATTCTTGCAGTTTTTGTAGCAGAGAATTCAGGTCAGCTCAAGCCCTAGGTGGTCACATGAATGTTCATAGGAGGGATAGGGCTAGGCTTAAGCAATCTCTTAGTCCTCATAATTATGTTTTTCAACATCAAAATCATATCCAAAGTTCACTTAAACCATTAGGGTCTCATTTCCCATCTGATCAGGTTTGTACCTTAGATAATTATGATCTTGACCCCAAACTTTCTGTCTCTAGAGCCACTAATATTGCATCAACTCTGTCCAATCAAGAAAATTTAAGTGAACATGCCTTTGTTTCTCCCCCTTCTTCTTCCTTCGTTCAAGAACAGCATAAAGGGTATCCTTATCTCCATGATAATTTATCAGGCTCAGATCATTCTTTGTCAGCTAGACTTCATTCAAAACCTGAAGCAGAAAGGAATCAAGGTGAAGTGAAGGTTACATGCTTGAACCATGATAAGTTTGTTGCGACTGACTTATTTATGGACCTGGGTTCTGTTATTAATAGCCACGGTTTATTATCACCTGGTTCTTGTGGTGATGAGGCAATCAGTTGCAAAAGGCCTAGAACCAATGTTTCAGTTCTCTCACTGTTGGTTAAGCCACGTCCAAATGATAGATACATTCTTCAATCAGAGGCAACCGGACCTACTTCTAGCTCCAAGGAGGGCATAGATCTTGAACTCAGGCTTGGTGAGACACCAAAAAAGTGAAGTGGTAGCAGCGGCAGCTTTAGAGTGCAATTGTATGGGGTTGAAGCACATGTTTTAATTAGCACGATAAGAAAGGAAATGGTCTTTCTTGATTTGGCACTTACTCTTTTTTCCCCTTTCTCTAGATTTCATGATCTAATGGATGATAGGCAGAGAACTCTTGTACTAATATCAAAACTAAAAGAATAAAAAGCTTTTCCTCTACATCTCATTTCTGATATATACTGTTTACACTTCGTTGTTTATCAGTTCCAGTTAATGGCAAGGAGTTTTGCCTATGAAAAACGATAGAATCACACAGCCTCTCTTACTTTGGCACTTCGATCTATTCTATAATTCATGGAAAATGATCGGAGGTTTTGAATGTCATGTAGAGGGACGTTAATTGTATTAGGGTACTTAATTCATAAAAAAAAATGTATTAGCTAGGTTTCTGCATTATGAAACCTACTTTTCAGAACGGAGGTATACCTGTATAGTTAATTAGTGAAGATGGATAGCCATTAGGATTCAAATCCCTCAGCGTGGTTCAGGCGGAAAAAGTTTAGCCAAGACTGTACGGGAAACAGGGTAAATCTTCCTTTGCACACTAAACACCATTAGACGTCAGCTAGGCAATTTCAGAAGAGAGATAGAGAGAGTGGGGTTTTAAAAGGGGTGAAAGAACTGACAGTGAGTCACTTCAGCTACATGCTTGTGGATTAACATTAGGGAACATCATTTCTCTTTTCACCTTCTTATTATCACCTTTCACCAAAAAACCAGCTATTACAGTACCAGCACCTTTTCCTTTGAATCCAACCCAGAATAAATCCACACACATCCTGTTTTCTTATTCCTTCCTCTCTAAAATCTCCATATCGTCCACAAACATGCACCAGCTCTTTAGAATCAAATTGAGTAAAATATAGATATTTGCACAGTTACTGCTACATGTCTAGATCACATCATCGACACTATTTACGCGCTCTTTTGTATGTACATGTTACTGTTGTATCTATTCACTATCAACGACCAAACCCTATAGAAGCCTAAAAATGTCTAAGAAATTAACATTTTTTGAGACCCTCAGCTAGACCTGTGTGGTTATTGGACAGGAATTCAGTAAAGTAATGCTAGTACAATAATAGTTGCCATTTAGCCACATTTTGATATAGACTGTTCTTCCTTAATAAACGCCCAGTTAAGTACTGTACATTTTTGTTTTTTCAGCGTTTCTTAACAAGGGAAATTGATGAAACAGCGCTTTAATTTGACTTGGAGCTAGATAATTAAATACATAGAAATAATATTTTTTTGATTTTTTAAATTTTATTTTTTACATGTAGTATTAAAACAATTTAAAAATATAAAAATTTCAAAAGTTTTTTCACGGCAAAAACAAATGGTGCGAGACGAAGAGAAATTGAGACACGTTGCTGCACATGCAGGGAATTTAACGTGTCCAGTAAAGAAATCATATATATATATATATATATAGGATGTATTGTTCTAGATATATTTAAATCCTAGACTATTGAAGATTGTTGTGTTGTTAATCTTGAGGTGGGTTTTTCCCGTGAGTTTTGACTTTGATAGATACAAAGACAAACATAAAGGGAAAGTGAGGTTGGTTACTTGGGTTTCTATGGTTTGTGTAAGAGAGAGATTAAAGAGAATTGGTTGCGAGTTTTGTCTTGTGTATAGGTTAAGGAGCTGCATATTTATGAATCTGAATCAAATACAGCTGTAGTGACAGATTAGGCTTCAGAGACGTGCACATGGACAATATGATATGTCTGTTTCTCTGTTGCTTTCATAGATTTTACTATGGGAATGTGGAGAAGAAGCTGATCTCTCTCTCTCTCTCCCTCTCTAGCTTATTTGTGCGTGGGGTGGGTAGGGACTTACTGTATTGAGGATGCTTTGTAAAATTGTAGAGTGCTCGAAAATAGTATACATGGCTTGCTCCTTTGGCCATAGTGTACTTTTATGTCCCACGACAGCATTCGCTATTGGATAGCAGTTTCTAGTCTGCTGGCCTGCAGAGTGAGACCTGAGAGTAATCGGTTCTGAGAAGGACTCTTTTCCGGTCTCCCTCGGATTCTACATGCTGCATCTCCGGTAACATTGTGATGCAGCCTCCCAAGAAGCAAATTAAACATTAATTGTTCAATTATTTAAGTCCATCACTACACCAAACCTCCCAAGAGGCCTAGAACTTGAGCTGTATTTTAGGCCAATGGAGTTGGCTGGTGAGCGTTCGGAAATGGCAGGAGCGGTTTCTGAGACAAACTAGTCCCTTAACAAGATCAAGAAAAAAATATCTGTTTGTTCCATGCTAAAGACTAGCATGCGTGAAATGTCTCGCTGCATGTCTCGTGTATATCTTGTACATTTCCATCCCAAGATGTTTGAGAAAATATGTAAATTCCATTCCAGTTAATTGGCGTTTTGTTTTTCATATTAAAATGATAAATTGATATGAAAACAAAATAGTGCTTTATACTTTTGTATATATACGGAGTATTCCATTGTGAATAATAATTAATAATCTCTTTGTACGAACAGATAGGGAACTATGGCTACAGATAGTTGTCAGTGAAATGGGCTGTCATTCTGTCAATAACTCCATGGCCCATTAGACGATGTGATAAGCTTATACATGCATCAAATTGGGTTTGATTGGACATCAGCTGGCCCAGTCTTATTTAATATATTAGTAGTTGAGTAGAAATATCAGCTTGACAAGATTTTTAAAAGAAAAATATATATATATAAAGAAAAAAAAAAGGAAAGAGAGAAACGACACAATCCGTGGTTCACCTTTTCATTTGTCGTCCAAAGCTACAAAAATCATCTTCATTTGATTTACGTTGGACGAGCGTAGGTTTCCTAAAGACACACACCAATACTCTGTCAAATCAGAGAGAAAATCAATGGCTGGCAATGGCAGAGAGCAGCAGTTTCAAAGACTCCAGATGGTCTCTTCATGGAATGACTGCTCTTGTCACTGGTGGTACTCGTGGAATCGGGTTCTCTATCCATCTGTCTCTAATACCAAAGTTTAAAACTTTCTCTTTTCTTTTTCTCTTCATGGATTTTGAAGTCTTCTAAGAAGCACATTTCTTTATAATTCAAAGATGACCCATTATCTGGGATCACTTCTTTTTTAATCCTTGAGCGTGTTATCTGTGCTTTTTATTAGGAATGCAACAGTGGAGGAACTTGCTGGGCTAGGAGCGAGAGTGCATACATGCTCTAGAAATGAAGAAGAGCTTAATAAGTGCTTGAAAGAATAGGAGGCTAAAGGTTTTGTGGTCACTGGGTCAGTTTGTGATGCATCTTGTCGTGTCCAGAGGGAGAAGCTTATAGAGGAAGTGGGTTGTGTTTTTAATGGCTAACTCAACATTATTGTAAGTAACCCTGTAAAAACTTGGTCTTTGAAACATCTTTGCAGTTTCTGCCGAAATTGGATTTTTTCGTGAATTGTTTTACTCATCATTTACGCGTATGGTTTACAGCTTGTGTATGCATTAGCAATTTTGTTTGAAGGGGTTGCTAAAAGTGGCGCTTTGATTCAGTTCCATTGATTCATCTCTTTTAGGCATTCATCGGCTCTTTGCCACAAAAGCGATCTTTACATTTCACCCTTGTTGACTTTAAGGTGGCTAGTTAATTGGAAGCCATGACTTTGCATCTTTAATTTTTATGAATAAATTTCTTTGGTTTGATGACGTAGGGTTGATTTTGTGTCATATGTCTGCTCAGTTCTTATGCTATTACGACGTGTTAGTTCAATTGGGAATTTTATGGTTTGTGCTTGAAGGAGAAAGGCTTGACTGTTCAACTGGATAAGTTCTGTTCCAAATGGTTCTTGTACTTTTGATAAACAAATGCTGCTTAGATGACCCATGATATTGTAATGATGATCTAATTCTTATTTCTGTCCGTGATGTTGCATCGTTCCTACCAAGTATCTTTTTCATTCTTCTTTGTGCGCTTTCGGGTGCCTATGAACCCCATTTATATCAGCCGCCAGAGATAATTATCCACTCCTATCCCTCCCATTTGCAAGAATCCGTGGAAAGAGAGTTATTGTTTTCTACACTTTCCCGAGATTTAATGTGGATGATATGTTATTTAGGTAAACAATGTTGGCAAAATTATCAGGAAGCCTACCACTGTTTATTCTGCTGAAGAATTTTCAAAAGTCATGGCGACTAATTTCGAATCCGCATACCATTTGTCTCAAATTGTACATCCTCTTCTAAAAGCATCTGGAGCAGGAAGCATTGTATTCATTTCCTCTGTTGCGGATCTTGTGCATTTAGGTATTGGATTGATTTATGGAGCAAGTAAAGGTGAGTAGCTGTTGAAATCTAGTATCCTTTTCAAATAAGTATGAGTGAGAACTTGGTGGTTGTGAAAAAGTCAAAAGGGCTTTCTTCCAGTTTTCTATTCACAGGGCAATGAATCAACTTGCAAGAACTTTGGCTTGTGAGTGGACAAAAGACAATATCAGGACGAACTGTGTTGCACCCTGGTATATCAGAACCTCGCTTGTGGAACACGTATGATTTTCTAACCTTCTTACAGTATGATTTATTTATCTGTCTTTTGAGAAACTCTGGGAAACTCTTTTTTGCATATAGATGAATCATTTGAAACAATGCTCCCAGTCTTTCCTTTATGGTATTTTAGCATCCTTTTGAAGTATTACCACGTCATCATTGATGTCAAAATTCTCATCTAGACCACTGGCATTGTTTTCTGCTATAAGTATTAAGTAGTGAAAGCCACCAGATCATCTTGAATTAATTATTTAATCTGGTCATGGATTGGTTTAAAAGTTAAAGCCATTAATAACATGGAGAATGGTAAGCGGCAGGCAGGTATCTGATTCCATTTTAGGGATGCTTTTGTTCACGTTTAGTCAAACTTATGGTTTTTGCCAGCTAAGTTAAGTTGCAATTGATATCTAGCATTTGTATCGATCAGGATTTTAAACCTAACCCATTAACCTTGGAACATTAAAATGGGTTCTTGCTTTAGGAAGCTTGACAAATCTCTTTTATCGTTTTGGTGAAATTCTATGGAAACACATTATTGCAAGAAACCAGTCATTGCTCTTAAGAACCCCAAGGGTCTACATAGAGGTTCGTCAAGTCAGGAAGATGCCTCCTAAACTGAATTTCCTCGCATTAACTCTTGCTTATAGACCTCTTAATCTTTATCAAGGATCAGTTAGTTATCTAAAGAGCCCATATATCTCAATCGCTAAATAAATGTATATAATATATGATGTTGTTGGATAAAAATCCTAGTGTATGTAGGATTCCTTTGTCAAAAAGGATTTGTGTTGGATTAGTTTATTAGAATCCTTGTTGAATTAGTTAGTTAGAATTCTTTAGATTATGATAGTTAGAGGATTAATCTCCATATAAATAGAAGGGACGATGTATTCAGAATTTATAAGTTTGTTAAAGAGCGTGTAAATTAATCGATAAAGCTTGAGAGGTTCATCCGAATACTTGTGTATTTTATTTCCAGCAGATGCAAGTCACAAGATTCATGTCTTGGTCGGTTCAGATCTTTTATGGTAGAGCATCTTAGTTAGCTACAGTTCATCAGTCTGACAACACTTACCAAGCAGTAATCAAACTGAATTTTGTGGTCTTTTGACAACAATTCAGTTTTTCTAGCTTCATTACCCACTCGACATTCTTTTTGTGACGGCATGTCTACTAAACAAGCCATAATCTTAATTTGGCATATAGTCTTGAGATGGGAGTGCGTGTGTGATATACATATCATGAAACATGGTGAATCATTGGAGTGTGTCGGATGTTGCATGACATATTAGCTTTAAGAAGAATTTGCATATAAGATTCCAATAATTGATTCCACAGCAACTTTTCTAACCGTCATATGGTCTACTCTTTCCAGTTGCTCGATGACAAGGTGTCTTTGGACAAAGTTGTCTCTCGAACCCCTCTCCAGCGCGATGGAGATCCAAAGGAAGTCTCGTCCCTGGTGGGATTTCTTTGTCTACCTGCTGCTGCTGCTTACATAACCGGACAAGATATTTCCACTGATGGAGGATTTACTGTGAATGGATTTAACCCCATATGAGACCAGATTGAGAGATAATCGACTATTTTCCTCGGAAATGATTGCAGGCGTAACATTATATTGCTCTGCACATTTGTAATTTCCCAGCGTTTCTGTTTAATCAACCAAGGCCTTCTGCTTGGAGCGCTGTTATATTGGCAGCACTCAGCCTTCTCTAGTAAGTGGTTGTGATTAATTTTGCTCCAAATTTTTATCTCTATATTTTTTAGCATTAGCTATTAAAGATATATGGTGTTTCAAGTTTTTTCTCGTTCTTTCTTTCCCCTTAACAGTCAGAGTAACCTGTTCTTCTATCCTTTCTGGGATTTGAATCCAAAACCTCTAAGCTTTTGTTATTACTCTTGGGAGACTTTCGGTGTTCTTTGCTGCCGTTTGAAATCAACATGAATAAGCAAAGATTTTCAACTTGAACTTCTCGGATCATGATTTGGACGTCCTATCGTCCAATTACATCGGCAAATATAATAATCAGCCAATCAAGTATCTGTCCTTTTTTTTTATATTCTTGGACCGTTGTTGCCCTCGTCAAGTCTCTTTCTGTAGGCATGCTTTCATGCGATGACCCACCTCCACTCTCCATCACTGCCCATTGTTAGCAAACGGGCTCGGGCTTTATCCAGGGACAATGATTTCGACCCTTCTTTTTTTATACGAACTTAATTCCCCACATGCCCCAGAGATGCAAAGAACATAGAAAATAGTGAAAATAAAGAAAACAAAAACCAACGACTCGTCCATGCATTTTTACAATTAAAAATGGATTCTGCTATTTTCCGAACCTAATAATATATATATATATATAGCAAAACGGACACAGAAACCTTTATAGCTTACATCATATGAGTCAGATACATTGGATAATCCCCGGTCTCTTCATAACCAACTTTAAAAATTCTCTAGCCATAAATAATTGATTAATGTCACCACATGACCTAAAGTTTGAAATACCATATAGTATTCAAGCACGCATTATACATACGTGTCATGAAACACCACAGTTCTTTTGTTTTTAGCATTCTTAGGCTTTAGGGCATGGAGTACTTTCTTACGTTAATGTTACTAGGAGAAAGAAAGAGATAAAGACAAGGCACAAGCAAGAAAGAGGAGCATGCCAGTTTGGCAGTTTCTGTTTCTCCGCTTCTGGTTCATAAATGTAATAAAGCGAAGGAAAAAAAAGTTTAGGTTAGGTCAGCGACTGACAGGCTTGCATGCAAGTTCTTTTTTATTTTTATTATTATTATTATTAATATAAATTTTCGGATTAACTTATGTATATCTTAATAAATTTTAGAAATTTTAAAATTAATAATTATATAAGTCTCTAGTGATTCTAAAATATATAAGACTCGAACTGGTAATTTATAATAAGCAAAACTAAAATCTCACAAGTTAAACAGTTTGTATGCAAGCTTTATTAGGGAACGTTTGGGAATGTGGTTCAACTCGCGTTCTCAAAAAATTTAAATTTTTTTTTTTTGTTAAAATTTGATATGGTTTGTATGTTTTGGATCGTTTTGATGTGCTGATTTTAAAAATAATTTTTAAAAAATGAAAAAAATCATTGACATGTATTTTAACATGAAAAGTTATTTGAAAATCACCTGCAATTACACTGCCAAACAAGTTCTTAGTCACGTGTTAACTGGTTCGTGTTACGTCACCCCTCACAGGGAGGTGAGAAATGAGCATTATGCTTGCCAGCTTTTATGTTGCGCGTGGCATATTTTTTATGGTGGGTGATTGTACGGCCCCGGACCCCACTTTCCATCTCCATGGAGGTCTCCATCAATCAGCTACCAGACTGAGACTTAAAATCAAAACAGTTTGCAGGACAGGTTTAATTAAGTAATTGTTTGCCGTCCGTGTACTAAGTTCGGCTAATAAACTTAATTTAACTAGTCTATTTAGTTTTAGTTCTTTAATAACAGCGTCTAATATCAAACTAGCACATTTAGATAAAATATTTTGAGATAAATCACAGGAGACAAAAATAATTGAGAAATAACAGATTTTAACTCAACTACCGTTATATAACGCGGTTTTATTTAATAACTACTAATAAAAATAGCGTTTATAAATAATCGTTATTATCATTAGCAGTTATATTCATAAACCGCCAGTGACAGTAGCCTGTACAATTGCTAATGACAATAGCAATTGTGTTGAGCTGTCCATCTCAAAATTTAAATTATCAAACACTAAACTTACAATTAAAAAGTGT
>Ga0307517_10011764_pt1 | contig 12099 bp, 10 predicted proteins | sample 23_EM_MG_FD_194515 | JGI IMG/M metagenome (GOLD analysis project Ga0307517, IMG submission 194515) | Populus trichocarpa ectomycorrhiza microbial communities from riparian zone in the Pacific Northwest, United States - 23_EM | ecosystem: Host-associated > Plants > Roots > Unclassified | place... | reverse complement strand
CGCCCTGGTCACGGCAGTAGACTAGTAATAATAGAATATCAAGATGCGGATGAGGTTCAAAGTCACGATACAAGGGGCACCAGCGCCTCGAAGCTTTTGTGAATGGCACTCAGTAATACAAATGAAAAGTGGAGCGATCGAGACGGCGTCTGGAATATGTGTGCTATCATGAAGCCGTCGAGAGTATGCAAGTGAGTTATCACGACGTCGTCAAGATGGCGTCTGGAATATGTGTGCTATCACGAAGCCGTCGAGAGTATGCATGTGAGCTATCACGACGTCGTCAAGACGGCGTCTGGAGTATGTGTGCTATCACGACGCCGTCGAGAGTATCCAAGTGAGCCATCACGATGCCGTCGCGACGAACATGTGATCTATTTGGAAGGCATTGGGAGCCTATAGCCAGACATGGCAATTGATGCAGAGGGGGTTCAAATATCGCTGTGTAGCATCTGGAAGACTAAGCATCCGGATAGTCTTCCGGATGCTAGTGTGGAGTTGGATTCCGCCATGACGAGGGAAGCACAGGACGCATATAATAATTTTTGCTGATGAGTCGTCAGATGATTAGTTCATGTGTTTTGGATCTGCAGGGGTGACCAGCAGCAGGGGAGTTGTGATTTTTCCGCATGATGGCCGGTTTCAAAGGTGCGTGAGCCGGACTATAAAGACGATCTTGATACCGCAGTCGATTACCATCCCTGGTACATTAGGCTAGGGATATCAGGCCGCCATGTTGTACCCCTTGTTCCCGCATTGTAAGTATTTGATTTGCAAGAGAGTCAGCTTGATAAGCTTCTGTCCATAATTCTTTCAATGCTGACGCTCCAAAGTGTAGCGGAATATCCGCCAACAAACCCAGAGACTTGGACTTGAGAACCACCTGTGTCCTATGTGTCTCGTCTTCTAATATCTCTTCGTCTGTTTGCCCCGCCATCCCTGTCAACGTATCTGCCTTTCCATGTGCTTTACCAGGTACAAACTCAATCGTACAGTTGAACTGTGACAGGAACTCTCACTATCTGGCTTGTCGGTAATTGAGTAACCTTTTTGGGGTAAAGTATCGCAGGTTCTGATAATCCGATCGTACCGTCACAGGTCGTCCCACCAAGTAAGCTCACCATTCCTCAAAAGTGCGTATCACGGCCAGCAACTCTTTGTCGTAAATAGCGTAGTTATATTCAGCCGGGGTGTGTTTCTTTGTAAAGAATGCAATCGGATTTAAAAGCCCGTCAGGTCCCGGTTGGGGTAGTATGCAGGGAGAGGCGATATCCGGAGCATCAGTTTCCACAACTCTCTGTTTATCGAAATCAAAATGGATCAGGATGGGGGCCGGAGGAAAGGCTTCCTTCAATCTTTCAAATGCGTCTTGACAAAGATCCGATCACACGAATGGTGTACCTTGTTTCGTTAATTGGGTTAGTGGCCTAGCCAGATGTGAATAGTCTTGGATAAAGCACCTATAGCAGATTCCAAATCCTCAGAAGCAGCGGACATCGCGTAATTTCTTAGGGATGGGCCACTCAATGATCGTGGTGATCTTCCCGGGATCCATTTGTAGGCCTTCCGTGGTGATAATGAAACCAACCTATTCGATATTGTTGGTGTGATATTCGCATTGCTGAGGTGTTAGCTGGAGTCCAGCTTTCGTTAAAGCTTCCAGGATTTGTTTGATGTGTTCGATATGTTGTTCCTCGTTCTCAGCGTATATCAAGATATCGTCAAGGTATGCTGTACAAAACCTATCCAGAAATGGGCGTAGCGCGTCATTAATGATGGAGTAACCCCATCGTGGTATGTTAGGTTAGGGCACACTTGTAGGTGTGAGCAGGGCTATTGACCAGACCGCGTGGCGGTGACTGGTGTTGTGTGGTAGGAGCCGACTGTGCGGGCCACCACAAACTGTATCTAGTCTGAGCTGCGTTCCTTTCTCTTTACGAACAGAACATATGGTCAACACACTCCTTTGCGAACACACTTGTCATATATATCGGATATCGAACACATCTCAGTTTTCCTATCAGCGACTGACCCGGATCGCTCTCGTGACAACAGATCCGATCATAGCTGTGTCCTTGTGGTACGTGTCCGACGGCATATTCCCTGCGCGGAAACCAGACCTCTATCAGGTTATGAGCCCGGCCAAAACCATCTGGATTGTTGGCCGTTAACAGGAAAAGATTTTTACACACACGCAAGGAAAGGAAAAAGCTTTTCACCCGTGATCTTTCGGCAGTGAATACTTTTTTCGGTATCACCTATCACCACACTACATTGTCCTACGTACGCTTCCGTATCTAGCTCAGAGTAGCAGCGCCATCAGTAGTAGGAGCAAAGATGAATAGACAAGATCGTTCATCATCGTTGGTCGGCATGAGCTTTGCGAAGCTGGATGGGACCAATTATCGGTTGTGGGCGATGAGGATGACACACTATCTCCAGCGAGAAGGCTTGTGGAACCTAGTCAATGGTCGCCAGGAGCTGCTGGAGAAGCCGGGGAAAGAGGAGTCTGACAAGGACAAGCTCGTCAAGGAGTACGAGAAAAATATGGAGAAGTACGAAAAGCCAGAGCATTGGATGCAAAAGGCAAGCGGTATGCTTCGGATGGCAATGACAGACGCTATCACGATTCGCTACTACAACCAAATGGAGTGGACTACAGCTTCAACTATCTGGCTCCACGCGCTCGCCAATTATCAAACGGCTACTAGCTACGACTCAAACCATTTGCAACGAGAGCTATACGAATCCACGCTTGAGGAATCGGGTACTGTACTCGAGTACATCAACCACATTCAGGAACTCAGAGAAAAGCTCGTGATGTGCGGGCAAACCCTGTCATACGCGCATTTGATCTTTCACATCGTGGAGGGTCTACCTGAGACGCCAGAGTGGACAACATGGGTTATGGTAACCAAAGCGGCACTTCCGGACCAGAATTCTCTCGCTGGATTCAAGAAGTTAAAAGAACTACTGCTAGCCTATGAGGCTGAGCTTTGTAGAAAGAAGTCCCTACTTCCTGACCAAGCGTTATATACGAAGGGTAGATGAGAAAACCAAAGACGTCAAGAAAGCACAGGTCCGGCTACTCATTCAGTATCGAGAGTGAGAGGGAAAAGTCAGAGGCCTAATTCCTTCAGTCGTACATGTCACGGCTGCGGCAAGAAAGGGCATAAGAAAGCTGATTGCTGGCAAGAGCGCAATATCACTGCACCTGGTGGGGGAGGAAGGAAGGAAGGAAAAATGAGACAATTGTTATCCCATAGGGGACCGGATTTCGGAGCAAACAACGATCGCATTTTACTGAGTGATGAGCAGACGGCAATCGCTACTGAACGCAAAGCCAACACTTTGAGAGTGAGAGGGAGAGACCTATTCTGGAGAAGAAGTGGACCGTGGATATACTGTTGAACGCCTGCTGGGAGGAGTAGGTGTGACGAACGAAATTCAATCGGTGGTTGATTCTGGGTGCACAAACCACACGAGTGGAAACCGCAACGCTTTCGTTAAAGAGACCTACGTTTCTCTATCAGCAAACCAATGCCAAATGAAGACAGCGGCGGGAGAGCTTGTTTCCGCCACTAGTATTGGCACAGTTCAAACTTATACATGGATGCCAGGGGGAGGTCGTCAGCCGTTGTTTCTGACCGGGGTACTTCATGTACCAGGAGCGACAGAGGCTGGATTGATATCGGTCAGCAAGCTAACCAAGAAGGGTGTCAAGATCGCGTTTACAGATGATGCGGCGGAGTTCTATCAGGATGGGATTCTAATCGATATTGCTAAGAAATGGAACAAGCTCTACAAGCTAATACAGAGTGGGAAGTACCTCGATTTCAGTTTGCTTCTTTCCAAGAAGGACGATACGACGACCGCGCTCTGGCATCATAGGCTTGGACATCTACACCTACCAGCTGTACTAAAGATGAGTAACACGGAGGTGGTGAGTGGTATGCCTTGTTTGCAAGCAAATAATGTGGAGAATAGCTGTACGGCGTGCCTTACGGGACAAATGACGCGTATACCGTTCCGAGCGTCAACCCGCAGAACCAAAGCACCATTAGAGTTAGTCCATTCAGATCCTTGTGGACCGATGCAGACTCAGTCCCTTGGAGGAGGTCGATACTTTATACTCTTCATCGACGATTTTACCAAATATACGTCGATATACTTTCTCAAGTCAAAGAACGAGGCAGCCGGCTACTTCCAGAATTACAACGCGGCTGTGTAGAAGTTTTTCAGTGACAAGGAGAAGGGTTTCAAGATAAAGGCAATTAGGACCGACGGCGGAGGTGAATACTCTGGCGGTGAGTTCCAGAGGGAGCTAAAGCGGTCCGGCATCGAGTGGCAAGTTACCGTGCCTTATACTCCTCAGGAGAATGGAGTCTCAGAGAACAGCAACCGAGTTCTAGTGGAGAGAGCCAACGCATTGATCCAGCACGCTGGAGCACCTAAGAGTTATTGGGCAGAAGCGCTACAGGTGACGGTCTACTTAAAGAATGTGTCTTTGACCAAGGGGACACACGGAATCGATGCTACCCGGCATCAGTTATGGTTTGGATGGAATCCTGATACCAAGTACCTGAGGGTGTGGGGATGTACGGCATACTGTTTTATTCATCCAGCCAAACGTCCAGATAAAAAATGGGGTCCCAGAGCGGAGAGCATGGTTTTTGTAGGTTACACGCAGACTACGAAACAATACGGGCTCTACAACCCTGCAGCGAGACGTATAGTCATCTGGCGAGACATAGTCTTTCATGAGGACACATCGTATTTCCGTTCGACGGATCAGAAGATATTCCTACCGTTTGCGAATGAACCAGATTTCCATCCACCTTCACGAGACGAAGCTCCAGTGAGTACCCTCAGGAGGAGCCTGAGGAAAATACCACTACCACCACTACTACCACCACCATGGGCAAAGTTGTCCGGCCCACCAGAATCTGCCGAACGAAAAGCAAGGATGAAAGCAAGAGAGGAAAGTGATAAAAAGGATGAAGCGAGTGGTAGTGTGAGGAAGAGACGGATAGACACAGAGCGTGTGACTAATCTCAGTCCTTTCTGGGATACTGTGGAGGAAGATGACAGACAAAGCCGAGGTGAGGCAGCTGAATCTTCCAGTGCGGGAGGTAGTAGGTATAGAAGTAGAAGGAGTAGCAGAGGCAGCAGACGAGATGGTAACGAGCCAGAAGAAGATGCAGTGAATGCGGGAATCGACTATACCTTTATGGTCATTAATGGACCGGAATCAATCAATGCAGCCTTCCATGGTGCATATAGAGAGGAGTGGGTTAAGGCTATCAATTCAGAGCTGGATTCACTCAAAACACATGATACGTGAACTGTGGTACCAGCAACCGATGAGACGAGAGATCTACGCACGATTTCATCACGCATGGTTTTGAAAGAGAAGTTGGGGGAAGACGGACGGGTTGCACAATTCAAAGCACATTTGGTTGCGCACGGTTTTCGGCAACCTCCCTGTGTTGACTTCATCAACACCTACAGTCCGACGATCTCGTTCCCTGTGATTCGGATGGTTCTATGGAAGGCTGCCGCTGAGGACAAAGAAATCGTCCAGTTGGACATCGTTTCCGCTTTTCTCGAAAGCAAAATACCGGAGGAGATTTACCTCCAGTTACCAAAAGAGTTTGGTGTATCATCCAGAGGAAAGATAGTACTTCAGGATGGATATAATGGGGACAAGAGTGGAACACGAACAACCAATGTTGTGGTTCAGCTGAAGAAAGGTCTTTACGGTCTACGGCAAGCGGGTTGTAACTGGTACAACACACTCGAGTCACATCTGAAGAAGGAACTGGGAATGGAAAGTTCTAAGTACGAAGCTGGAATTTATACGACGGGATCTGACGCGACTATCATCCTTTGGGTGGACGACATGCTACTTATTGGGAGTAAAGCGGAAGTCACATGGATGAAGTCAGCAATAAGCAAGAGATTTAAGATCAAAGACCTCGGAAATGTTAAGTTTTTCTTGAGTATACTAGTTGAGCGCGATCAGCACAAGAGGAGGATCTATCTCAGCCAGGGGGCATACATCAAGAACGTTCTCACTAGGTTTAAGATGGAGAACAGTAAGGCGTGTCTGACGCCCATGGAACCCAAAAGCAAGCTACGGAATAGACTAGCAGAGGAGGAAGCGACAGAAAAACATCAATACCAGGAGGCTGTTGGCTGTCTTACCTACGCAGCTATTACTACAAGACCCGATATCACCTATGCGAGTGCATTGGTGGTGCAATTCTCGGCAGACCCATCTACAGCGCACTGGGCAGCAGTTAAGAGAATCTTATCCTATTTGCAAGAGACGCAGGAACTACGTCTACGACTCGGGAGAGGAGAAAATTGAGCGATTGAGGAAGTACGCAGGCACTCCAATAATGCACCAATCATCATATACGCAGATGCAGACTTCGCTGGAGAGATTGACGGCATGCGGTCTACAAGCGGTTGTGTCGTTCTCGATTAATATGGAACTATCGTTCATTGGAGGCGTCAAAGACAGAAGACTGTGGCCAAGTCAACCGCAAACGCAGAATTCAGCGCCACGGCGTTTGCAGTAGAGGAAGCTATTTGGCTCCAGAAGCTACAGGAGGAGCTTTACAGAAGAGGAAATGAAAGTGAGGAGGAAGAAGGAAGACTCTTAGAGTCAGCGTTTAACGACAATCAGACCTGTATAGCAAGTCTGATGAATGGGCAGTTTAAGCCTTCAACCCGGCATGTGGGTGTGAAGTATTTCTGGTTGCGCGAGTTGGTCAGGGACGGAGATGTGGATATCTCATATCTTAGGACTGACGTCATGATAGCCGATGGGCTCACCCAAGGATTGGAGCGAGTGAAGCACCAGAACTTTCTTAATATGTTGTCACTTTCTATGTAACTCGTCTGCGGGGCAGAGATGTCTAGTTTTTTTTTGCCTTTTTAAAAGTGTTTTTTTTTCTTTTTTCTCTGCCGAGGGATATTCATGTGAGAATGTACGATGGGATTAGGGGGAGTGATGGAGTAACCCCATCGTGGTATATTCGGTTAGGGCACACTTGTAGGTGTAAGCAGGGCTATTGACCAGACCGCGTGGGGGTGACTGGTGTTGTGTGGTAGGAGCCGACTGTGCGGGCCACCACCAACTGTATCTAGTCTGAGCCGCGTTCCTTTCTCTTTATGAACAGAACTTATGGTCAACACACTCCTTTGCGGACACACTTGTCATATATATCGGATATCGAACACATCTCAGTTTTCCTATCCGCGAGTGACCCGGATCGTTCTGTTGACGAGAGCTCCAATCATAGCTGTGTCCTTGCCCTGCCTGTCCGACGGCATATTCCCTGCCCGGAAACCAGCCCTCCATCAATTAATATATGCTTGGAAGGTAGCGGGGGCATTGGTAAGCCCAAAGGGCAAGATGAGGGATTCAAAAAGCCTGTATCACGTACGAAAAGCTGTTTCCACTCTTCACCTGCTCTCATGCGGATTAAGTTGTAGGCTCCGTGGATATCCAGTTTAGTGAATATCTTTGCTCGTGAAAGTTCCATAAAGGTTTCTTTGACCAAGGGCAAAGGGTAACGGTTTTTGATAGTTCCCTCGTTAAGTTCCCTATAGTCAACATATAAGTATAGAGAACCGTCTTTTTTCTTAACAAACAAAATCGGAGAAGCAGCACGGGGGGGTGATTGGCTGGGGGATTCCTTATCCAGGGTTTCGTCTAGCTATTCGTACAAGGCTGATGACTCACGGGGGCTAAGACGGTATATTCGTCCAAAAGGAGAGACGAATCCATGACGCAGTGGTATCTCATAATCAAACCTCCCTTGAGGTGGTACTTGATCTTCTGTTTTCTCGAGGAATAAAGGAAGGAATTCGTGGTATTGTTTGGGAAGTATCTGAAGTATCTCATCCGTGTTAAGGACCTTATGTCTGAGAGCACATTGTGCAGCATAAGCCATAGGAAATGTGGTAACTCTTCCTCGATTCCGTAGGCCTTTGTAACATCGTTAATGCAGTTCTTCAAACAATATTCAGATTCAAAAGTAAGGGAGTTAGAAGCGAAGTGTATCTTGACATCGTGGTGTTTGAACCAGGGTATCCCGAGTGTTAGATGCTATCCCCCAAGCGTGGTAACAAAAGCAGGAATCATTTCATGATAATTGTTAATCGACAACCCGATCTTGGTAATGTGAGTAATTGTTCCTGAACTGACAGGCCCTCTGTCAATGACCGTTAAAGGTCGTTGTTCTTTAAGTTCAAACAAACAAAAGTTATGGCACTCAGCAAAAGCCATGTCGATGAATGCATATCCAGTTGCTCCCGAGTCTATTAGACAATGGGATCTAATCTCGTTATGGTTGTCAACAATCGTACATGCCATTACCAGGTGATTGGCTTCAACCCCATTCTCCATGTCGTCAAGAGATAAACCGGATAAACAAAGTAACGAAGAAGGCGATTCTTGTCCCATGACAGTGCCTTGGACTGTACATGGGACAGTTAGTTTTCAAAGTGCTCGGACTCGAGACGAGAGTCTTCAGGAACCACTGGCAGAGGTGCACGAATGGCAGCAGCGTTGGCTCTGAGGTGACTTTGTCTGTTCGGGCATTGTCGAGCCATGTGGTTTGCTCCCCTGCAGTAGAAGCATTGGCGGTGTCGCACGCGATCATCCCGTTGCACTTGTGATAGACGGCGTCGTCCAGCCGAAAGATCCATGGGGCCCGCTTGAGTACCTGTAGCGGTGGTGGTAGTCGTAGGAGGAGCGGCCGGTTTTGGTGTTGTAACTGGGTCTTGGCACTGGACGTTAGTCCAAGGCACATAACCACAGGAAGGTCCTAAACGATAACACTCGTTTAGCGTGAGGGTTCGGAGATGACAATCTCAGGTCAAGGCTGATCGCATAACGGCAGATCAGGGTCAGGGTTCGTGGGTTCTTGGCGTGAATCTTGGATACTAGAATACAAGACGTTATATTCTAAAGTACAGGAGTCGTGAAAGAAATACCAGGAAGCACAAAGAATCAAGGAAATAGGGGGCTTTTTGTTTTCTTTTTTTCTTTTTCTTTTTTTTTTTTTATATCATATATTCGTTGTTAAGGTACAAGAAATCGCATGGAGCGCTAGCTATGGCGAAAACAAAACACAAAATCCAAAACGAACTAACAAAGGAAACATCCGGCATCAAGACCTCTTCAACTGGGGTCCGTACCGGTCCCAGGCCAACATATGGCCGCGAAATTAAACCAAATAAGTCAAAGGAAACCCTCCTTAAACCAGCGGATAGCATGAAAAACAAAAAATATTAACCTAGCTCTCCTGTGACGACATAAAGTAACCAAAGGAAACTACATTAGAAGAACGGGAAGATATAGAGGAAACAGAGGATGTAGGGCAAGAGAACATGCCTGGGGGGAAGGCTGTAGCCGTAGATCTAATGAAGCGGGCGAGAGCGCCCAGAAAGGCGGCTGAGGACCAGATGGGGGCGTCGGGGCCTATGTCGAGGACCCCCTGAAGGTGGCGGGCTCTAGCAGGCTCCTTGGCCGAGCAGTGGAGGATCGCATGCTCGAATGTCTCAGGTGCACTCAGGCAGCTGGGGCAGGTTGTGGGGGTGTCCCTGTCCCAAGAAGGGTGGGCACGGAGGTAGCTCTTCCCAGATCTCATCTAGTGGAGGCGGCCCGCGGAGAACTTGTGTAGGGCCATAAACGGGTAGGGCTTGAGCGAGGGGCGGTATGGGTATCTGGCCGGATCTGGCACTGCCTTCTCCCATTCATCCATGAGGAGGCTCCTGCATTGGGGCTTTAGTTGGGGATAGGAGCGGCCTGGAGGGGACTTGGGGTAGAGCTCGCAGAGCAGGTGTTGGGAGGTGACTGGAAGGGGGCCGAGCCCCTCAGGGCCCAGGAGGAACAACATGGAGTGCGGAAGGGCGTCAAGGGGGAGGTGGGCCCTGTTTTTCAAGGGTGGTCTTGGCTGGGTCCACGGGAGGGGGAGGCCACTGCCCGCATTCCCTGCGCTCAGGGCCCTGTGGTCTGGTGAGTGGCGGTCAAGGGATGGAGTCTGCACAGAGGGAGGAAGCCTCGCGGTTGCAGGGTTGATTTCCGGTGGGGAGCATAGTATTCTAAGGTAAGCCAGGCGGCGTTTGTACCCAAGGAGAAGCTCGAGCGGCGGGAGGCAGGCCTCGATGGCCAGGATGTCGGTGGGGGTACTCATGAAGCAATTGGTTGTCCACCTCTGGACCTTGTGCCAGAATGCGGAGAGTTTCCTAGTCATGTGGACGGTGGGCAAGAAGGCGTCAGCACCGTAACTGAGGATTGGGAAGAGGAGGGAGAAGGCCAGTCTATGGCAGAGGAAGGGAGGGAGGCCGATCCCTGGAGGGGAGAGTCGTTTGACCGCCAAGAAGGCCGCCTGGGCTTTGGCCAGCCTTTTGACGAAGTGGGGGGTGGTGGAGATCGAGCGGGTGAACCAGTAGCCCAGCCACCTGACCTCAACCTTAGGTTCGAAAACCGACCCATCCAAGTGGACCGGAGCATTGGAGATGGGGTCTCTGTCCCTGTTCGTACGCCAGTGGATGAGCTCCGTCTTGGGGACTGAGAAGCCAACGCCCAGCCTGGCCCCTCTGGACTTCAGTCTGGCGTACTGCTTCTGTAGGATCTGGATGTTGCGCCGATAAGACGAGGAGGATACGGTCAGACCGAAGTCGTCCACGTAAGAGAGGGAGAGACCGTGAGGGATCTCGCAGTCGAGGTGAGAGATGTAAATCGCAAACAAAAGTGGAGAGACTGGGGACCCCTGGGGGGTGCCCACTGAAACTGGGGCGAACACTTTGGGGGACCCCTGGTATAGGAGCCGGCACGATCTGCCAGACAGGAAAGACTTGGTCCAGGACACAAGATACGGGTTGACCCCTTTGGCTCTAAGCATGCCGCAGAGGGTGGCGGGGTTGACGTTGTCGAAGCCCACCTTTATGTCTAGAAATAGTGTGGAGACTTGCCTACCAGCAATCTGGAGGGTCTTCACCTCGTGGGTGAGGGTGGTGACCACGTCCGAGGCCGAGAGGCCAGCCAGCGAGCCACACTGGTGCGGGTTGAGGAGGCCAGCAGCGCGGGCCACGCAGGAGAGTCTCGAGTTCATTATCCTCTCGAGGATTTTCGAAAAGGTCTGGAGTAAGTCTATGACGCGGAAAGACGAGGGGGAGTGATAGGAGGGCTTCCCCGGCTTATCGAGCCCGATGCCGTCTGCCTTTTTGAGGGTGAGGGGGTGGGATCCGTAGGCTACCAAGGGGGCTACTAAGTGGTGGATGAGATGAGGGGCTACACGGTGCACCCTCTTCCATACTGAGTTGGGGGTCATCTCCGGTCCGGGGGCCAACGATGAGGAGGAACGGACGAGGGCCCTGCGACCTCGTCCGCTGCCAAGGGGTGGCAGTCCTTGAACGGGAGCAGGATGGTGTCGAGGAACTTGGCTGGTTCGCCTGGGAATAAATGGTCAAGGAGTGCCTGATTGAGTTCGGGTGGAGTTGAAGCCCCTGGGAGCTCCGGGAAAGGGGGAGGAGGGCGGCCGACGGCAAGCTTCTTGGCCGTCCACACAGTCTGGGGGGTCGCGGAGGCCAAGAAGGAGGACCAATGAGCCCTCTTTGCCTTCTTGATGGCCTTGAAATAGGCGGATCTCGCCGCCCGTGCGGAGGCGAGGATGGAGGCATCGAAACGGTCCCGCTTCGAGGAGCGGAGGACGGAGTTGTAGGCCTTTCTGAGCATTGACAAAAGCTCTGACCACCAAGGCTTGGATCGATAGGTTACCCTCTTCAGAGGGGTGTGCTGCGCGAACTGGGACGTAACTCTGCCTAGGTTGGTGCTGAACCAGATGTCTAGGGAGTGCGTGGTCGGGAGGGGGGGGGAGGGAGATACTTGTATATCTCAGGGAAGTTTCAATAGTAGCCCAGTCGGTTAGGGCCCAGGTAGGGGTCGGGGGGGGGGGGCTCGGAACAGGGGGGCCTCAAAGCGGAGAAGGATCGGGATATGGTCTGAACTGGTAGACGGGAGGGGGTCCGACCACTCTGAAAAGTATGGTGCGAGAAGAGGGCAGGCAAAGGCGAGGT
>Ga0307517_10011763_pt1 | contig 12100 bp, 10 predicted proteins | sample 23_EM_MG_FD_194515 | JGI IMG/M metagenome (GOLD analysis project Ga0307517, IMG submission 194515) | Populus trichocarpa ectomycorrhiza microbial communities from riparian zone in the Pacific Northwest, United States - 23_EM | ecosystem: Host-associated > Plants > Roots > Unclassified | place... | reverse complement strand
TTATTTTCCAGCTCATTTTCCATGACATAACCAAACACTGGAAAGTGTTTTCCAACTTACTTTCCATTACACTACCAAACATCGGAAAATACTTTCCCGGAATTCACTTTCCCCGGAATTCACTTTCTAAAAAAAACTACTTTCCAGCAAACAAACGGGGCCTAAGTTGTTTTAATAAGACAATTGGAGTTGAGCTCAGAGCTGGACAGGAGTTACTCATCTCGCTATGCTGAGCATGGTTGTATATTTAGCATTTCTGTTTATGCAGATTGACAGGTAGATGATGATCCAAGTTCTTGGTTAGATATTGAAGTCATTTTATTTATTTGCTTTCTTTGATCTTGTGCCTTCAAGTGTTATGTAATTTGTATAATTTTTATAATACGCAATGATGTTTGAGCTGTTGAGCAGAAAGTATCCATTGAAAAATAATATATTGATCAAACCATGCTGCAGCCATGGAGATAACACCAATCTGGTGGAGATAGGAGCCGTACAGTCTGATTTAAGCCAAGATTCAACCAAGTGACACTACCCAAATGATTAATCTCATGATTACACAATAACAACGTTGACAATGATAATAAATTAACAACATGAACACCAAACAAGCTCTGCTCTTTCTTCTCTTAATGCCTTCGCAGAGCGAAAGCTGACAGCACAAGCAAAAACACGAAGATGACAACGGTGATGAACGATGCCACCACAGCTCCACTATTTTTCTGGCAGAAATCACCAAACTGTTGGCAGATAGCAAGCCAATTTGTGCTCGAGTTGCCATTGTGGGCCAAGTAGACTATGGCAGCGGCTGCAGCACCAGCAGCAGTGTTTAGAGTCAGTGCCACCTGCGAGAAAAGGGTAGAGATTTTTTTTTGTTAAAATGAGTTGAGGATTTGAGATTTCACTGTGAGATGTTGATTTCACAGCATTAAGAGAGCTTACAGTGTCCAAAATAATCAGCAGGAGCCTTGGTCCAGCAGCATGCGGGCGGACAATAGCTACAATGGAGAATGGAAGTGAAAGGACAAGGTAGCCAGCAACTATTGCCATTGCAATGACGAAAAACCTGCAACCATAGATGCCTTAGAATTCCTTTAGAGATCTCCATACCTTCTAAATGTGTTACCATGTTGATTTCATGCTACGTTTTGTAACTAGCATCATGCCAAAAGGAGACGGTGTTATGTGTAAGAATTCTAAGCGAATTACACTAAAATTATACTATCCCCTAGCTACTATTTAAAGTAAGAGGTGAAAGCACATACTGAAAAGTGGGAAGATCATCATAGCTAGCTTGGAACTGGAAGAATTGAGTGAAGAATGGAAGAGTTTCATCACTAGTCCCCATGGAAGCGGCAGCTGCTAGAGCAGTCGCTATAGCAGCCAGCCTTAGAATGAAGTCGAATATGGCGATTCCCTTCTTGTATCCTCCCTTTTCCTTCATAGGAGCAGCTATGAGAGGTGCTGTTCCTTTAGAAACAGAGCTTGACTCTGGCATATCAATTTCTGTTGACCCCCTCATCATTTTTATTTAATCTCTTTAGAGAGTCACTGGGCAAGGTTGTGATATGATAAATTAGTGGGTGAGAGACTCGAAGCTGTTGTGATGGAAATGGCTGGATGAATGAACCTTATATAGAGAACTACACAAGAGTTAACCAGAAAAGGTCTATACCTAAAACTAAGAGGAGTTGTTGCTAACTATATTCCACTTGATCAGGCTCTATAAGAAAGCAAGTAGAAAGGTGATGCATGAGCATGGACATCAAGATTAGGTAGTTCTTCTTCGAAAAATGAAAGTCAACCGAACAAATAACACTGACAGCTGATCAATTAACACTTCTTGATCAAAAATCTTGATTAAAAATGATGGGATCTCCAAGTCATTTGTGTTTGTCAAAGATCTTGATAATCAGCGGTAGCCATAGTGATACTAGAGTCTTTTTTAATTTGACACTTGTTGTGATATCCTGAGCTATGCCCTGGTTTATTTACATTGAAAAGATGAGAAGAAGTGGGGATCTATAAAATACCATAGCATAAATTTTAATTAAACACTTAATCTGCCATGACTAATATGTAATTTCTTTAAATCACCCAACCAAACCACACATGCAGCAACCTTTTCATTTGAAGGTACAGATCTTTGCCACCCGCTTCAGATCATTATTCGTTTTTGCTATACCAGGTTTTGCAAAAAGTAGAGTAAGATTAACGTTGTGGTGGTAGGTCAAATTATGAGCCATTTTTGCTGTAAATTAGGTCATCGTTTTGCCACTAATGCCGTGAGCCATGCAGGCCAATACCCGTGCATGGTTTGGTGACGTGAATCTGAAACTCTGCATATACAGGATAATGAAAATTTGTCTAATTGCTTAGAGTTTTCCCCTCTCCTTGTTAAACTGATATAATAAAATCTCTGTTGTGCTCCATAATTTCACTGCATAAACGCGATACTAAATTCACCTTCTGCTCTATTAAGTGATAGATATTGTTTGAAGTTTAGCAATGAACTATAATGGGATAGTAAAATCAGGTTCGCTATCAACCATCCAGAGTGGTACGATTGATTTTATAGCAGTGAAAAACTTTATACTCTTCTGTCTTCTTCTTTAATTACAATGTGGTACAATTGATTTGTGACTGTTTTTGTATTCCATGCAGCACTTCTGTACTGCGATCACATAGCGACTTGTAAGGCTCTTCTGAAAACTAAAACCTATCAGACAAAGAAGGTAGAGTAAAATCAACCGAAAGAATTAGTTTTACTTTTACAATGAGTGCAATTTGGCAATTCTCTGTGAATGCAGCCTGTTGTATCTAAACAAGCAGTTCAAACATTGAGCAAGTGTGGACTATGCAGGCAATTTTATGCACTGTGTGAACTTCATTATGCTCATGCCTGACACTAGAAAACCCATCAAGCATGTGTGATCCATCCACGCTTGGAAACTGCCTCAATCACCCGACTTGCAGCCTCTGCAGAGTCATTCAGTGGAGGGTAGCTCCAGGTCTCGGATATCTGTAAAACGATAAATCAGTAAAATTAATGTCAACTTTGTTCAACACTGATGTGGTGTGATTTACAATTGTTTGTGCAGCAGCCCTGATGGCTCACTCCACTAACAAAAATGATACATGATTTTGCATTCATTACTAATGGTGTGTATATGCAATTTAGTTTTGTGAACAGAAAATGTAAGGAAGCATGGATAACAAGTTAGCAAAATTCAAAGAAAAAACACAATTTTCTTTGAGTGATATGTTTGCTATTTTCACCAAGTAAAACAGCAGCAGAGAACATGGTCATTATGAGACAGCTGGCTACATACATCTTCTTTGCCAGTGAATGGTCTAACCACTCCCCTTTCATGTAAACTCTTCTGGAATTCAGCAAACTTCCATGTACACCGTTCAGCTCCTCCAACATAGACGGGTTTCCTGCAGCACAAACCAAATTTATACGAGCACATGAACTTCATATAAAACAGCACTATAAGCAATGCCTAGAGATTCATCCACATGCATTACCCAGTGCTGCAAGCCTCACTCAACATGCTTACTGAATCAGCCGTGATAACAAAAGCATCAGCCCAAGCTAGATGCCCCATATGTGGATTTGGACCTAAGCATATATCATTGGATGAGTAATTTTTGCCTACTATAAAAACTGCACCGAGTGGGAGAAGACTGAAGATATCCTCTCAGGTTACAGCCATGTCTTACCTCTACCATCCCAAATGTAAACCTTAGCGTTTGCACTAAATTCTTTCAATAGAATCTTGGACACCTGCCAATACAGGCCAAGACGTAGCAACTTAGTTAGCACTAATCAAAAGAATCAGCAAAAGAAATTGCTTAAAGAATTTAAACCTTCTCAGGGGTTCTTCTAGAAAAAGATATTCTAAGGCTCCCACAACTCCAAAGAACATTTCGCAGCATTTCTGTCAATTGCTTTGCAAGATCTTCACCATACTGACAGTTTCCTGTTAGTTAAACAAGAAACTGAGATAAAAAAACTTTTATATAATCAGGTAAAAACTTGAATCAACCAATACATGGTGAAGAAAATATAGTTCACTCAAACAAATAAGTGACTCATTCAGGTATTATATATCAGCAGATGAAATTCTAGATATCAAAGTTGCCATGATATCAAAAATTTAGTTTTAAGTGCCACATGATGTCACAGTTATTTAGTGGCAACAGAATAGACATTCCTACCAAATTCCATGACTTAATGTATGAGAAAAAAAATTGAGCAACAATGCACAAACACAAAATTCTGCAGCAGACTAGTATTCCCAACAAATCTAAATTCTGCAGCAGACTAGTATTCCCAACAAATCTTCATGTGCTCGCAAAACTCTCTTTCTACACAACCAAACCCCCCTTTCTATGCAGTTTATCACCCATCTATCCAAACAAGCTCCACTCAAATTCTAACTACTGTGAGTTACATCAGATGTAATGATATGAATTGGGTTGCTCACCCAGGTTTGCATGTGTAATAGTTAACCAGAGTAGAGCTGAACAAAGAATCATCATCCCTAGCTCCACTTATTCCAATTATTTCAATGTTCTTGATATACTGAAGAAACACCTAAATCAGTTGTTTATGGCAAGTATAAGTACTAAAACACCAGGATTTGCATAGAAAGTGGAAAAAAAAAAATCTCATAGCGAAAATCTTTCTTTTATCATGTACAGAAGGATGTTTTGGGTCAGAACAGCAACAAGAAAACTGCAGTTTTGACGTCTGAACACTGTTGCAGTTGAATGGTATCTTCCTCCCTTTTTATATGTCTTTATTGGTTCCACAGGAACAACAACAACAACATCATCTAACAAGAGGTGGTCAGGAATGCCACAACAACACAACATCTAACAAGAGGTGGTCAGGAATGCCAAATCAAGAATATTCTCAAAATAATGCACCTACAGATAACTTTTCTAAGGTGATAATTAGTCTTCCACATATAAAGAAATCAACCAATCTCTTGATCGATGTCATGTCATGTCATTCCTGGATATATTAACATACACTAAACAGAATTTATCTGAAGAGATTGACAAAAAATGAGGAATTCCAAAAAGAATGTTCCAAAAATGAGAGCATGCAAATAATAAACACATATGCACAGCATTTTACTAGTAGGCCCTCCAATGTTGACAACAAGCATGGGCTTCAGAAGCAGTGCCAATTCATCATGCCAGAGAGAAGCAGCAATCCTCAGTGCAGCTGAATCAGCCTGGTGAAGAGCTCCAACAGTGAGAACCTGAGAGATCCAAAATTCCAAATCCATAAGTTTCGTATAGCATTTTAACAACTAACTACAAAAGTAACTTAACAGTCCAAAGCTATCCAATTTTATTTTCATTTGCTGAACCCATCTAAGCAAGCATTTCAGTAACCAGAACAAATACCACATTGCTGTCTGGAGGTTCACGTGGAGTTATCCAACTGCGAAGAAACCAGGGGATTTGCTCCTGAGCTTCAGGAGTCAACGGATAATAATCATGACAAGGGGTAATCACCAAATCGAACCTATTCAGATTCAACCTTGGATGTTGTATCTGTTGCATTTCAGTGAAAATTTAAATGAAACGTCACATCAAATAAATAGAAAAGAGAACCCTTTGTCTAATTTAACAAATAGAAGAAACAAAAGGAAAAGGGATCCATGAAATCAATTCCTCTAACACCAAACTGTATGACTCTATTTCAAGACAAATATCATCGCATGCAAAATATAATACAAATAATAAGACCCATGATGGATAAATTAAGCTACAACCTGAACCACAAAAACATTATCTGGAGCTAACTGTCTTATAGAGCTTGCAACAGAAATGGTGTCCCTTCCAGACGCAACCACCAATAATGGACCATCCCTGAATTAAAAGAAAACAATAAGCAATCATTAAATGATGAACTACCATTTCTAGAACCTATAATCACTAAAAACACCAACATAGCTTACAAATTAATTACATAAATTCATATTATGAGCAAACAAAATCCATTCCCTTCATGGGTTTCCTTACAAAGATCAAATATACTGATTTCAAGTGCATTACTACTTAACAATCTAAAATAAATGAAGGATTCCAAGAAAATTATATACATACATACCTATCAAATGTATCACGAGCCATTTTGGCAATCTGATTTGCATCAGCTTCCAATACATTTAACAACCCTACATTCTTCCCACCATCTTCAACCAAAACAGGCATCACCTTTTTCCCTAGAAAACACCTCGAATCATCATAGATTCTTCTTATAACATTGTCCACTTTCTTGTGCACAGAAACTGGCAGCCAATGCAACCACTCATTAACTGTCCCTCTTGGCCTCATAACTCGCTGCACAAATTATAGGTGTTAATTATTTACCATGAGGAGTCGTACGAGAAGAGATCAAAGGAGTGAGGGGATTGGAGTTTTACGTATAGAGAATAGCGAGAGGAAAGGCCAAGAGCGCGAAGAAGGCCGATGCATTGGTTCTCGGCGCCTGCGAATCCATTTCCAATTACAACTGCGCGTTTTATGACGCCGTGGAACCCAGTTTCAAACATTGCAGGCTTACCTGAATAACCCACTTAAGCTTGGCGGGTTTTATGGTAGCCTGACTATTCCTCTCCTCATCGACAAATTACACCACCACCTTCGAGCTTCTTCCGCTGCCCATATCGAAAACGGCAACAATCACAATTTCAATTTGTTGGAAATTTTAGTTTAGTCCCTCAAGGTCAGAGAAACGTTGATATAGATCCTTTGTTATATTCAGATATTAAAATAAAATATAATTATTTAATTTATTTACTTGTTAAATAATGAATATTATATAGATGTAAAGAAACATAATATGTAAATACCCATTATTATTATTCGAAGATTTAACTTTGTTGTTGTGTCTGAAGAGTTAATATTTTTTATATTACTGTTTAAAATTTATATTCTACATTAGATAAATATATTTTTTTAAATAATGTCTCATTTTTATTATAGATGTTTTCTTAAAATTAATTTTTAGTTTTAAATGATTCGCAAAAAAAATAATTTTTATTTTCAAATTACAAATCAAAATCTATATTTGATGAATAATTTACAATAAAAATAAGTTAAATTAAGAATATGTTGATAAAGAATGCCTCAGATCACTTCTTTTCAATAAAAATATAATATAATTTTCTTAAATCATAATGATTTAGTTAGAATCAATAATAAAGTTAAAAGATGTTAACTTTTGCAAAAAAATATATATATATATATATATATATATATATATATATATATTTTATAATAATTTTTTATTTAAATCAAATTACTATTATTTTTTTGTTTGATTGTTTGATAAATAAAATTATTTTTTATAGGGAATAATTTTTTAAGAAACCATTTAAATAAATTTATAATAAATATACTAGGCAAATCTTAGTAAAGCTATAGAAAACAATTATCCTCGTGAAAAAAGAAAAAAGAAATGGTGAGACCAGCCTTTCTTGGGCCAACAATTCATGCTTTCTCTTAACAAATCTGAGAGCTGGTCCCCTTATGGCTTAGCCCATTAATTAATTTTAGCCCGAATCCGAACAATGATGCCCAGTTTAAAAGCTGGATAACCGAGTGAGAACTGAAAAACTCCATTATCTCAATCTCTCTGAGAATTTTGTGCGGAAAGATGACGGCGGATGCAGAAGGTGGAGCTCCAGAGGTTACTCTGGAGACATCAATGGGTCCTTTCACTGTTGAGGTGCTTCTCTCTCTCTCTCTCTCTCTCTCTCTCTCTCTCTCTCTCTCTCTCTACCATTTTTATTTTCTTATTATTTCGTACCACTTTTTAATTTTATTCTTTTTGGTGATGGACAGTTATACTACAAGCACGCACCAAGAACTTGCAGGAACTTTCTTGAATTATCTCGTCGAGGTTATTATGACAACGTTAAATTTCACCGCATTATTAAGGTACTATAAATATAAAAACTGACTCATGTTTTGTTTTATTGGAATTAAGAGGCCTTTGTGTCTTTTTTGTGTTTTTTTTTCTTTTTTTTTTTATAATTCTTGGTGGGTTTTTGGAGTAGGATTTTATAGTGCAAGGTGGGGATCCAACAGGAACTGGAAGAGGTGGAAAATCCATTTATGGGTTAGTTTGATTGTCTAGGGCTTTGTTTGGTTCTAATGTGCTTGCTTGCTTCTTCTTCTTTTTTTCTTTTTCTTTTTACAATTGCTTAAAAAGAATGGATTATGATGTTGTGAATTATAGTGATAAGTTTGAGGATGAGATAAACCCCGAGTTAAAGCATACTGGAGCTGGGATCTTATCTATGGCAAATGCTGGTCCAAATACTAATGGAAGCCAATTTTTCATCACTTTGTCGCCGACTCCATCTCTAGATGGTAATTTTATTCCTCTGTTTGTTCGAATGGTTTATATATTGTTTATTTTTTAGAAAATTGTTGACACATGTGGACTTTGTTAGATTGGCTTGTGACCTACACAATAATATGATAAATGAATAGTTTTGAGAATAGTGAAACTTGGATCCCAGATCCAGCAGTTATGGACTTTGGATTGTAGTTAATCAACACCCGTCACCCCTTTCATGTCATGGTCAAATTTCAAGGATGCTAATCGGAGAATGCTAATCTTATTTGGAATTCGAAACATGTTCATATACCAATTTTGGATCACTTTTATATCCTTCATTGATTTTAATCTTGTCACCGCATCTACAATGCAGTAGAGTTTCTAAGCTTGTGTAGGAAAGCAAAGATCCCAGAAACTAAACAATGGCATCATTCTTGTTTTGAAAGTGTTTTGAAGCTCCAATTATTATCACCAAGAAGCCTGATTGATCCAAAGTTCAAGTTAGCAACAATGAGTCCTGTGGTTTGGCTGAAATCAGATTTCAATCGAAGTATTTTGGACATTGAAGTTATCGAATTGTTTACTTTTCCATTGTTCATTTCCTATTTGTCCAGGCCCATATATCCTACTGTTGTTATAATGCTTCGTCTGCTTTATATCATTATCCAGGAAAACACACCATTTTTGGAAGAGTATGCAGGGGAATGGAAATAATCAAGAGACTCGGTAGTGTCCAAACTGACAATAATGATAGGTAAAAACTTTCTTTGTTATTATTTTTTAATATTTTCCTGGTAATTCCATTTTCATTGGTGTAATTGTTACACTCCACTTGCTGTTTGAATCACTCCATGTATGACAACACTCTTTCCTAACACAGGCCTATCCATGATGTGAAGATATTGCGGGCATCTGTCAAAGATTAGTACTGCATGGCAATTATCAAGGCAGATGATCTGTTTCCAGTATCAGAAGCCTGCAGCAACTGGTTCTTTTCAGTACCTTTTGTATCGATAAAAAATATGATGAAACGTAGCGATTGGATTGCTTACATTAGCAGAAGAAAAACAATGATGGAAGAAAGCTGGCAATCAGAATGTGATGAAATGTAGGTCCTGGAGTACCTTTTATTTTCCTTCTGTTTACTCGCCCCTTCTAACACTATCTGCTGCCATTTTTCTGCAAAACTAATGATGTTAAGCTTACAACGATGTACCATTTTATAAGCTTTAGCAAAGTCTGTTATTTTTTAAAGTAATCATAAAGTATGTTTTTTCAGGCACACCATAGTATTGACCGAAATCTAGGCTGTTACTCAACTAACGATGCCTCGTCTACTATATATATATATATAAAGGGCGATCCGCCCCACTAAAACAAGAAGAAAAAAAAAAGCTTACCCGCATGCGGGCTTGTCTTGGGTCCATGTCCATCAATTTAAAAACAAAAAAAAACCTTTTTATTTATTTTTTAATTTTGCTATTCAATAATAATTTTTTTTCTTCATCTGGATTGAATTAACTTAAGTGTTTCTTTTATTTTTTTCCCTGGATTTTTTTTTAAATTAACTTCCACACAATTTAATTTTTAAACTCAAGAATTTCATTTCAAAATTTAACCTCGGGTTTAATAACACCAAAAAGTTTCTTACAGCCTAGATATAGGTTTTTTAGGTGCAGGAAATAACCCAGACAAAAATTATCCAGTGGTAACCGAACAAATTGTTTCTTGGCAAATAAATTTTGATCCAGGGCATCCATAATAATAGATAAGCAATGGAACAGCAAATGATGCAATAGATTCAACTGAAACAAAAATAAGAAAAGAACTCACAAATTCTCGGACAACTAGCTGTCAAGAACTATCGACTCTTGACAACTATCTGGCTGTAATAGGCAGCAACATTTGGATCAGTAAATCAAAGTATTAATATTTTGCTGTATTTCACCATGTTCACAGTTAAGAGATCACAGACTGACATCCATACACAGCAGCTGGAACGAGACCACAACTCCCTGTATGGTGATCTGCCCAGCCCAAGGGTTAGCTTTGGGAGTGCTTTCAAATCTAAAGGTTAAAGACCCAAGCCACCACTAATTTCTATGATTCAAGCTTTAAAAAAATGTGATACAGATACCTACAAATCATCTCTTCCCAATTGACTATATTTCTTTCTGGTCCAAAGAAATGTAAAACTGCCAAACAATTGCCACTTCTTTACCAAAAAAATTGACCCTCTGCAAAGTAACGGGGGATTGCCAACTCAGTCAATACCAGCTTCAAATCCCAGCAGATACAGTTACAGATACTATACATGCTGACGTTTTTATCCATCACGCAGCACTGCACTCCAGGCAGTCTCGACACCTGTTTCACCAGATAATTTATTTTCAGCTCAGCTAGCCTAAGTTTATAGTATGATCGACCTTGGGCAGTGAGACTGCACTAAATCCATTAGCTTTGATGGATTCTGGAGGGCCATCTCTTGAGGATGTAATCCTTGTTGAATCAGTGTTCTTGATAGGTACCTCCTTGGGAACCTCCTGCTGTTGTAGCAATTCTATCCGCCTTAAAGATGGCACATCACCCTTACAGTATCTGTGCCACATGTTCCGGTATGTTGTCTCTAAACCAAGAGTAAAATTTGGTCCATCACAAACAGGAGATTTAGACATAAGGTCCCGGAGACTCATCCTCAAGTTCGAGAGAGCCGCAATGTCTGAAGCCAGCTGCAGTGCCGATTGAACATATTCCTCTTCATTTTTTGCAACCAGATGTCCTAACCCTGCATTACAATCAGTCACAACGTCCACAGTAATTAAAAACAAGCTGAACACCCTCAATCAAAGCTAAAAAAAGGCTAAAAGAAAATTTTCATAAGCATGCACAAAAACGTTTCAGTTCATTTCAAATAAATTATGCTTCAGATTTTAGAAGCTAAAAAAATTTCCAACCCGGTGGCTTCAATCTTAGAAGTAGCTTGGGGCTGCTTTTGTTGCAACCGTGTTGCAACACAGTAAACAATGGCGCGCCTTGCAGCAGAGGGATAACCACCCCTTCCCCTTCTTCGAAGCAGCTTGGGGCTGCTTTTGTTGCAACTGTGTTACAACACAATAACAATGGCGCGCCTTGCAGCAGAGGAATAACCAGCCCTTCCCCTTCTTCTTCTCCTTCTCCTTCTCCTTCTGCACCATGTCTCCACTGTTCTGCAACGTGAACAGTGGAGACTCCACTGTTCACGTTGAAGAACAGTGGAGCGCAGCTCCCTCACCACCGCCCAGGGCCGCCGCCCCTTCCCCTTCCCCTTCTGCACTTCTCCATGTCTCCACTGTTCACGTGAACAGTGGAGATCAGCTCCATTATTAATGGGCCGGACCGGGTCCGGCCCAAACCTAAATGCATTGAACCGGGTCCAGCCCAAACCTAAATGCATTGAACCGGATGTGACCCAGTAAAATAAAAAAAAATCTGAAAAATTCTCAATGTTGTGTTTTATTTGAAAAACTAATGTTTAACATGATTCAATGGCACTATATAATTACATTTGAAGGAGATCGTATGATGGCGTAACATTTGCAGAATTTGATCGCAATCCCAATTTTATTCCTAATGATATTTTACCTTATGTTGTTGCACGCTCAGGAAACCATGAAAACTGTAGTCTTTGTTGAATAGATTTCATACATGATGAAATTGAACATAGTTTAATCTGACAATAAAAAT
>Ga0307517_10011762_pt1 | contig 12101 bp, 4 predicted proteins | sample 23_EM_MG_FD_194515 | JGI IMG/M metagenome (GOLD analysis project Ga0307517, IMG submission 194515) | Populus trichocarpa ectomycorrhiza microbial communities from riparian zone in the Pacific Northwest, United States - 23_EM | ecosystem: Host-associated > Plants > Roots > Unclassified | place... | reverse complement strand
AATAACTAGGATTCTTTATGTGAAGTGTTCTTCTTCTTCTTTTTTTCAATTTAGTACAGGTTACAATCCGTTTTGAACTTCAATTTCTCATATATTATGCCCACTAATAGGGAGGGAAAAACAGTATGTAATTCTTTGATTTCGCGGCCAAACAGTGTCTACGTCTCCAATTTGACATTAATTAAAACTCGACTTCATGATTATCTCCTCATTGATACATCTCTTTTTCTTGATTTGCTTCCAACGTTGACAAGCCTGCAACCAAAAGAATTCAACGAAACTTGTGCGAGGACCATTCATGTTGGGCTACACTAGCTTTAGCCTTTAGGTGCTTGTTTTAAAGCCAAAACTAGTTGAAAGGATACACGAAATTGCTCAACAAGGGAATTTGATTTCTAAAGTAATTGTATTATCAAGTTTTATAATAATAAATATAATTCTTAATCCGACTATTGAATTTGACTAAAAATTTACCCTGAGTTTCTTGGTATATTATTTTATTTTGAGATAAGATTTTAGATAAATCTTTGCGATAAAAGTCAGAATAGGCTACACAAATTTTATTAATTTTTTTTCAACTTGTGAACTTTTTATTTGGTAAAAATCCTTTTTCTACAAGGATACGATAGCTTTTTATAAGAATTTCATAGTTTTACAAGAATCTTTAATATACTGCAATATAATTTTCAAGTATGGTGAAAATTCATTAATGTTTCAAAATCTTTTTTTATAAGGATTTTTTTATTCATCATAGCTACACAAGAAAAAAAAGACTGGTGATATTTAATGAAAGATTAGTTATTTTATTATTTTATTCATATTCGGGCTTGGTTAACATACTTTGGATTTTTTGTAAGTAGGTAAATATTAGCCCACAAGTTTTGGGTCCATTAGGGTTACTAGTTGAATTATTATACAAGGTTTTGTAAGCTGAAATTTTCAGTAGCCATGGATTTATGAAATATTATTGTGTTTCGTTTGAAGCAAACGTGTTCCTTGCTGTAACAAAGAAGAAAATCTAACTTATTAAGGTATAATTGACATTGTGACGTCACTTTGTGAATCTCAATACCTTTGATACTTAGTTACAGGTTAACTCTAGATCAAGGTTCTCAAACTTGATTGTTGACTTTTTAGGGAAATATTATCTTTGTTGGGAGTTATTTGATCACATGATCAAGATGTTTCTATTAGTTGATATCAGAGTTAGGTTTTAAAATTAGGTTATATCTCTTATTTCATCTTTGTTGGGGTTTTTTTGACCAAAATTAGGTTATATCTCTTATTTCTTGTGTTTTTTAATATTAATTTCATCTGTCATTGCATCTTTGTTTTAGGTCAGAATTCTATGAGTCAGTCTTGGTAATATTTATTTTCTTTCAAACATGATTTCTTGTTTATTTTCATTATATATAATTTGTCTGATTACATCTATTTCTTGCTTATCTGTTTCGGTCATTTGCTTGGGGGTTTCTTGGGGAAATTTCCCTGCTTAGACTAATCCAAAAGAATTCAACGAAATTTGTTCAAGGACTTGTTTATATTCCACGAGGACCATTAATGTTGGGCTAGTATACTAGCTTCACCCTTTAGGTCCTTGGTTTTAAAGCCGAAACTAGTTGCTTTCAGCCATTAACTTTGAAGGATTCGAAAAGACAAACTGGTTTCCTTTTGTTGAGTGTCGAGGAATTTAGATTCATAATTCCTCTTTGAAAAGTAGAGCCTGCAACCTTCACTTAAATAAAAGGGTTGCCCAATGAAGCTAGAGCCCCCTTGGTTTTCGTCCCTTTCTTGAACATGCTTCTGGTCTTATTTCTCGGCTATCACCTCGCCGAACTCGTGCACCCCATGTTTCCGATATGTCGTGCTACAAGATAATACCCTATCATTAGCTTACGAGGAAAACGATCCCCTCTAGTTCTACCAATCATGCACTCTTGAGTTTTACCTAGTGATAAATGACATTAATGGCCATCTTCATCCATGATCGATGGTGGCAAGTTTTTCTATACCAAACCCACTTTGACGATGAACGGGATTGAGATGTTAATTAAGCTCACAAATCACATAGCATTATGTATAAAAAAATATATTTGTGTGTACGAGAATTTGGTTACTTGTTATGGATGCAGATGTTGTTGGTAAGAATAAAATAAGAAATTAATGCCAGTGTAGTTGATTTCTTTTTTAACTACTCTTTTGACCTTTTTGCTATGATTGCGTATTTAATCGGATGAGCCTTGCGTCTATATATGTTATTTAAAAAAAAATCATAACTTGTAAAGTTTCAACTTTATACCTTCATTTTTCATTCATGAAATATACAGTAAAATATAGTATAAACAATCAGATAGCACAACCAGTAGCATGATAATGGATATCTACGAGATTTTAATATTATCTATACTCGAACCCGAATGACTGTACCCGAACCTTACCCGACTGGGTTTATAAAATCTACTATATGACCCGACCAGACCTACGTGGTACCCGGAAATCTGCTCTTAATTTTACGTCATAACCAGCTGTTGAAAAGTAAGACATTCGAGAGAGAGAGGGAGAGATGCAGTATTGATCACTTAATTCCAACCTACCTGCTCCTCCTGAAACGATTAATTAATCAGTTTAGGTAAGTCTTCAAGAAACACACCTCGTACCTCCTTTACAAAATTAGGATGATCCTCGTCAGCAAGATATTCAAATCCAGTGAAATTGTCATGATCAAGAGCCATCGAAAACATATAATGACATGATTTTCCAATACCAGTACAAACACAAAAATCAAGATAGTCCTTTTCTTTAAGGATTTCTCAAGATATCAGATCAAGAACTCACTAGCTAGCTAGCTATAGGAATCACTCTCTGATTCTTCAATATCAAAACTGCTTGTATCGGATAAAAGCTTCCAAGCAAATGATCAATCAATAGAATCTTCACAAGAATCATGAGATGCTAATTATATATGCAAGGATATTTAGACGCATGAAAAGGCAACAGAAATCAATAGCAATCTTAATTTTTAAAGAATGAAAGATAGCCATCAATTTATTAGATATGGACATCAAAACGAATCTTGAAATGTAAACTATTCTTCAAATTAAGAACAAGAAAGCAACCCATAAGAAAGAGAGAGAGAGAGAGAGAGAGAGAGAGAGAGGAGAAGAAGTCAATATTATCAACGCTTTAATATTGGACATTTTCAATTTCAAAACAAAAGCTTCCACTCTTCAATTTCGAAATACAAACAAGGCATGCAGTTGAGTATGCGTGGACTGTGGGCTGCAGCCGAGGAGAGAAGATTAATGACATAAAACAAGGCATGCAGTCTTCGTCAGCTATGTAGTCGAAGCTTTTGAAATTCGGGATAGCTTTTGATTGAATGGTAATGTGTTTTGTCGAAAGATTTATCATAGCTAAATTTGTCCAATTGCACGCCTATCAGGTTGGCATCTTTTCAAGGATAAATTCGAGGGGCAAACATTAATTCTCAGCAATATATTGAGGAAAGAACTGTAAACTTTCATCGTTACGTCGAGTCATTATGTATATATACTACAAGATCTGTACCAAATGTCCGAAAGGTTTGAAAACTCAAATGAACAGATCGGAAGAGAGAAAGAAGATGAAGATTAAGAAACTTGTATATATCGAGTGATCTTGGCATCCATTAATTTTATATATTGATAATAGAGACAGACTATCATTAACCATAATCGTGCATTAATGATCAACTAATGATAAGTGTGAGTACTACAGTACTGTGCCCCGATTTCTTTTTCTTGTTTTCCGATTATATTTTCTCCTGCACTTCAGCAGTATTTATTAATTCTGGCAGCAAGGCAGCAACAAGGCAGAAGGTTAGAAATCGCATGCTAAAAATTAGCGGTTTCAGATTATTGCAATATACAGAAAGCTTTATATATATATATATATATATATATATATGTAGAGAGAATGTGTTTAATTTACAGTCGATGAATCACTGATAAGATATTATCTCCCTGTTGACTAATTTGTAGCAATAACGTGTTCTTATCATAATTCTTTTTATAAGATTATAATATTAAAGAAAAAAAACCCAGAGAAAGATTCCCTTTGACTGAAAAAAATAAGAGAACTAGCAATTTGATACCTGATTGCGGTGTGTGAATCAGCTTTTCCTTTGACTGAGAAAATAAGAGAACTAGCAACTTGATACCTAATTGCGGTATTTGAATCAGTTTTGGTGACTTATAAATTACGTGTTTAAATTATTATTTTTAAATACATTAAAATAATATTTTTAATTTTTTGATATAACACATCAAAATAAAAAAAAAATAATAAAAATTAAATCTTTATAAAATACCGTTTTAACCGTGTTTCTAAACTGGGCCTACATATTTATCTATATTATTTAGCATAGTTATCGAGTTACTTGTAGAAATAAGATTTACCTCTGTCACTTTCACAAAGAAAGGTAAAATTACACCCCTTCAGATATCTGCATGTGTATTTGTCTTTTGGCCAAAATTACAGTGAAAGCAGTCTTACAGATCATAAATATATAATTTATAGCAGTAGAATACAAATTGAGGGAGCTGGGAAAACGTGAGAGATATTCTTTTACTCTCTGTTCGCAAATTTGGATCCATTTCTTTTGTGCGGTTTACGTGCACGGGAAGGTGCCCACGCACACTGATCGATCATCCATCAAACAAGCGGTCAAGATCTTGCAACAGAGAAGTCCACGGTTGGATGATAATTGACAGGGACGGTTCATTGCATACCATGTATCTTTAAAGCACCGGAATGTTTTCAACCATATGATGACGAGCCAGAAATTCCAGGGGGAAGCCAAGCTGCTAGCTAGCTTCTCTTTTTCTAGCGTATTGAAAATGGTGGCGCTGAACACGGCAGCCACAAGTCGAATCAGATGGGTCCAAAAAGTAGGCACCGTCTTTCACAGCCATGAAGTTGATAGGTTAAGGTCATGGCCTTGACATAACCCTCTATCTGCTTTGCCAATATCGATGGCTTGTTAATTTCTTCTTCTTCTTCTTTTCCCCAGAAGGTGCCATGTCCTCAAAGTGAAATGACAGAAGAAAAATCTCATAGATGCCTGTCCGAGGTTATGGCCACATGCGCTTTTGATCATAAAACAAATAAGAATAAATAATCATTGAACTAATTAAATCACACATATACTATTTTTCTGATAAATATTTTGTCTTAAAAACATATATATATATATGAAGCATTTCTTTTTAAAAAACTTTAGTTTTTTCATTATTATTTATTAAATTTAATATTTGAGCCTGGATTTTGTTCAATCTTATGACGGGTGATTCATTTTCAAATTCATATATTATTTATTTATTTATTTCATGTGAGTTTACTGTTTCTAACACTCTTCTCATTTACAACCTATTTTCTTGAGTTTTGTCAAGCAGATTGGTGTCAGAAAGCTCACTGGACTTATAATATATGTTTTAATACCATTTTAGATTATTTTTTTAGGATAATAATACCATATTAGATTTGACAGGCGAGTTTTATTTTTTATTCAAAAAATCTAAGTCAACTGGTAGGTGATTAATTTTCAACCTTTATATCTGTTAATTATAAACTTAATTATAATCAATTAATCATATCAAAATAGAGTTGGGAAAATGAAGTTCTCGGGCCTTGGCAAATCATTTAGAGGGATGAGTACTCTTAATTGTTGTTGACTTATTCAATAGATTCTTTCAAAAAACTCATGGATTGTGACTCCAAAGAAATTCTGCATCCTAATTATAAGGTGAACAGTCTACTCTAATTATAGGTCAAAGACAGTGTATATCTTTTGATTGTTAACTGGTTAAAGCAGATTACAATCGCCATGAATATTCATGGAAGGTTAGACGGCCGTTTCGATCTTCTAAAAAGTTAATCGAAACAATAATCATGTTATTAAGCTTTGAACTCTGAAGGTAAAGGATGGTGGGTGGGCTATTGTTTTTTCTTCTTGGTTATGTGTTGTGGGTTTATTCTCGGGGCTCAACTTTTCAATTTACTTAAGAGTTCATATTACCACTAATTAAATAAAAAGAGAACAAGTTTGAACAGGAACCTGATTAAATGCTTAAAAAAAGAGAGTCTTTGGTCTTAGACTGACGATCACAAGTTTCTTTCTTATTTTGTATGATTGCAGGCAGATATGCGTTCATATATATTATAAGTTTAGGCATCTCAAGAAAACATTCTGGACCAGGTAGAGAGGCTATAGCTAGCCATGAAAACTTCCGAGGCAAATGGAGCAAGGCAGTACAACAAATCTGAACATCCACGCCTCCGATGGACTCCTGTGCTCCATGAACATTTTGTTGAAGCCGTTGAAAGCCTCGGTGGAAAATACAGTAAGTTGTTTCGGTCGGTCGTCTGATTTAAGGCTTCTTAATCAAAGCCATGAAGAAGACACTGCTTTGATTAACTTAATTTCTTAAAACGAAAACTGTGTATAGAGTGCTTAAAGCTACTAAGGAAGATCAAAGGATTCCCTTTTCCTTTATGATTTCAAACAAATTATATATATTTAAATTATGGTCAACCCTTTTGTTTTTTGTTGCCCTAAATCTGCATGCCCTAAGAAAACAAAATCTTGCTGGATCGATCGTGCATACATGGTTAAGATCAATCTGTACTCTTCTCCAGTACTGATTTGTATATATGATGTTGATGATTATGCTCAGAAGCAACGCCTAAGCGAATTCTACAGATGATGAGCGTGAAAGAACTGAGGATTTCTCATATTAAAAGCCATCTTCAGGTATGTCTCTCAGATCAGCTAAAGAAAAGAAAAAATATGAGCAGATCATTAAACAGCAAGACAATATGTATGCTAAGTGGAAGAATTACAAGAGTGCTCCTTGTGCTATCATTATAGGCAAACCTAACCATTTCATTAACTTGAAGCTCGAAAGCGATTGGAGTTCCTTTTTTCTTTCTTGAATCTATATGTCCGAGCTGTGCATTGCAAAATTTAGACCTAATTAATTTGATGGTATATTTTCTCTGCCCAAATTGATCAATTGTTTTTGGATGGCCCCAAAGGATATTTAATCTTGAGAATCAAGATAAATTAATTAAGATTACATATATACCGCATATGGGAGATCTAGAGAATCTATACACATGATGATGAATATGAGAAACCTAAACCTGAAGGAGAGCTTGTCTTCGTTCTAATTAAGCTATGGTTAAAAATTGTGGCTCTTCACTCTATTCAAAACAAATTATTAGTGTTGCTTGGTACTTAATTAACAAAATACTAATGCTATATGATGATATCTCCCCATCTCAGGTATGATATCTATACAAAAATAGCTCATTTTGGAGATTGGACATGCTGTAAATTAAGCTAAAGGAGGTATTCAATTTAAAAACCAGGTCACATACGTGCACACATCTCTAATGTTACGTGTAATAACATCCACATATGGTCTGCTTTGGCACCGAATTTTGCTGCTATAAGAAGGATAGAAAAAGAAAAATCAAAGACCCATTATTTTCTGATGCATGTACATTGAGAGGAATCTAAGATTTACGCCGACCTAGTTAATTTGCCACATTTTGTATTGTATCTGCATGTGATAGCATGGAAAAGAATCTTTGTTCTTTTTGCATGGATAATCTTAACTAAGTAAAGGCATAAGGGACCTGCAGGGGAAAAGGTAAACATACATAACGAGGAGAATATATTAGCTTTTCCCTCTATCTTCAAGATTGAAATCTGGTTTTGACAGATGTACAGAAGCATGAAGGGTCCCAGAAACTTCAATGTCATTATACCCATGAGGAAGCATCTGCAAGCAGAAAGAAAACTACTTGATGGCAAGGGAATCTCCTCAAGTTTCTCCTCTCAGAGGTAAACATGCTTTATTGTCTTCTCTTCTCGATTGCCAAAAAAAAAAAAAAAACATTTGAGCACACGTTTCACTCATAAAACCTTAATTATCATCTATACTTTTGTTGCCACATTTAATCAGGTCATTATTGGCTAATGTCACGTTCTTCTTCTTCTTCTTCTTCTTCTTCTTCACCTTTTCTTTTTATGAATTAAATTCTTCTTCAAGTTTCCCTTATGAAAACCCTTAATTTACAACCTTTTTTTTATGAATAATCATGTATAAGCTTAATAACCCAGTAAGCTAATATGAGCAACCCTCTTTTACGGTGATTCAAAAAGAGAAGCAAACGTCTCTGCAGTTGTTTTCTAAGTTGGCTCTAAAGTTTGCATGGTAATTTCAATATTTAAATAATAAAGAAATGCTTTTATACGTGAATAACGATCGAAGACAATTACTTTAAATGTCACCGTAGCATTTACTTATTATTCAATTTGTTAGTGTTATAACTTATCTTGAGGCGTTGGCAAATGAGAAGCAAATAGAACTTTAAACAATGAAACTTCGCAGTATTTTTTATGCTTAAAAACACCTCCTCTCGTGCTGCTGTTTGTGTATTGAAGGGTACTACAAGGTGAGAGGTCTGATTCAAAATGTGATATGTTTTCTGATATTGAAAGCAATGGAATCCTACAAGCACAGGAAGAAGGTGGTGACCCAGAGCAACAGGTACAAACACGTATACATCAAATAATAATTAATTTATTTGTATCCACGTTATATAAATCTTATGAAAGTTAATCATTTGTTTGTTGATTAATAATTCCAGGATTAGTTCGTAAATTAAACCTTTGAGAGATCGTACATATATATATATATCATGACAAATATTGGAATTAAACGTTGTTAATTAGGTAATCAAGTCTGTACCAGTTTATACCTAGAGGATGATATCAATGATCTAAAAAACTGCTAGGATCTTATGTAAAGGCTCTCCCTTCCTCCCTCAAACTCTTAAAATAAAATAGCTATTCAACATTAATGCAAGGTTCAACATTAATGCAAGGGATGACAGCAGCTATACATTAGGAATTAGATATTGATACATGCTAGGTCATTTTACAGTGATTCTCAAATCATTTCATATATGTAAAGTGGTTAATTTCATAGATGATGTTAGTGAATATACTATAAATTATGTTTCAAGTTTTATTTAATAGTTTAAATTGTCTGTTTGGAAGTGTGGTAGATGTTATTTTTCAAAATGTTTTTTGTTTGGGAAATGCATCAAAATAATATATTTTTTTAAAAAAATTATTTTTGAATAATCATCAAATTAAAACGATTCAAAAACACATAAAAAATAATAATTTGAAGTTAAAAAAACATGATTGCACCGTAATACGAAGCCTTAATTTAATTGATCACATATAATTTGTGTATCAATTATTCAACACCCATGTATAATTAAGGTTTTCCTTTTCTTTTTTGATATTGATGAGGTTTTCCAAGTGAACATGGACTAGTTAATATAACCCCATGCATGTTAAAATGGCTGTTCATCCCAGCGATATGGTTCCTATGGCATTACATGATCGATTAATTACAGAATTGGCGTAATCTTTGCAGGATTCAGGCACAAGCTTTGTTGGCAGTCAGTCCAGGGAAGAAAATATTGACAGGCTACCAGCTGAAACTTGTGAGCTCTCACTGTCGTCTTTCATCCCATCAATGGCGAGCTGTACCACCGAAGAAAGAGAGTTATGGCCATTAATTAACGATCAACATCATCGTGAATATACTTCAACAAATAAGTGCATAAACATACAGGATCTCCAGTTTGAGAGTAATCGCATAAACTTAGACCTCACCATCTGAACATGTTACGTACCCCATCTTTTTTGTAGAAGTAGTTCATATATATATATAAGTAGCTCAAAGTGACTGAATAGTATAGAAATCAATGTCGTGAATTTTATTTATGTCAGTGACAAAATAAGCGATCGAGTGTTAGCTCAGGGACTGAACGTTTGTGAAAGAAGGTTCTTCATTTCTTGTGAAGCTAAGTAAATATGCAGTTGTCATTTGTTTATTTAGTCGATGGTTTGACTTATCTTGTAGTTTGAGTTTCCTCTCCATGCTCTCCTATTCCTCCTGTACTTTTCTCTCTTCTCCCTTCTCTGCTTTGGGGCTAAGTGCCACGTTCTTATATATTACGGCAGAAGGGTGTTCGCGGTTTGGTTTTTTAAAGTTCAGAAAATTCTACAAACTGAAGCATAAAGCAGTGGATTGGATATTTCAACCAAACGAAACAACTCAATCTTCTTAATTTCTTGAGCCATTATTAAAGGGATTTTTTGGGATTGAAAGGAGGTTAAAGGAGTTGCTGTTGGTGTTCTTTGCTTGAGCCATTATTAGATAGAAGTATAGAAATTAGGGTTTAATCTTTTCTTTTGAAGCGTGTAATATAGAAAAATGGTTCAATCGAAGAAAGAAGGCAAGAAAGGGAATTGCAACAGGAGAGGGAGATACAGTTGGGTTCACAGGGTAGAGGAAGAGTACACAAACTAATTAAATATTCTTTTATATATTACATTGAAATTCTCTATCTGACAATTTATTAATTTACTGGAAACCTAGAGTAGAGAAATTCAATGCATAATTAATTTTGCAATCTGACTGTTCGATTCAAATTAGGTTTTAATGAACTCTACAAATGTTTGTTTATTTTTTCAGTAATTCCCTCACCTACCCCAAATGTTTGTTTGCTATATTATACGCCTAAAGATCAAAATGAGCTGCAATAACAACCATGGAGATGATGATGATGATGATGATGACGATGACGATGATGAGGTATCTAATTAAACATTTGTTTAGATGCATTAATAAGAAGGATGTTGACTGGGAAAATCATATGGTTCTTAAAGAATCGAATGCTTTCATCACGTGGTGCCTGATGAGGTAGTTGATGACTTCATCAATCTAAATTTATTCATTTTTATTCTTAATCCAAAGAAAAATTCTTTGTTACAAACAAAGCCGTAATCAAACTTTAAAAAAAAAAAAAAAACTAAGGAACTGTAAACACGATGGCAAGGCCCTATAGACAATGCAGTATTAGAAATTATTTTTTATAGTTAATTATTATAGCATATTTTTTTATGATTTGTTGACTGTCATTACCTACTTTTTAAATTAAATTATTAGATTATTCAATCTTAGATCTAATCGAGTATGGTTTTATTTATTTGAAAATACCATCATCATCATCTGGGCATCCTATCCCGAGTTTAATATATATATATATATATATTAAAAATATATCCTGATATCGCGACAAGCATGGGCACCGAGGACATTAATTTATACAAACTATTTGTTTAGAAGGTTGCGTCTGCCTTTAAAACAAAACACAGATGGAACTTGTTTGGTAATTCTAAAACACAATTTATTGTATATAGGGACCCCACATAGATTTAAAAAAAACACAGATTTGTGGAAAGCAGCTCTTAGCTGCTTTCAGCAAACCTACGAATGCGTTCAGTGGAGAGTGAAACTCTCCACTGAACATCCACAGTGGAGTTCAACTTCACTGTTCACGTGAACAGTGGAGTCACTCTCTACTGTTCCGGGCGGACCAGGTCCGGTCTAAAGCTAAATGCATTGAACCGAGTCCGATCCAATTAAAAAAATTCAATTTTTATTTTTATTTTTAATTGTAGTCCTTGTCGGATCGATTGCGTACGTGATGAAATTATAAATCGTTTAATGAAACAATAAAAAATATTTGATATCAATATTATTTATTTTATGATGTAATACAGTAGTTAAATCTATAATATTTAAATTAAAAACCATCAATATATATATATATATAACCTCAATTTGAAAAACAGTCTTTTAACCAAACACATTAAACTATTTTTTCTTCAATCTCAATTTCAATCAACATTTTACAAATCACAACCACAAAAATTATCACTATACCAAACACAGAAAACACCCTTAGTAGTGAGGTATGACAATTCCAGAACACGCAGCGACCTTCACAGTTTGGAAAAGTAAATTCCCCTGCTGCACACCTGATTTCACTACTCTTTTCCTTATTTGCCTAAAGATAGCCCTTGCCCGGTCGAAGAACTGGCTAGCTTGACCCTTGATTCCGAGGAGATAAGAGGTTTCGGGTGGAATCAGCAGGTGATCAAGAATCAATGGAAGGAGATGCTGGGC
>Ga0307517_10011761_pt1 | contig 12101 bp, 7 predicted proteins | sample 23_EM_MG_FD_194515 | JGI IMG/M metagenome (GOLD analysis project Ga0307517, IMG submission 194515) | Populus trichocarpa ectomycorrhiza microbial communities from riparian zone in the Pacific Northwest, United States - 23_EM | ecosystem: Host-associated > Plants > Roots > Unclassified | place... | reverse complement strand
GAAGTTCGGAAAAAGCATTGATTCACTGCAGAAAAGTTCCCTGGCTTTGAAGGAAGGTCTAGAGATGTTTGATTCTGTAGTTAATGAGCTGTTTCAAGAGGTGGTGAAAGGAAGGAATGAGATCCTAGCTATGGTTGCATCAAGCTAGAAAAATCATGGAAATAATTTTTTTTTATCATAGTTTTATGTAATCTATATGCAAATTACATTAATACAGAAAAAAGCTACCTTGTACCCACCTAAGATGCACCTCTACTTGCAGGCTTTTAATTTTGTGGAGAAATATTATGTAGCTGAACATATAGGCAAATCTTGAATTGCAGCCCTGTCTAAAATGCTGAAGTATGGGCACGATGCCGATTTCCTAGTATATTGTCCAGTGCTTTCCGGTAGATTAATAATATTTTTTTTTAATTATAAAAAGTATAGAAAATATATTAAATGCTTTAGATCTAAAAGTAAAGCATAATGCTATTGAATCCTACTTCAGAGTCCAACGCTGTTGGCTCTTATTGGGCAGCAGGGTCTAGAGCTAGATCCAATCTCCTTGAGTCTAATTGGGTAATCGAACCCAATAGCATTGGATCTGACTAAACCTAGCAGCATTAGATGCAGCTGCCTAGCAATAATTTTTTACTAAACATTAAAAAAAAAAAATGTCTTCCATGACACTATAAAATCGTCTATAATACAAACACTTTATATTTATAGAATGGCGTACAATGTATCCACAATATATGTACAATGTTTTTCAACGAAATATAGTATAACTTGTGGAATTGAATGACTCCCCAGATATCATAAGCTGAACAAGCCACTTCAAACTTGGAAAACCCAGATCCTCTACGCAACGCTTCCAGTTCTTTCAAAGTTCCCTGAAACTTGCATTAGGATGATGTGGTCAACACCAGCAACATACCTAGAGGACGTCGATAACTTTTCCATTGTCAGGCAGCACTTCATGGCAGTTTTTTCATAGCTTGGGCACAGTTTATCGCTCCGGCAATAAATTAACAAGTGCAATGCTCATCAATTAGTACAAGCTTTACTCTTCAAATCCAGAACTTGAAAACATATCCCCTCCAACATGCTGAATACTCTCATTCTTTCTGTCTTGAAAAGGAAAACAATGTGTATCAGGATAAGAAGGTGCACTTTGTACCACACGAGGCAAGTCATAGTTAATTCCCTCACCGGAAGGATAATTGGAGATGATTCTATTAAGGGTTCTGCCAATTCCACCCCCAACATCAACCAATGATGCGAGTCCCTCAAATCCTTCGTATGTTTCAAGTATTTTTCTCATGGTAAGGAGGAAATGCCAGCCATAGCTTTATTGAAGATCTTGTTGAATGTTGGATCAATGTTCATAAACTGGAATGAAGACTTCCCATTAACTTTCTTACATTGATCGCCACCTTCAATTATGGCATCCTCCATGCCTAACCTGTACCACGAAGTCACAGAAATATGTAGTTCTCTTACGAGTGAGAAAGTACTGCATTTATAGGAATAGGATAACCATGGGAGCAAATTGCAACCATGCTATCTTCATGGAAACCATCTTGAAATCAATTACCTAAGTCTACCTCATTGGGTTATTTGATCCTTTTCGCATATAAACATCATTTGTTAGGAAGATGAACACTGGAGAATCTAGCACGAGAACTTACATGTATGACAAACACCGCCTTCAAAATCGGAAAGCCTAGACTATGGATCGAGGGTTTTTTTTTATATGCAAGTCTACTCCCTTTTCACAAGATGCAGGATTCAACTGATATGTAAATATTTCAAACATTATTTAATTTAAAAAATAGGAAATCCCAACTTAAAAACGTCTCTGCATGCCATGTTTCTGATGGGGCTCGGTGACTGTTAAGGGCTAATAAAGAGGCCACGGACCCTTCATCTTCGTGACCAAGCAGGGATTTAGAGGCAGGTGCAAGGCCATAAATCCTCTCCACCTTGTTACCATCTTCCATGATGCGCAAGGAGCATTCAAGGAAAGAGTGAGCAACAAAAAGTCTCAGCGATCCAACTTCGAAGGAAAATCAGGATTTTTAGTTGCTGGCAGCTGTGAAGCTACCTCAGAGGATGAGATCTGAGAACCTGGACCTGTTCTAGCGATGATCCCAAATATGTCAAGCTCAATGGCAGCATTTATTACCAAGGTGAGCACACGAGAGTTGGTGTATTGCATGGCAGGAGAAGACCAAGACCAAGTCTATACTTAGGACTCCCTTAACTCACTTTCTGCTTCAAAGTTGATTTTTATGAATGTCTATTGATTCATCATATTTTATCTTGAATGGGAGTATGGAGTTTGATTTTAACAAATTCATCAGTCCAGATAGGGAAATTGTTCAAGTTAAATCATTAGAAACATCAAGATTCAAAGAACACTCACTATACTGAACAAAAAAAATCAAATACATGAATAGGCACTGTAAACCAAAGTCTAGGGAATAATAATGCATGAATAATTCAATCATAGTTAGCTTAGCAAAATTCAATCTAACTTGTACATCAAAAATTCAAGACGTTCATAAATCATAATTCCCAACCAGATAGACTGTTTCCTCATAACTTGATCAACACTAACAATTAATAGCATGGGGCATTCTTCTTGGACAAAAGTTCTGTTGGAAGTAATGCAATAAATGCATGTTTTCTACAATAATTATGGATTCAATCCTTCCCTACAAGAACTTCTAGTCTCTTCGTAATAAAAAAAAAAAGGAAAACAAAAACAGTAATAACAGTGGAGAATCGAAGCAGTAATTCAAGCATGATTCACATTTTGGGCAAGGAATGCAGAATTAGTAAATGAGTTCTCAAACTGCAATTTCAATAAAAGAACATTATATCGTACAAACCTCATTATACATAAAAAAATTGTTACGAACAACAGCCAATTTTGATACCCAATAATGTAGGGAAAATCAAATAGTTTTTCTAAGACAATAAAAGATAAAGTGTAGTTCTAGTGGAAGCAATAGTGCATAAGGCACTGTGACATTACTGGCCTAGAGATGAAGCAATAAATGGTGAATTGAATCGGTACAATAAGACATGGTAGATCACAAATTTCTTTTCCACGGGTATTTAATTCATGTCAGAGAGAGACAGCAGCAATATTACCTCATCCCAACAAATCTCGCCAATAAAACTTTTCTTCTGCTTTGGACTTTCCTCGCATCTTAATTGCAGATCCAGGACAAAATGGTCCACAACCATCACTTTTACTGTAATATATTGGGGCATTAGAAGGACGCATACCACTGTCAGGCTCTCAAACTTGGTGGACTGGGTGTAGCAAAAAATAATGTACAGACAGAGTCATCCGATGAAAAGATAACTTGAATGTGTTTCATTCTGCTGCTTCTTGACGAGGAGTACTTCGCTTCTCCTCCGACTTGTGACGAAATAACTTCGCTATGGCCCTTCTCTCACAATCCTGCAACATAGAAAAAATCATGATACAAACTGTAGTTTCTAGATTTCTTTACAACTGTTAATAGTTGGGGATGTGGAGAAAATCAAATTTTAACAACTAGTTTTATTTGGAACATTTGCTGCTATTACAGACTTCATTCACTTTAGTCGAGATAAATCAGAGAAAAAGTTACGCTTCTTCACCTTGAACATATTAAGATAAAATGGTTTGCCAGGATTCATCCTTCTCAATTTCTGGTACGTAAAAGCAAAACTCAGCTGATCACGAGGAGTAAAGCGATCAACCTCATTGAACCAGAGACAGGAAAATAGGTTTGACATTGGAGTGTGCGCTCTCACAATTAAAGACCCTTCAGGCACATCTGTAAGCAGTACAAAACGTCTTGTCAAACTAAAAACAGCAAAAGTTCAGCAGAGAATTGTATAACCTGAAAACTGTGAGAGAATATTACTGCTGGGAAGGAGCTTGTTTGGATCAGAGACATTGAATCTTTTCAGCCCATCAGTCTGGTAAGAAGCAAATTGCTGGTCTATGACAGTGTGATTATACTTGTTCAGTCTCTTATTTTGAGCAACCTCTTCCCATACACAATGCCGATCATAGTGTTTAGAAATGGCAAATTCATAACCTTTTCTCCACAAAAAGTACTCAAGAACCAGAAGAGGATCAACTTGAAGACGTAACTTGCTATCCAACCAAATTGAATACCTGGAAAATATTTATAGGCAGAATATTAGACACAATTGTCAGATCTTGTTTTGAAATAATTCCCACCAAGTAAGAAAATTATTAGTTCATATGTTCCTTCCAATGTCACAACTATTTAAGCAGAGGTCACCTAAATGATGAACCAAAATCTATGAGCATCCTGGACAGTTTTGTGGTGTGAACCATTTAAATAACAAGTTAGATCATTTGAACGTGATGATTTAAATATATCACAATAAGAGTTCCTTGAAGACAATATTACTTCTGCTGGTACCAGTGCTGGAACCCTGGTTGCTAGAGTTTCCTCGAAGACAATACTGGATACATTTCTAAAGCAAGAAATGAATGGCCTAGTGTATCTTCTAGCTCACTGCTATTTTTGTCAGCTTGGGCTTCTCAATACAATTTATATGATTTATAAATAAATAAATGGTCTGATACAAAACTCAAGACCATTTAACTATATACCCCTCCATCATATCTACTAAGGTTAATCCCCATGAGAAGGGATCCAGCATAACTTTAGTTTGTGATCAAATGAGCAATCAGTTTCTCACAAATTGTAGCTCGTTTTTTAAAGGACCCAGTATAGCACTACTCCAAGTTCTATGTTCTTCTTCTTCTTTCCCTTAATGTTCAGACATCAAATTCACTCCACACAGACTCCACAGCACAAAACAGCAATCACAGGGCATTTAAAAATTAACTGCAGTACATAACCAACAGTTCAATTTTGATTCTCACCTTGCAGAAGGGAAAAGCCTGTGTGGCAACAATTTTGGCACTTTACCCACTCTTCGCATATCATTATATGGTAGATTCTTCACCACCACAATCTTCCACAAACCTATAAAACCAGCTGTATCTGGAATGTGGCCTTCTGAAGAAAGCGTTTGGAAAGTAACCTCATCCATGAACATTACAAAGCAGACATTTTTCCTTGATAAACGAGTGACCTGAAAGAGGGATGAGAATTTATGATCAGAATAGGATTCCACAACACACATCACAAGTTAGTGATGAAATTGGTGTCCAGCTGATAGAAAGTATCACCCATGATGATTCGACTTTGCGAGCTCGTCAGAGTAGAGGAAAAGGTGCATAGAAGGTGATGTGTGACCTAAGAGGCTCATCAAGAGCAAGATTGAATATTCAAGAATTTCCAAATTCAGCTCTAAACTCGACATTTGGGGACTCTTCCAGCGCTGATTACAATTTTAGTAAATTTCTAATTTTATCCACAAGAGACCACTAAGAGGTACAAGATTATTATAATCTGAACCACTCATGTTTTTATTCATATTATGTGATCCCAAGCGGTTACCTGGTCCTAAGGGTCTTAAATTCACATTACAAGCCAAAGTTCACATAGGATAAGGGTATAAGAAGTCTATAAATGTACAAGCTTCTAATGCTCTATCTTGAGAATAAATGTTATTTTACAGAATTTCAATCTCTGAAGCTGTCAATGGGGTTGTGAATTTGAGATATCTAAAAACAATTCAATTTCATAAAACTGAAATTTGGCTGACTCGAGATTATAGAGTTGTGTATTGAGCAATAAAGGAGCAGGTTCATCAAGTGAGGAAGTTAAAATGGATGGGTGAAAATAAGCAGATAAAATAAATAAATACATAATAATAATAATTGGGTAAGAAATGAGTGCATCTGTGGGAAGGCTAAGCTGTCAATGCAGGGGGTAAATTAAGCAAGAATTATGTGAAAAGGTCTGATTGCATCCAATGCCAAAGCTACTGGGGTATTTTCAAGGAAGAACCAGAAGTACTGAGAAAGAGAGTGGAGAGATAAACCAACAATGGCATTGCTAAAGTAGTCAAAAGTAATTTACCATCACAACAGGTTGCAGAAACTTAAGACCAAAGCAAAATTGAATGGATGAGATCAATAATCTTAACCACCTGAACAAGCTTGGATTGAGACATTTGGGAGTTAAGATGATTTTAGTTGACGAGATCTTTAAGATTGCAGGATGCAAGTCTAACCTCAGGTTTTGTATCAATGGCACCTTATGGGAAGTTCTAGGAACTCTTGGTTTGAAGATCATCTACCATCAGTTTCGAGGAGATTCATTATATATATATTTCCTCCATACCTCAAGGATCCTAATTTCAACACCCTGAATAAAGTTTACACCAATTAATCCTAACATATAACAAAATCCTAGCAGATATAGTTAGTAATTACTATTAGCAGGTACTACATCTGCGCTAGACCACACCTCAAATCATTTATACCTTGCTTGACATCACGCCATCCCAAATCACCAAGTATTGCGATCCACTTGCCCTTTTTAATCACCTAACTTTCTACCCTTCTTACATCACGTAAAATAGTAGTATAAGAAATAATTCCTTCGTGGAAACAAACAAGTTGTCCTAAATCAGCACAGCACATAGGATAGGATGTTGCTTAGAAATCCAAAGAATATAACGTCCTAATAGATACCCATCATCCATATCATATGCAATAAATATAGAAATTATATAAAGGTTCACATGTATAAAATGCTTGATGGGAGATAAGAAAAAATCCAGGAAACAACAAACAAAAAGCTGCATAGAATTTTAGGTGCTGCAGTGTACAAAGAAACACCAAGGAAACTTGACACAAACTTGCAGGCAGAAATATACCATATACATCATAACAAAGCTTCAATATATCAGGAAACTCCAAATGAGAAACAGAATAAAATGAGGAAAAAGTTGGGTTTTACCTTCAGTAAATTGGGAAGATTATTCTATAAACACAATAGATAGAATCAAATGCTCCAACCAGATAACCCAAAAAAAGGCAGAAACAAACTGCTATCTAACCCTGACCTGCTTTCCCTTCAACAACAGCACGTCATGAAGCCAGCAAGTTATTTACAAAAGCATAGAAAAAAACATATCTCGTGAGCTGTAGGGTAACTAATCATATGCATGATCCACCAGAGATATGTCTTTCACATTTAAAACATAAACTAAAGTCTACCTCTCTTTGATAAATTTCAACCACGATAGCTTTCCTCCAAGCCACAGTTCATCAGAACAGGAAAGGAGGGGGCGATCTTAGTTGAATATTCATCCACATTCATTCCATGGTAAACAGGGAGACCGAAAGAGTGAGGTTTAAAAGGTAGAAAACATTTGAGCTCCGATACACATCAATTATCAATGTCAATATATTCCCCAATAGCAAACTTAACAGATGATAACGCAGAAACTGATTTGGGATCAGAGATGCACCAAAAACAGATGATAATGCAGAAACTGATTTGGAATCAGAGATGCACCAAAATATTTCCATATAACTTAACTATTATAAAAGCCCCATACCATTTTATGTACTGGTGATCTTAAACGATCTGAATTCCCAAAGATGCAAGAGATCACAGCAATATGGCATCTACTTATATAACTCGCATCATCTTCTGCCAAATCAAATCCTGTACTTGAAGATCCTTCAGGACCTTTGACAAAACCACAGTTTATTTTTTGATCATGTGCCAAAAAAGATTCTTCCCGTTCATGCAAGCTCTGATGCCCAGCAAATCTGGGCTCCCATTGCTCTTGTCCCTCAGGCTTCTCCTCAATTTCAGTATACTGCAAGGAAAATCTTGCAAACTTCCTACTTTCAAAAGGCTCCACAAGCCTTGTAGTGGAATTTAGAAATTTCATCCCACAACCTGAATAATTCAAGCAAGACATGTCAAGTAAGAAAAGGAAATATTCACTAGTCCTCTACGCAGAACCAGATGTTTAAAATGTTCAAACCATAAACCAGTCACTGCAACCTTAAATTTGATATCCTTTACCATTTGCTTCAAAATTGTTCCAATCAAAACTAGTCCAAATTGTCATTCAAGCAAAGACAAATGAAAAAATCCATCAGACAGTCCAATCAACAAAGGGCTTAGACAGCACGGGTTCATTAAACCACCTGGCTTTAGTCAATCAAAGAGCATAGTTAAGGTTTTTGTAACAAAAAGAGAAAAAGAAAAGAAAAGAAATTTCCTATACTGGAATCTGATCTCAAGATACCACTTTTTTGCGGTTCTTGACTTTCTAATTGGATTTCGCTCTTGATATTGGTCCAATCAATCATCAGTGGGCTTCATATGCAAAACAAATAAATAAACAGTAGGAAAAACACACACATAGAAGAACATATATTGTGCACATATATTCAAGCTAACATGTCAAAAGTCGGTTTTGATGAATAATTTATGAACACTTTCAAAAATTGTGCTGACGCCCATTCTGTATTACCTATTGCCTGGCCCATGGAGCACCAGAAGAAAGGCACAGACATGCCTGAACAGGTCATGCACATAGACAAAGAACTGGACTTGTTATCAATCAGAAACCATGTCTCCAAAAACAATTATAACATTATATAGACAGTGGGGAGGTTAACATGTAAAATGGGGGTAAACATTCTGGAAAACATATGTAAAGAAAGCATTTATATATCAATCTTTCCCTTTTTAAGATTAGAATCACAATCCAGAAACAAGGTACATGAAGCAAAATGTACAAGGCAATATTAAAACTTCCCTTGAAATTAAGGTTTCAATGTATGACACTTACAACTTTGCATGCAAACATTAAAAAATAAAAATTTAAAATTACCAGAATATTTGTGACGCTTTGATTTTTTCTTCGAATCTGACCGGGATTTACTTGTAGAACGACCACCAATGTTATCGGCATGTCGAGAATCAGTGTTACCATCATCCGAGCTCTGAGAATTCAAAGAACCCTTCTCTAACAAACTCGAGGAATCTTCCTGGTTGTCCTTTGCACTATTTTGATCCTTGGTTTTAGCATCAAGAAAACTAGATGACACTCTATTATCTTTGACATGTACTGTTGTTTCACTGGAGTTTTCCTCCTTGTCATGTTCAGAATCGCCACCATATTCCTCCGTACGAGGATCATGAAAATCTATACCATCGTCATAGTCATTCTCACTATCAGCAGCTCCATTCTGTTCCCCGTTATCCTCATCATCAAGTAACAAATTTTTTATATCACTTTTGTTTCCCAAATTTCCTGTGCTCTTCAAAGAAGCCTCATACTCTTTTTCATACATCTTCAACTCTTTGCGCCCATCTTCATTATACAACCCAACCCCCTTTCTATCTTCAACTCTCTTCGCCTTCTCCTTGTAATTCTTCACTTTCACCAAATTATGAACCTTCTCACTAGATTCACCATCCCTATGAACCTTGCTATCATGCTCAACATCATCCTCATTGTAATCTTCATCCCTTCTCCTATCATCCGTATCCCAATACCTAGAATCCCGTCCATGTCCCACCGAACCTTGCCCAAACCCAAGAACTTTAATAGTATCAGTACGTGTAACATTTGCAAGAAAATCATCATTTTTCATCTCATCATCCTCAACATGATTATCATTTACACCTGCACCAAACACATTTACTAAAATTACATCTTTAAAAAAATGCACTTGTTAAGGATCCAAATAACAATTAAAAACGAAAAATAGTTTTCAACCTTTCTTTCTTTTTTCTTCAATCTTTATGACTAATTACAGATCAAATACTAATTAAACAACATTAATAGATATTAAAAAAATAAATTGAGCTCCACTAAACGCTTTTAACTACAATGTACCTACAGTAAATAAAAACCAGCTCTCGGTTTACTGCATAATTACTCACTGTGCTTCCCAATTTTCACTTTCAATCATTTTTTCACACTTTCTCAGCAACCAAACAAACAAATTTAATAACAAAAATAAAATGAAAATGATTAACCACACTAAATCTCTCTCTTCTGACTAGCATCTTGCTAACTAAATAACAACAATGTAACTGAATTAAAACAAAACGGAAGCTCTGATTTCACTTTCTCTCATTTTCTCACACTTTCTCAGCAACCACACAAAACCAAAAAAAAAATAAAACAAACCTTTGTCATTAGTGGTATTCTCGTTGGAGAGGAAATAGTAAGCTAAAACGGTAACAACAAGGGCAAGGCACAAAAACACAATGACCGCACCGATCAATGACAACCCGCCTCGGCTACTCTTATCGGATCGGTAACCTAATCTTCTAACCCGACCCGACTTCTGCTGTTGCGAGCTAGACGACGCACGAATCCCGACGGATACGTGATCCGACGTGCCGTTCGTGTAATGCCTGTGCTGCGCCATTTTTCAAAACATTTGGAAATTACTAGCACAAAATAACAACAATTCGAGAGAAAGTGAAGGAGATTTTGGGAATTATAAATGTATCTATGAGAGTGAGATAGTGTAGTGTTGCAGATTTGTGTTTGATATTTGATGGTTTTGATTATTACTTTTCTTATTAAAAAAAAATATTATGAAGGAGAGAAGAGGGAGGAGAGGTGGAGCGTCACCGGCGAGGGAGTGCCAGTTGATGGAGATTAAGACAATAGAGGCCAAAGTAGAATATTTCTTAATTTATAGGGGCTAGAAGGAGTTTACAGTAATGGCCTTATACCCGATTAGGAAACTTTAAGACGAGAGAGATTTTAGGGGCAGTGTATGTAATTAGTGCTTGTGATGCTTTAGTTTTCATTAATTGGATCATAAGTAGTAATCTAATCAAATAAATAAAGCATAAAACCCCTAATTTAATGACATTTTTTATTTATTTTCCAGCAACTTGTTTATTGTCTCTTGTCTTTGGTAACATTTCTTATCAAGGAATTTGTTGGCCAATAATATTTGATACACAAGTTAAAATCATGGCGGTGGGCTCCGTCGTCGACGCTAACGCTGTTGAATCAATGAAGTAATTATAATTTAATCCCTGTATTTTTTATGTTTTTGTATGTTAGTCCTTTTAGTCTTGAAGATTGTATGTGAGCCCTTCTACGAAAGCTCACAATCATTTCGTTTTGAAATTACTAATTATCCTTTTTAAACTCATTTTTAATTGATTGTAGTCGTTGAAACATGAAAGTATGATTATAAATGAAAACTGTTTTAGGAAAGCAATGATTAAATTGTAATAAATAAAATAATTAACAAAAAAACTAAAAAAAAAGTTTTTATCATACCCTTTTTTTTATGGATTACTATTTATTTGAATAGTATTTTGTTTTTCGATTTGATTATTTGTATAAAAAAAAGATTAAATTAGAGCTTTTTATTTAAAATAAAATATTTTTTTTAATTTGACTATCAAGATTTTTTTTTTTTCATTTTTGTTTTTTCACAGTGTTGATTAATAATTTATTTTATATTACTTTTTATAAATTATTACAACCTTAAAAAAATACCCCAACTTCAAGTTGGTTATCAATTTTGTAAAATATAATTTAGTTTTATTATTTGTAAAAAATTAAAAATTAAACTCTTGGTGAAATAATAACCCTAGTTAAAGCTATGATTAAACTCTTTTTTCAGGGATTTGAAAGACAAAAAAAACAAAATTGACTCATCAATCATTGGATATTACATTTGAACAAATAAATCCCATAATGGATGCATGACTACTAAGCATTGATTTCATGATTTAAAGACCATACTTGTTTTTCACTAGCTTTCTTTTCCCCGATCGACTAGAACCACCATCTGCAGAGAGCTTGCTTAGGATTACACTAATTTCGAGCAGTGTCCTGCGTGGTGCTCCGACAGCTTCATTTCTCTGTTCAGGCTGGGTATTTTTTTTTTATTATTATTAAGTAGGTGTGTGTTAGTTTGTGCATACCTCGACTAATTTCATGGGCCTTGAAGTTAACGACCATGTAAGCCTCCAGCGACCCTGAGATTTGTGAAACTCGAACCGATAATCTCTACGGAACAAATCTTAATACACCCTTTATAATTTGAGCTTTTATTTTCACATTATTGGAGGTATTGCATGACGATTAATCTCCTTTTTTTTTTCTTTTTTCAAGTGCAACAGTTCTTGGTGTCGTTTCCTTCT
>Ga0307517_10011760_pt1 | contig 12101 bp, 8 predicted proteins | sample 23_EM_MG_FD_194515 | JGI IMG/M metagenome (GOLD analysis project Ga0307517, IMG submission 194515) | Populus trichocarpa ectomycorrhiza microbial communities from riparian zone in the Pacific Northwest, United States - 23_EM | ecosystem: Host-associated > Plants > Roots > Unclassified | place... | reverse complement strand
TTTTCATATTGAGCTGGTTGAGAATTTTGCTTCGTAGTTTTTTCTTTAAAACACTGTGGATTATTACAATATTTCCCCACATGGTTTTTGGTTTGCTATAGTATTTCCCCACATGTTTTTTTTAAAATTATCTTTTTTGAATTTTTTTTAAATATTGAACTGGTGGAGAATTTAGCTTTAACTTTTCCCACATGTTTTTTTTTCTATTTTTTTATTTTTTTTTCAGAATTGTTTTTGATGATTTTATTTTTTAATATGGAACTGATTGAGAATTTAGCTTTGTAGTTTTTTTTTAAACACTGTGGATTGCTACAGTGTTTCCCCACATGGTTCTTTTTATTTTTTTATGATTTTTTTTATTTTTTTTTCTAGAATTGTCTGTCGATTTTTTTTTCATATTGTGCTGGTTGAGAATTTAGCTTTGTAGTTTTTTTTAAAAAAAACACTGTGGATTGCTACAGTGTTCCACACATGATTTTTTTTATGATTTTTTTAAAATTATCTTTATCGATTTTATTATTTTTAATATTGAGCTGGTTGAGAATTACAATTGTAGATTTTCTCATGAAACACTATAAATTGCTACAGTGTTTTCCTGTATGGTTTTTTTTCCTTTTGTTTTTTTTGTTATGATTTTTTCCAAAATTTTCTTTGTTAATTTAATTTTTTTAATATTAAGCTGGTTAAAAATTTAGTTTTGTAACTTTTTCCTTGAAAAAATTATGGATAAAAATAGTTTTTCTTCATATATTTTTTATTTTATTTTTTTTATTAAACCACGACAACATATAAACATATTATAAACTCACATCATCACGCGTACATGACATTTAATATTAAATGGGGCTAAAATTAGGTTATAGCGTAGGTTGAATTTCTTCATTCGCGCCCTATGGCAGTCGTCATATGCCTAGGTCTTTCTCTGAGCTGTCAGATATCAATTATCTTACTCTGATTTTGAAGCAGGCTCTTTTCTTTGATTGTATTTTTGTTTGCAGGAGCGTATACTGCGCGTGCAAAGCAAAAAAATACCACGAGAGCTGAAGGAAAAATGGTCCAAGTGCATATCATCAGCATTTTTAGCGTGATGGTCGGCATCGGACGAGTGATGCATCTTTAAAGGACCAGAGGACTAGCTTCAGGAGAAATCCGAGAGACAATGGAGGCTATCCATTATCACATCATTACTACTCTGTTTTGGGATTTGACAGGTGTAGAACAACACCACATACTCTGTTTTTTTATAATTTGTCTCTCCCTCCTAAGAAAAACAGGGGATTTTGTATTTGTGATGAACATTGCTTTTACCATTGCCACTCTATGATTTTTCTATACACAAACATGCTTTGTGGCTTTGTTTGGCTTAGCAATTGTGATATCTCCATGCTAACTTTTGCTCTTTTTCTTAGAAGCTGTCTAAGATCTTAGTGCATAAATTATGAGCTCTTTTAGATTGCTTTGTCACTCTAAATACATTTGTTTTTTGCAGTAATTCTTGTTAAATACTTATGCAATAATTTCTTGGCCAACTACCCAGACAAAACTTCATTTACACGATGAAATTTGGCCCACGGGTAACCTACCTAGTCTTTAATGGTTAGCAGTAACTTGTGTCTCAGAAATCTGGGCTGCCTATTAATTATTTCTGCCATGGAAGGATTTTTTGCGTCTAGGAATGGTAAAAGTACTTGCTCTCCATAAAGGTGAACATGAGAGGCATGTTTTCAATTGAGAACGGAAATGGAGAAGTCGAATATAATTATAAACATTCATATATATTGCTTTTTTATATTTTATATTTTAAATTTATTTCTTACAAAATTGAATTTTTAAAATAAATTTATTGTTGAATTTATATTTTAATTATATATATTTAACTATATATGAGAAATATGTAAAATTGAAGATTTATATGGATTTAATATTTATCTTTTAATTAGATATTTATTAAAGATACTGCAGATATTCTACCATTATATCATTGTCTAATATAATTTATTTGTTACCTAGATTAGATATGATTGTGTTTTTATTATTAGTATATAATCTTAACAAAAATCATGGGAGAAGTTATGTGCAAGATTATTTTTCATTGCTGCATAATTTCTCTGCTATATATACATGTTTGCAGCCGAAGAATGAATCAAGAATTCTGTTTTCGCAAATAGCTATATCTCAAAAAATTTAATGGTATTAGAGCATTGGTCTCTAAATTCTTAAACTGTAGGCAGAATCAATTGTGCTAACATAGAAGATCACTTGAAGGATGTCATTGATATTTGCTCAAAGATCTCCATACTAGCAAATTGTTCTGATGATACAAACACCTCTCAAAGATTAAGCTATGTGTTATTGAATGAATTCAATTATCTTTCTTGGTCAAAAGTTGTCATTATTTCTCTTGGTGGAAGATCTAAGTTGGGATTTATAAATGGTTCTACCATTTCCCTAGAAGTTAATGATCGAGAATATGAAGCATGGTTGTCCAAAGACCAACTGGTTGTGTCCTAAATTCTCAACTCCGTGGAGAGGAACCTTGCTGAGAATTTTAGTTTCTTATAATCATCATTGGACCTATGGGATGCCATTCGTGACATGTATGAAAAAAAAAAAAACTCTACCATAATTTTCTAGATTCATCGCGAGGTTGCCAACCTCACTAGGAAGGAAAACCTTGTGTTCAGCTATTGGGAAGCTTTAAAAGCTTGTGGAATGAATTGGAAAAGTATCGCCCTCACACTATAGATGCTACCACATTATGGAAAAGAATTGAGGAGGATAAAATTTTTCAATTGTTGACAAGTCTCAGCCTAGATTTTGAAGACCTACGAAGCCACATTCTGATGAATCCAGAATTGTCATCCTTGAAATTAGTTTGCGCTACCATTTAACGTGAAGAAATACGCAGAAAAGTAATGACACGTGAAGTTGGGGCATCTAATACTTGTGCTTATCAAACCAAATTGATGTTCCAGAACATGAATTTTAGATTCTCTGATCATGGTCAGTACAGACCACTATCTAATTCTAAATCCTACAAAGGAAAACATATTGATTTGAAGTGTCAATACTGTCACAATCTTGGTCATAATGCAGATTGTTGTTGGCTTCTTCATCCCAAAATTTACAAAGGATATGAGAAGATAGCCAAAACATGCAAATAATCATAAGTTATATCTTGCAAATAACGATGCAAATTCTACCGAGAGCTTCTCTGTCAATTATGCAACTTTGATATCTGATTTTGTAAATTATTTGCAAGACAAACATGGCCAAGAAAAGTCATATGATGAATTAACAAGTCAAGGCCAGAAGCAACTAACTGCTCTTCTCAGATATTTTATTGATTTTTTAGCAGAAACAAGCCCAAAAATAGCCAAGGTAATTTGATTGCTTTCATGACTACATTAGAACTTGTAAATTTACATGATCTTTGGATAATTGATTATGGTGCCACCGATCACATGTCAAACAAATTAAATAACATTCATGACTTTAAGTCATTTGTCCATCCCACGTTTGTGTCTGTAGTTGATGGGAAAAGTGCTTATGTTAATGGGAAGGGAAAAATCAACCTACTCTGTAATAAGATAGTGTCAGATGTTCTTTTTGTACCATCATTTCCATTTCAGTTGCTTTTTATCAGTAAGATTGCATCTACTCTAAATTATGAAGTTCCAAAGTTATGTTTCAGGATCTTGTCTCCAAGGAGATGATTGGCGAAGGATTTTTCCTACATGGTATCTATTATATCTCTCATAAATCTTAAGTCTCCAGGGATTTTCAAGCAACAGCTAATCCTTCACATGAGCTCCTCTTATGGCATCATTGTCTAGCTCACCCTTCAGAGTTGTTCTTAGTAAAATAAAATCGGTTCAAATACATGAACAAGACTTCCTTTTACTTCTTCAGTGTCAAAAACCACTCATGCATTTGAACTTGTTCATTCAAATTTATGAGGACCCTTCTATACTTCCATTGATGGTTTTAAATATTTTGTTATATTTATTGATGATTTCTTTAAAGTTACTTGGGTGTATTTGCTGAAAGCTAAGCATGACGTATTTGATTATTTTAAGGATTTTTATTTATTAGCTATTAATCAGTTTTTAGCTCACATTAAAATCTTTTGATCTGACAATGGCACCGAATATATGTCCAAAGACATGTCAAAATGTTTATGTTCTAATGGAATTATGTATCAGACTAATTGTATTGGCACACCTCAACAAAACAGGAAATCTGAACGCAAAAATCATGATCTGCTTAAAAAGAGTGTGCCATCATGCTTCAAATGAATGTTCCCAAAGGTTTTTGGTCATATGGAGTCCTTACAACTACTTATCTTTTAAATCGCTTACCCAGTCGAGTGCTGGATTTTAAATTTTCTCTTGAAGTTTTGCAGGATAAAATTCCAGATGTATCTCATATTAAAGTATTTGGCTGCACTTGTTTTATGCACTTACCAGCTACACATCGTGACAAGCTGGATCTTAGAGCTATTAAGTGCATATTTTTGGATTACTCCACAACTTAAAAAGGATGCAAATGTTATAACCCCTTGTTGAAGAAATTATATGTTTTCAGGGATGTTTGATTTCTTGAAGACACCATATTTTGCTGCAGGAAATCGGGGGAGACCTTATCCGATTTCTTTCCTTTGCCTAGTATTGAAAATACTAACCAACTTCCATCTGTTATCCCTAGTTTTGATCCTGCTCTTCTCATTCCTAACCAACAGACTCAGTTTCACATTGCATCTGATCCTAGAAATATTGTTACTGGCCGACAAAATCAGCTTCAGATTGCATCTGTTTTTAGTGATGTTGTTGTTCCTATCCCTGATTCTAGCAATCCCCAACCTGATAATACCAACATACACGAATTGCCATGTTCTCTTAATGTTCTGCCAGCTACTATAAGAGTTTCTCTTTAAACACGTCAACCGTTATCTCGAATATAAGATTATGTCAACTACAATGTGAAGTATCCTATTTCCAGGTTCATGTCTTATCATCGACTTTCTCGAGCACATAATGCATTTCTTACTTCTATATCAAATGTTCATGAACCAAAGACATTCACAGAAGCTCAATCATAAAAAGTATGGCAGCAAGCCATGAATGAAAAATTGAAAGCTCTTACTGAAAATCACACATGAAGTATAATACCACTACTTATTGGAAAACGGGTTATAGGCTGTCATTGGATATTTAAGACAAAATTTAAGTCAAATGGGCAAATTGATCGGCACAAAGCTCATCTCGTGGCTCAAGGTTTCACTTAGAAATTTGGTATTGACTACAAAGAGACATTTGCTCCCGTGGCTAAGATGACTATTGTCAGAGTTCTTCTATCTGTTGCTATCAACCAGGGGTTGTTTCTCTGCCAAATGGATGTAAGAAATGCATTCTGACATGGAGATCTTGAAGAAGAAGTGTTCCTGAAACTTCCTCTCGAACATCCTCAGAATGGAAGCTCTACACTAGTTTGCAAACTTCACAAATCTATATATGGACTAAAGCAAAGTTCTCGAGCCTGGCATGCTAAATTAAGTGTTGCTCCTGAAGATTTTGGTTCTACAAGAAGCACTACAAACTCTTCCTTGTTTATTCAGCTTGATTCCACTCATAAACTAGTTGTGTTAATATATGTGGATGATCTCATTATAACAGGGAGTAATGGTGATTCCATAACTCAGCTTAAAAGATCTCTTCAACAACAATTTTCAATTAAAAACCTTGGCTCCTTGAAGTATTTTCTAGGCATTGAAATGGCAACCTCCCGTAAAGGATTTTTCCTTAATCAGTGTAAGTACATTATTGATCTGTTGAAGGATGTCGATATGTTGCATACTAAGCCTGTTGCAAACCCTTTAAACAACAAACTAACATTGGACTCTTCAAGTGAACCTCTTGCTTCCTACACTCACTAACAGAAGATTATTGGTAAACTAATTTACTTAACAATCACTCGACCGAATATTACATTTTCTGTTAACCTTGGCAGTGGATAAATGCATGCTCTAATGGTTCAGCATCTTGGTATGGTAAAACGTATCTTACGGTATCTGAAAGAGACCATTAGCCGTGGCATTGTTATGACTCACAATGGTCATAATAACATCATGGGCTACACTGATTATGACTGGGCATGAAATTCTTTTGATCGTCGATCTACCACTGGATATTGTATGTTTGTTGATGGGAATTTGATGTCTTGGAAAAGCAAGAAAAATCCATCATAGCTCGCTCATGTGCTAAAGTAGAGTATCGTGTTATTTCCTCTGCTGCTTGTGAACTGATATGGCTTAAACACCTTCTTGCATATTTTGGATTTCTTGGTGTTACTATAATGATATTGTTTTGTGATAATCAAGCTGTTATACATATTGCGTCCAACTTGGTGTTTCATGAACACACCAAGCACATCGAAGTAGATTATTATTATATACGTCAGCAAGTTCAAGCAAAACTTATCCAACCTCAATATGTACGTTCTCATGATAAACTAGTTGATGTGATCACCAAAGCTTTGCTTTCTACTCAATTTCACCGGTTATTGAGCAAGTTAGGATCCACCAATCCGCTTGATCCAGCTTGAGGGGGAGTATTGAAAATACTATAGATATTCTACCATTATGTCATTGGCTAATATAACTTATGTTTTACCTAGTTCAGATATGATTGTGTTTTTATTATTAGTATATAATTTTAGCAATAATCTTAAGAGAAATTATATGTAAGAATGTCTTTCGTTGCTGCATAATTTCCTTGCTATATATATACATGTGTATAGTTGAAGAATGAATCAAGAATTCTATTATGCAAATAGCTCTGTGTCAAAATTCTTCAATATTGCTTTTTTATATTTTATATTTTATCATATATTTATTTCTTACAAAATTAAAATTTTAAAATAAATTTATTATTGAATTTATATATATATATTTAACTATGTATGAGAAATATGTAAAATTCAAGATTTATATGGATTTGATATTTATTTTTTAATTAGTTATTAACTATCAAATGATATATACACACACTATTTTTCAGGAATTTCCAAACCCACAACCCAAAAATGATTAATATGACATGGAGACGTGAAAGTATAACTGCCCCCATTGCTATTCCTATTTGTTTAATATTAATATAATTCTTTTTAAGAAAAAATCATTTAGAGGAGGCTTTATTTGGATAATAAAAACTTAAAAAATAATTTTCTTTGATAAAGAATCATATTATATAGGCTTTAGAAGTAAAAAAAAAAAGAAATAATAAATTCTTTCTATTCCTGAAAACGTCATGAGCCCATTGATATAAAAATTGTTTAATAACAACTACCAATTAATTTTCCGGTTAAATCTCATCTTAAAATCCAAGTAAAAGTCATGATTGACACAAAGGATTCATTTAAATTTTACCAGCAAAGTTTGGATTGAATCTAATTTCTTGTATTGAGGTTTTGATTTATTGATGTTCCATTTAAAGTCTCAATTAAGAATAGATTAATGGATTTTTTTTTTAATTTCTGATTTAGATTTGATCAAATAAATACCTTACTGATCTGGCCGGTTGATCCAGTGAACCAGAAATAATTAGGTTAAAAACTCGATTGTAACCTGTTGATTATTTTATTTTATTTTATTTTTACCAAAACGATGTTATTTTAATTTAAAAAATATGATTGATCCGGGTGATCCAGGCAAAACTTGTGACCCGAATCTTAAACCGGGTTGATTAACAGGCTGGATTTCAAAACTCTGTATATACAAAACAAAGAATATTTAAATTAGAGAGATCGTTAAGAAATAAAGATAAAATAAAACTACATCGTTATTTCTATTTTTTTTTTCTTCTTCCAAAATAAGATTAGTAAAAGTGTGAATCCCTCGTAATGCCTATTTTAATTCTATAATTATTAACTACCATAATCTCTTAGCTTGACCTTATTTTCAACATTAATTGGATATATCAAATATTCTATTTGATGCCTCCAATCCACGTCCACCTTCTCTTTCGATTCCCAGTAAGTTCTTCTCTCCTTTTTCCTCCGCTCAACTCCGCAATTTTTTCGATTGCATTAATTTTTTGAACAGCATGGTTTTTTTTTTTTTTAATTAAGGTAATTGGAACAGGAAAGAATTAATGATGGCATGTTTTAATGACTGTATCAGTGGATTTGGACAAGGGTGTCGTTGACACTTCTACTTGTTGTGTCGAAGAAGAAGAAACTGTTGGAGATGGAATTGCAGAACCGGATGTTGGTATGGAATTTGAATCTGAAGATGCTGCCAGGAGATTCTACACAGAGTATGCCAGACGGGTAGGATTTGCTGTGCGTGTTATGCAACGTCGACGTTCGGGGATTGATGGAAGAACTCTTGCTCGTCGTCTTGGATGTAACAAACAGGGTTTTTCTCCTAATCACAGGACTGATGTTGGCCCGGACAAGAAGCCTAGGCCCGGTGCACGAGATGGTTGCAAAGCTACAATCTTGGTTAAAATGGAAAAGTCTGGAAAATGGGTGGTTACTAGATTTGAAAAGGATCATAATCATCCTTTAGTTGTCACCACCTCTGGATTCAGTTCATCAGTTAGTATCTCAACTCTCAACTCCTTGCTTCTTTGTTTGTTCATAGAATTAGAATCTATTCAACAATCATTTTCACCAGCCGGGCTAGGTTTTTTTTTTTTAATCTTTCTGGGGAAATATATTTTGTGTATTTCTCTTTCTCTCTCGGTGCCAAATGCCAATGCATGATTACTTGGTGTCATTACCTTTTGTTATACGTATTTAGAACAGGTTTAGTTGTTTCCCCAACTCTTAGGTGGGTGAAGCAGCCCAAAGTTTTCCACCAATGTTGCCTTTCTGAAACTACAATCGCCAGTATTAGTGGTATGTATATTCTGCAGTATAAAACCTGGGATGGGTTTCGCTGTGCTGACATCTTTTGTTTTTCTCTCGCATATGAATTTAGCTCCTCATCAAAATCTTAAAGTGGGAGGGAATTTCTGTGGCTTATATATATGGTGATGATTAGCCTGGTCAAATAGGCGTTTCCTGATTTGCATTTATCTAGCTTTCTCAATGCTTAAAGAAACCGGACAACTACATGCATGTGTAAAAAGACTGTTTCTTTGTGAATCAATCAAGTGCTATTTCAAAGATTGCAATAGTTCTTGAATAGAGAAGGGTGGCTTTTTTTTCAACACTTTCAACCGGTGTATGTGGCCTTAGGCTTACCATATCTCAGCAAGCATGACAGGATGTTCTACTTATGGTCCTTGCTCGGATATGCATGACACCATGTCATCATATCACATTTTACTCTTAGCCCTGCCATTAACTACATCTAAACCTCTTGTTTGCTGTTCTTACATCACGTTAATTACCAGTCACGTTGTTGAATGTGGCTCTTAATTGGACTGCTCCTATTACCTTTCTTGGGCGTTTCCGCAGCTGTATGCATTTATTGTATGCTCTGTGTTTTAATTGAATTAAATAATTGCATCAGGATAAACAGTTTGCAGAGTTTTAACCATTTTTTCTGTATGAGTACGATATTTGCTGGCATGTCTCCAATGGCATCCATATTTGCAATATGGCTGGACGGACAGTCCAGTGAACCTTTTTCTGGTGGCTCCTTGAGTTATGCAGAATCAGCAGGCACAAAACATCTATGCAATCTAGCTTCACATATTTACTGTGATTTGATTTAGTTACCTTAGCAAATTGTTTGCTTTTTTGAGCATGTAGGGTGGCAAGGATAAGAAAATTGAAGAGCTTACTCAAGAGTTAGAGCATCAGGAGCAATTATGTGCAACTTATCGTGAAAAATTACTCAGTTTTATGAACAACGTTGTGGAGGAAGCAGAAGAACTGGCTTCAAAAATTCAAGTTATTGTGGACAGTGTCAGGAAAGTTGAATCGGAAGTGCAAAAGTTTTCCCGTCATGGATAGCCTTGGCATTTAACGTAAGTATTTACTTTTGGTCATGAAAGCTTTTGATCGTTCTTAGTGTCTTATAATCATTTTATTTTGCTCAAGATGTTTTAGGATTCGATTTGGTAACATTATTCATTAAATGCAAAGTAAAATATATGTTTTCTATGGTCCTGAAGTCTAAAAAAATATTTTTTTACCTGCTTATACGGTCAGATAATGTACTACTTTCTGATATATACTTGCTGCAATGCGTCTCAGGTTCACCAACACAGGAACTATCTGCCGATACACTGCAGACAAACACGTCAGGCATATGTTAATGAGCTTGTAACTCAACTAACATCCATTTCCCTCTCTTCCAAGAGGTCTCAGGTTTTAGTCTCTCTTTCGCAACAAGTGAGGCTTACACAGGCCAACTGCAATTTCAGATGAAACGGCATGCCACTCAAGTTTTGTTTATCATTGTCTATGTTTCTTTCCTTTATTCATAATGTTCAGGAACAAGTTTGCTTCTTCCTTTCAGTCCATAAAGGGCATTGGTCAAAGCTGGACATTCATCTAATGAGCTGCGAATATGCTTTGGATGAATGACAGGGAAAAAAAATAATCTTTTGGCATTGCCTTGGCACTGCACAAGAACTGAAAACCCTTTAGAAGCATAAAAGTAAGCAATTTACGAAATTGAAGTTGGAATACTGTAGTAAGACGGAAAGGCAGTGTCTTGCTGGCATTAATTTTTAATGTTGTGACAGTTCCAGATTGCAAGTTGGTTGGATGATATTCTTCACTGTCAAGTAACAGGAAAAAAATTAATTTAAGGTAATGGAAGTGATATTGAAATATTTCCTTTTCTTTTTGGATGGGGTGGGCCAAGGCCAGTGAAATTAAAACTGAAGGTGATATCGGGCCCAATAAGCCGAGCCCAGTAAATAATAAAGAAAAAAGGGAAACACTCTGCAGTCGGGACTCGGGTTGTTAGTAAAAACATTTTACTATTTATGATGGTTATAGTTATAAGAGGTTCGACGATGCCCAACGTGGATTTGCCAAGTATATTCACGAATAAGCAGGTTACTCTAGTTTTATTTTTAAAAGAAAAAATTTAAATGATATTGTTTTGAATAATTTTTTAAAAAAATCTCGTTTAAATCGGGATTAATTAGATAATAAATTGACTAAATTTAAATCATCTAAATTTAAACGAAATACTTTTTAAAACAATTTAAAAGAAACTCATTGAACTAGCAAGATTTAATAATAGGTTTATCGAGACCTTTATTTTTATCTTTTAAAAGAACCTTTTTAAAAACTCTTTTTATTTTTTCAAACAAAAAAAAAAGAGAAATTTCTAGATGAAATAATCAGGTTAGATTGTAATAATAGATTGTGTTACTCTAGAGGAAATGAAATAATTTTATTTTGCTTTCATATATAGTTGATGGATGGATAAATGACTAGCTTGTCTAAATTTTTAGAGTCCAATGAACAATATTTGTAATCAAACGAAACAGAGGTGTTTTCAAGATAAAAATTATGATGAACATTATGAGCTAGCAGATGATGAGCTCTCAGCTCTCAGAAAATATTGAATTATGTCTGGATAAGGTTGACAAGATTATAGAACAGTCTAGTAAAACTTTACCTTGTATAATAACCCTACATTGGCATAGAATTCAAAGTCAAGAGAAAATGATGCATGATTGATGAATCTAAATTTAACAGATCTAAAAACTTTTAAAATTCCCAAAAAACCTTAAAAAAATCCAAAAACATCCCCATGGGCTTAGGATGCCATGCCCGAACCCAAATACTACCAAGGTGCATGGGCTCGAGCATGGAAGCCTGAGCCCATACTAGGCGTACGCCTGAGCTCGGACATGGAAACCCAAGCCCACCATTTTGGCGTACGCCCAGCATGCTGGGCATGACATGTCTGGCCTTACTAGGCATGCTGCCCCCTTGGTAGTAGGCTTGACATGCCCAATTGATGTTGGGCGTGATGCCCAGCACCAAGGTGCTGGGCATGCACCCTAACATTCATGTGGGCTTAGGCTACTACTCCCGAGCTCAACTTGCTTGGGTTCAAACAGTGCATCTGGACTTATTTTTCACCTCTAATAGGTTTAGGCACCTTATCCGAGCCCAACACT
>Ga0307517_10011759_pt1 | contig 12101 bp, 10 predicted proteins | sample 23_EM_MG_FD_194515 | JGI IMG/M metagenome (GOLD analysis project Ga0307517, IMG submission 194515) | Populus trichocarpa ectomycorrhiza microbial communities from riparian zone in the Pacific Northwest, United States - 23_EM | ecosystem: Host-associated > Plants > Roots > Unclassified | place... | reverse complement strand
TACAAGGTTCTGTTTCTCATGATCGCATTTCTGCTTTGAGCACTGAGGTATGTGGAGTGGTCGAGGTGAAGCAAGTTGAATAATAAAATTTTACCAGGGTGCCAAGACTTTTGTTACGCGACTGTACTGTAGATACACTGTTGCCCAGGTTCTTGTTTTTTAGTATCATCACACAAGGCGGCTGAATGGCTCCTCCATTGGCGAAATGTCCGCCCGGAATCGCCTCACATTCGGCGGTCTTCCCAGAACCGGATTCAATCCGCTATGCCCTACTTAGAGGGGTTGTTCATGCAGATCATTTACGTCAGCGATCTTCTTCCGCCTCTATGGTGAGAGGAGCACGTGATCGAGTGATATCTGGTGGATAAGGCATACCGGAGGTTACCGGGTAATAGAGAGAAGATGGTAACATGGTAGGGGAGCCCGGCAGTACTAGCATGGAGCAAAAAGTGATCGGAAAAAAAGAGGTTGGTACAACACCACTTTTTTTCCGATCACTTACCCTCGCACCCAAGTACACATAAGGTCCCCCTCAGCATATCTGCTGCTATGGTAGCTACAGTTTGGAGACAAGTAGAGAGGAGGGTGGTGGTTAGCTACGGCGTGAAATATAGTTAACGATGAGCCTGACTGGGACTACTTGTGTTTCTTGCGTCACTAGGTCCCATCCCCTTTATGAGGAGTGGGAAATCGGTACCCTCATGAACTAAAGTCCTCCAGTGGCAACTACCGGTACGGTAAACTCTCGATAAATCTGCCATCGGGGGTTGGGGACTTGGCAAACTGGCACGGGGTATGCTCAATATACCAAGGGGTTGAAGAGGACGGGTGACCGGCCATGATTGTGGCCTGAAGTGTTTGAGTGCCATTGTGAACATCAAGATAGATTTACTCGTAAAATGCAAAAGTATCCGGAAAAGGTGACATTCCGCACGGACCTGCTCTCGAATGGCAAGAACGCAACATCCAAAAGCTATTAAGAAATCAAGGGCTAAGGTTGGCGCCTTTTCCGGATACTTTTGCATTTGGCGAGTAAATTTAGTCCTGATAGCAGAGTATCACGAGGCAGGTGTGGTGAATCTGGATGCGCGACGGTGTTGTGAAGTGGGTCTGGTTGCATGGGATGTAGGCTGGTGTGACATCACACCACAGAATCTGATGTAAGCTGTCACTACACCAACCCTTGGGGTGTGTAGTACGAGTGCTAATCATTAGCGAGGCGAACTCGAGTTCTGCAGGCTAAAGTTACGTGTGTGTAGCTATGGGCAGCCAAAGCCAATCTTAACTCCATTTCTCTCGGTGGAAAAAGGTCAGGCACACTTCGGCTCGGTGGTTTGACGATATTCGAACTTTGATTGGCTAATTTGTCCAGGAACCAATCACGGCAGTATAGCCTCACCTACCCTTAACCCCGGTACACATGTACGTCATGTTTTGTTTGATCTTTCGCCTCGTCCCCACTTCTTGTCTACTCAGCGGCATTATTTATTTCGCCGGGTGCCTCTAGCGAAAAATTATATCCTACAGGCCCGTTATCACCCAGATATCTCTATAAGGTCCTTTGAGATCGTGATTAGAAATCCAAGCTACATCTTTCCGCTATGATGGCACAAGTAGGAGAAAACTTCAAATCGTTCATCAGAATAATATCTCGGCCTTTTGCAATAGGATCTACCATTCGGAAATGGAACATGAAGAGAAAACGCAAGTTCAGGGATGAGTGGAATTGTCATGTCCAGGTATCTACCCGCTCTTTCGCTGCTCAGCCGCAACACAAGCTGACCAAAATAAAAATCAGCAATTTAAACCATACAAGCTCAACAAGACAGTTCTCTCTTTCCTCTTCTATACGGGGGTGCCAGAACACCTAAGGACGGTTGAATCCAATGTCCTCCACGCTGCTGATACGGCTTCTTTGGACTACCGCTCCACCCAGATGGCACAGTGCAGTATGACAGGTGTCGCTGGGGCACTAATAGCCCAGATAGCCAACTCCTCCCTCCAACTGCAATATATGCTGACAGTAAACCCGATCGTCCCGGCACTGTGTACCAGCAGCCTAATTATCTCATTACTCTGCGTGTACTATTCCTTCCGGATGCATTATTCGTTGGCCAAGTGTACATTCGCAGAGGACTTGCGCACCGCATTTACAGAGAGGATTCCTGTTGGGACTGGTGGGGGCTGTGGAGAGAGAGGACCGGGGAGTGGAGAGGGGGGAGAGGAGACGGGGGTGAGAGATAGGCGGTTGGAGGAGGGAATCGCAGAGCCGATAGAAGGGGGGGAGAGAATTCTTGCGTCCTATAAGGCCACATTAATGCTTTGGTTGCCCCTCTATTTGCTTGTGCTAGCCATATCATCGTATCTTGTAACTATATTCCTGTACTGGGGTTTTGCGGCAGGAATGGATTTGGAAGGGAGGCGGAAGGAGAGCACCGTGGTTAGTTTCCATGTTTCGGCACCTCCTTTAGTATCTCGGGCTGACAATGAATTTCTAGGTCGTTGCACTAACAGGGTACTTATTGTTGGTGGCTGGATATCAATGGATCATAATCGTGATGGGAAGGAAGGGTTGAGCAGTCTTCACAGCGGGGCAGTTCGCCAGTCCTGAGGGCGAACCGCAGCGGATAAGATTATGTCTCCCCGCTCGGTCCTAGTCGAAACCTGCCCTGCGGCTCACCTCCAATGCCTAAGGCCCCGCTCCTTTCTTGGGGAGGTGTTTCATAGTGTTGGCGGAGTTTTGGGAGGAATGTTAGTTACGTTTCTCATCAGCGCAAGTAGTTGTGTTAGAAGCGGTAGCCATGATGGCAAAGACTAATGGTCCGAAGAAATAAATTTACGAAAAAAGGGTCGGAGGAGGGGTTTATATAGTACTCTTCCCATCAATACTGATGCTAGACCTTGTGTTTTCAACTATCTTTCAGCTTGTGATATACGTGACACCTCACCATGCCCCGCACGCCATTTCCTCGGACTGCCTCAACAAACTACAGTAGATATGCTACACAAAACGTTTACCCCTTGGTAAAAATTCCCACAACCGGGAATAGTATTTAATCCTAGTCAAAACTCTACCCCGCAAGTAAGCTCGGGCGGGATCCAAGCACTGTGACACCACCGATATTCCAATTATTAGGAAGTACGGGCCCCTTCTAAAACAACACCAGCTCTCTCAACTCTATATCTCTGTATCTCCGCGCGGTCATCCGCAGCTAGCTGTGAGAAAAGGTGGCTCACAAAGTCAACAACTATTCGCCAAGTTCACCCCGCTCATGTAGACTAGTGCTTAGCTTAGTCGGAGAAAAATCAGCTGTTTCGGTACCACACAAAGCGGCTGAATGGTTTCTCCATGGGCGAAATGTTCTGCCTGAAATGGAGGAGCACATTCAGCGATCTTTCCAGAACCGGATCTAATCCAGGGTTATCGAGTTGTTTATGTAGAGCATTACGTCAGCGATCCCCCGCCGTTATGGTCAGGGAGCACGTGATCGAGTGATATCTAGTGGAGACAGGCTACCGGAGGTTACAGTGTAATAGAGAGAGGTGTGGTAACACAGTAGGGGAGCCCAGCAGCACAAAAGAAGGTTTGGCATCCCCCTCAGCATATCCGCTGCTATGATAGTTACAGTTTGGGGCCAAGCGACGAGGGGGATGGTGGGTAGCTGCGGGGTGAAATATTATTGACTATGAGCCGGATCGGAGAGCACTTGTGTTTCTTTCATTAGGTCTCATCCCTTTTAGGAGGAGTCTGGAATCGGTACCCCCACAAACTAAAGTCCTCCGAGGGCAACTCCCGGTACCGTAAACCCTCGATAACTCCACCATCGGGGATTGGGGGCTTGGCGCACCGGCACAGGGTACGCTTGATATACCGAGGGGACGGGTGACCGGCCATGATAGGTGAAATGAAGTATTTGAGTGTCATTGTGAACATCAAGATAGATTTACTCGCCAGATGCAAAAGTATCCGGAAAAGGTGACATTGCGCACGGACTTGCTCTCCAATGCCAAGAATGCAACATCCAAAAAGCTATTAAGAAATCAAGGGCTAATGTTGACTCCTTTCCGGGCACTTTTGCATTTTGCGAGCAATCCTGATAGCAGAGTATCACGAGACAGGTGTGGTGAGTGGAAAAATCTAGATGCGCGATAGGGTTGTGAAGTGAGCCTAGATTCCTGGGGGTAAGCTGGTGTGACCCAACACCATCTGATGTAAGCTGTCACTCCACCAGCTCTTTGGGTGTACCGGGGGTTGTGGGTAAGTCTGTCAAATCCTCCTCATTGGCCCCGGGCCTTCTGGGCCACTCAAAGAATAGAGTTTGCTCGAGAGTGGGCGCCAGGAGTTAGCCAGGCTCCTTCCCTTCACTAAATTACGAAGGAATCCACCAAGTATGTATTCTTGGAGGCTTCCATACGCATACAAACTCAGCAGCTCTACAAACCTACTGAACCTAACTTTACATTATAGAAGGGACTGGGGTGCTACCTGTAGGCCTAGTTTTTGGCGGCGGATTTTGGTCGGGGTGATGAAGATTTAGATAGTCAATTTGGTTTGGTTTGGTTTGGTTGGCGAGGGGGCGGGAATAGTGCATGTGAAGTTGATTGAGAGTGTTGGATGTATGAATTTTTTTGTTTTTTTGTTTTTTTTGTTTTTTTTTTGTTTCGTTTTGTGTTTTTTGCTTTTTGTTTTAGCCCGATAGGTACAGCTAGGATAAATTTATGGAATCAACAGCCTATGAAATGCAGCTACCCTATTTTTTGGCGGGTTTGACTCTGGGGTTGGGGGATGGCAATGCAGGTTTTTCGAGTCGAAAACCGTTGGTGTGTCTAAAGCCTTTTTGCATTACAAATCTAGCAGATGATGTAGAAAATTAGCACTCGCAAGACAGTTTTTTAAACCCCGGGGGTGGGTGCCCTTATTGTGAAAGAGAAGGCCTTAGTGAACACTATACGATGGGCTACAGCATTTACCAGAAGGGCGATCTATTGTGCTTTTGCCAATGCTAGTATGTTCGTTGATTGGCTGCTACTCGAAATTTTCTGGAATTTGTCAACAAAGCTGCATTGCATATAGGCAAAAAACGGGCCAGTGCCTTAGGATTTCGGTTGTATGCAATATTAACCGTGTTCATAAACATCAGAAAATTACGAGTAGATCTGTTTTCGTCTACCGGTACCGGTACGCGGCCTTCGAAGCCTAGGACCGTAGAACGACCGGGCCGATTGCCAGTTTGGAAAACACACTGATAGCGCCTAAAGGGCGCAAAAGTCTGTGGAAGAGTGGTCTGATTGGTCGAAATTACGTGTGAAACGCAAATTGTGCGGCTGGATAGCACATCGATGCTAATTTTGGTGAAGAGAAAAAGTGTCGAGCTTTTGAGGCGCTGGCTGGAGCATATATCGTACTCTGAGTGGTCGAGAAGGCGCTGGGGCCCATCGGAGGGTTACACATGTTTTGTTTGAGTTTTGGCTTCGCCCTCGTATCTTGTCCACCCAGCAACATGATTAATTTCGCGGGGTACCCCAAACGAAAAATTATAACTAGAGGCCCGTTGTCATCCAAATATCTCTTCAAGGTCCCCTGAGATGAGAGGAATCCATCCGACACCTTTCAACTATAATGGTACAAGTAAGAGTCTACCTCAGATGGTTTATTACAGTAGTGTTGCTGCCTTTTAGACTTGGGCATATCCTTTCGGAGTGGAAACCCGAGGGGGGAAGAGGGCTGGATGCTAAGTGGAAGAGTCATGTCAAAGTACCTACCTCCTCTTTCACTAAGTTACTGAGTTGCAAAACTAACTGACCACAATAAAATTAGCAACTTAAACGATACAAACTTAACTTATTCGTCCTCCTTTTGCTCTTCCTCACGCCTATCACAGAAACGCTGGAGGCCGTTGAATCTAATATCCTCCTGAATAAAGAAGACAAAGATGTTCTTGACTACCGCACCGCTCAGATGGAGCTGTGCACCATGACAGGTCTCGCTGGAGCACTAGTAGCCCAGGTAGCCGGCTCCTCCCTCCAGTTGGAATATGTGCCGACAATACACTGGATCGTCCCGGCACTATTTACCACCAGCCTCACCATCGGGTTGCTCTGCGTTCACTATTCCTTCATATTGCATTATTCGTTAACCAGGTGGGGATCTGCAAGAAGCTTGCGCACCACATTTACACATTGCCCCTCTCCACCCCCCGGCCCTCCCTCTCTACAGCCCCCACCAGTCCCAACAGGGGTCCTAAGGTCGGCGGTGGGAACGGCAGAGGAGGGGGAAGACGGGGGAGGGCCCAAGCCCTCCTATCAGACCGTATTAAAGCTCTCGCTGCCCTCCTATTTGCTTGTGGTAGCTATAACAATGTATATTGCAGCTATATTCATGTATTGGGGTATTGCGGGAGTGATGGATTTGCAAGGGAGCGGGGGGCGGAGCTGGGGGGTTGGTCTCCATGTTTTGAAACTTTCATCAGCACCCCAGGCTGACAATGAATTCTTAGATCATGGCATTCTCCATGCCGGCAACATGGGTGACTTTAACTGTCTGGGCGGTGGGGTTTGGGGAGTTTCGGGCTGAGTAGTCTTCGCAGCGGGGCATAGTGATGGGCACGATCATGATCGAGCAGAAAATTTAGCCCATGCTCGAGCATAAATCGTGCTCGAGCACACCAAAAATTTATGATCGAGCATGATCGTGCCCATCACTAGCGGGGCAGTTCGTCAGCCCCGAAGGCGGACTGCGGTGGGTAGCATCGTGTCGCCCTGTCTAGTACTACTCGAAACCTACCGTTCAACTCACCCCAAAGGATTCAGGCCCCACTCCCTTTCAGGGAAATGCCTCATACCACCATATTTACTGGTCAAATTCAGCCCACCCGCTAGGGGCAAATAGCTTAGAATAAGGATGGCGCCTGGGCGAGAATTGGTTCGGATAGGGTTTCGGCAGTCACAAGAGAGGAGAAAGGTTGGGAATCGGAGGAAGCAGATGATTTCGGTGTTCGTATTGATATTGTAGAGGCTTCCGCGGTTTGATGTGTTATTTCCCGCCTCTCCTCATTTCGACCCCTATTCTTTTCCATTCATGCTTAAACCCAAGCCTGTATCTACAGTTCCCGTAGCATGAAGTACATATTGAAAATTTTACGGGGTAAAGTATTGGAAAAAGTAGAGGGGCAAATGTCCGGGCGAAGTTCCATCATTTTATTATCTTAAGGGTAAGAGATGCGTGCCGATATCGGCATTGCAGCTTACGGCAGTACAATCCCGGGGTACGCCAGCCTAACCAGCCTATTCCACGATGAACAACAGTTATCTTCCTCTTTAGACAACTTGGGATCTGAATGAAGGAAAAGAATTGCGCTAGCTATCTTGACCCTACCAGTAGTTTGTTCCAAGCTTTACCCCTACCTATCGCGAATATGATCGGATCAGGAACTACTAATCTGACACAGATTAGCGGTCACTTGTGGGGGGTCGAATTTGACCAGTCAATGCGCTACCCGTCCCCCACAGTCCCTATAGTGGCTGGTCTGGGCAAGGATACCTAGATTTTATATTGGATTACCCGCCGGGATTCCTGCAGGTACGGTAATATGTTGAATACGGTAAAGTCCTTCAATGCGGCGGAAATGCAGGGGATATGGCGCAATCAGAATACCAAGCCCCAGGTGGTTGGAGCACTGGTTTTTTTTTTTTTTGTTAAATCCGCGGTTTATTTGTAACTAACTATGGGAAAATCCATGGCAAGCAACCTAAGTTATGGCCTAAAAACCGTTTTTTACAAAAGAAAACTCTCCTTCAACAAACAAATAACTGATACTAATATCAAAACCACTCAAAACAATATAATTGAAAACAACCATAATTCATGACACTAAACTAGCATTTCGAGTAAAAGGAAAAACCTCCATTTTAGCTGGACAATTTATCCTATTTTTCATCACATAAGAAGAAAACCGCCATATCAGCTCCATCCCCTTCATGTTGGTTTTCCATAGCGGTGACTCTGGAGCAATGTTCAGAGCCTTCAAGTTTATATTCATTTGAGCACCGTCGAGAGCAGGGCATTTAATGACATGGGACATAGTTTCTGACTCCTCCTTGCACCGTTGGCACTTCTGGTCTTGGTCCTGGTTGGACCAGTCGGTTTGGGCTTTGAGGTAGCTTTTGTTGACCCTCACTTGGTGTATTCTTCTGGCTGCAAATTTGGGGAGGGTCATGAAATTCCAGCATTCCCTGTATGGTGGCCTATATTCATATTATGGTGGGTACAGTTCATCCAGCCATTTTTCCTATATGTTTTTCCACACGGCCTCCTTAGCCTTAAAATGCCCCTCGGCATCCTCTGGTGTTACCCGTAGCAGTCTTGTGGGTCGCATTGGTATCGGGCCTGTTGGGATGACCTCTGTAGCCCTTGCTGCTATTTCATCTATAGCCAGTCTGACCTGAGCTGTTGTGTCGCATTTGGAGCAGGTTGGAGCACTGGGCCTTTCCGAATATTATACTGGGGGAACTCGAACAATTTCACACGCGCTCCGTCTATCCTCCGAAATTCCTCCCCCTCTAGAAAAGAGGAGAGAACCAAAACATACTAAAATCCACCCGTCGTAACAAAAAGAAAAAGGGAGTGAACGCTAGAACTTACTGAGTGAAGCAAGTTCTTACCGTATGAGTACACTACCGATGTCGGGCTCTCTCACTTCTGCCCTTGTGTGGATGGTGTGTCGCGCAAGCTGTATTCCACTCCTGTCGCCCGCGGCGTGACCTTCTTCTAAACCGTAAGATAGTTGGGTAGCGGATTGACTCGATGCTGACCCACTTAATTCACCGGATAGAGGATAGTAGGAGAGAAGTGCTTGACCCAATCAAAGTAGAAAAAGGAAACGTTGACAATAGTTTCAATCAATTTATTTATAACTAAATAGCTAATGGAGCGACTACCAATCCTGGCTTGCACAACCATACAGCAGTACGTTCCAAGGAGTACGCCAGTCCCAACCCCGCCTAGCCCGCAGTACATCTGGAAAAGTACCACCCGCGCGATTCGTAGACCAAAGTCCGAGTATCCGGCCAGCACACGGGAATCACAAAATAAACCACCCAACTAGGGTACGAACAAAGTAAATCCACCTCCCATAGCCATCCATCAAACACTACCGTAAGCAAGGTCATAGCCACAACCAAGTCTACATTCCGGCAAACCGGTCACGCAAACACGACAAAGGAAATCCAACACAATCTTAATGGCGCCCGCCACGCCCCTTCCGACGCCGACGACGGCCGACGGTAATAAAACCAGGATCACGAGCATGACGATCGGATCCTCCCCCCCCAGCAGCCGAAGCCACCGGAGAACTGGTACGACCAGCGGGAACCGGAGGAGGCGACGAGGAAAGAACCTCAACCACCCGAGCCTTCCGAGAAGCCACGCCAGCCTCATCGTCCACCCAACGCACACGACGCGGGCAACGTTCGGCAACAGTCCCATCAGCCGACGGCGACCGTTCAACCTGTACCACCACCGGTAACACTGGCTCAGCCACACCGGGCTCAGGCTCCTGCGCCATGACAGCGGAAGCCACAGTAGTCACCGTCAACGCCTCCACATGCGCCCCGAGGGACGCCACCGTAGGCGCAGCAGGCTCAGCCACCGGGGCGAGCACCGCCACTTCATCAGCCACCCCCTCACGAAGAGGAGAAGAGGCTTCAGCACCGTCACCCTCACGAGAGAGGGGAGCGACCGAACGAAGAGCATCGAGCTCACGGCGGAGGGACTCACTCTCCAAAGCCGACAGATGTAGCCGACGGGAGAGGACGGAAATGTGATGGCGGAGGCGGGAAACCTCAGCTTCGAGAGCCAAAGTTTTCTCGACCGTCCGACCAAGAGCCAGACCCGATCTCGCGACCGCGGCGGCAGAAAAGGTTGAGGAACCTCGCTTAACCATGACGATCAACTTGACCGACAGAAGACCGACCGTACGACTAACCGACCGATGGGAGGAAAACCACCGACCTTTCGACCTAAGCGATGGGAGGAAACCGCCAGCACTCAACCAAAGAAGGAAGAAGCAGGAGCGAAATCGTCACCAAAGGAAGGAAGAAGCAGAGGGCAAGCCGACCGAAGGAAGAAGAAAGCAGAGGGGAAAGATGAGGAACCTCGAGATTCCAAGCAATCGTAATCGAAAGGAAAGAATTAAAATCAAGCAGAGCCCAGCGGAGTACTTGAAGTTAAAGACTTGAAGCTATCGCGAGAGGGGGCGATAAGGAATCAAGGGGACGCAACTGGTCAGAACCAAAGAATATGACACGTCGCTAGAGGTGAAAAGACAATAGTGTGCTTGACTTGTGTGTTGTGCCCGCTTGTCTAGTTACAAAAGGTTGAAGAGACTATATACAGAAAATTCTGCACGCCAAGCTATCTACTAAGTGGGTGAGTCACAACGGGACTCAACACCAAGTGTGACCGTCTAACTACCCCATCCCTTAAACCGTTTTCAAGCACTCACTCTAAGTGCGGATACACCTGGTTGTGGAAGCGATCGGTGGTGAACTAACTGAAGAGAGCAAAGTTAGGAATAATTGCGACAGCTATGATGTAAGTATTATGATGGACGTCAAGGATGCTAAGATAATTCAGCCCCTTTTAAACACTAGCCTATTTGGATAATTGTGATATGAAAAACTGTGTGGTGTAGGGCTCAGAATAGTGCTAAATGAGTACTGCTCAGCATGGCCATGATGGAAAGCAGGTTGTCTGCGTAGATTTGCTCCCAACTATGGTACATGTCTAAGTACTTTTAATTTATCTTGGGGTGTTGTCTATCATTACTTTTCCTGTACCAAGCGTCCTATTAGTGCCACGCTAAAGCTGAGTGAACGATCGTACAGGTTAAGGGATGATATGACCCTACCCCACACCGGTACGGTACCGGTGTTGGGCTGATTTCGCAGGACCCGTTTAGTTTGGATGGTGTGTCGCGCGTGCCGAAATCGTCCTCCCGTGCGTATGTGTGACCTATTGATATACCGGAAGACAAACAGGTGGAAAGTTGACCAGACAATGAATTGCCTAAAGGCCTTGACAAGGGTGAAGTAGGGAGCTATGCGCTTGAACGAATTGAGAAGGAAAGGAAAGGATGTTGATTGGCTTGCTTTCCTCGGTGTGTTTGTTCGTTGCTAGTCTAGTCTACATGAGAGGCGGCTTATGTGCTAAAGTGTGTGCGCCAAGCTAACTACTAAACAGAGTTTTTCCGTGGGCCCGATCGAGCGACATGACTGCTCTCACTACCCTATCAAACACCTCAGGGCACACCGGTATAGGAACGGACCAAACACCTAGCGCGCAAAACTGGTATCACCTTCATCTGGACGCAACTCCAGCGAATCAGATGCAAGATATATTTACCCTAGTTAAATCTATCCGGCGTCTACTAGCAAAACACAAAAACAGACACTAGGGCAGTCTAGTGATTGGCAACAAGCTCCATAACCAAATACTCGAGCTTAGCCAGTTAGCACCCTGGAAAACCAAATTCGCCAACTATTATCATCTTTAAAGCATTCACAGAATTTCGCCTCTTTGAACATATACACCACTGCATGCGCATATGGCCTATACTCATACTCGTACTCGAGTTAGTTAAGCCCGATCCACTAAAATCGTGCACATAGACGAACCCTAACGAGCGCCCGGCATAGCGAGCCCTCCACCCAGATAGAAAAGATGAGGAGACAACGAACGGGGGAGGCAACGAAGTTGAACGAACGCTAAGTATGAATGGTCTGAAAAGCATAACTTTCTCTTGATGTCTCAATAGCCCTACCTGAATGCCTTAGAAGGAAATCTGCTTGTCGGTACTCGAGTGCAGTTAGGTTCGTGCTTGGCATTCGTTGTCCCCCCTCATTCGTTATTACCTTACGAAGGTACAGCGCCTAAGTTTTGAATATTTTGCTAGCAGGGGGTATCCCACTAGCAGGAATCAGGATAGCAAATGGGGAAAGGTTGCTTAGTAGTGTGAGATGAATGTAGTGGTTGTACCGTATAAAAAAAAGGGGGCACAAGCAAAGGGAACGGCTATAGCAAGTTGAAACGATTTTACGAAAGA
>Ga0307517_10011758_pt1 | contig 12102 bp, 13 predicted proteins | sample 23_EM_MG_FD_194515 | JGI IMG/M metagenome (GOLD analysis project Ga0307517, IMG submission 194515) | Populus trichocarpa ectomycorrhiza microbial communities from riparian zone in the Pacific Northwest, United States - 23_EM | ecosystem: Host-associated > Plants > Roots > Unclassified | place... | reverse complement strand
GCCAGTTCCGTACTATCTGAAGAGATAGTACTCCCCTATCCCTTAGTATAAAAGAAAGAGATTCACATAAGAAGGAGACGACAGTCGTTGCCTGTTGCATACACGCTCAACAATAGGATTGTTACATAAGCCCACATCAGTAAAAAAACCTTTTTCACTGGATGTATCAAGCCCGCGTCAGGACGAAGCCAGTCCGCTCTTTGCCTCCTGTCCTTCCGGATCTCCTGAGCCTTCTTTGACTTTCATCTCTTGCGTCTGGTGCGGCCGGACGCCCCACTTTCCCTCCAAAGCGTCCGATGCGCTCCGTGTGACACCACCCCCTCCCAGCGCCTTCCTGTTGTATCCGCCCCCTTATCTTCTCGTCTACAGGCCTCCTGCCTACTCTTACCAACTGCGCGTATCCGGTGACCCTCCCAGATCCCCTTTCACCTCTAGCGACCTAGATCTGTCCTCTCCCGTCCGCTGACATCCTACGTTGCGCTTTTCTTAGCCCGCGCCCTACTATCACTTCCATAATTCCCTTACTGTTCACAAGACGCCAGGGGCGGCCGCCATGGAGACCCCCTACTTTGGTTGGCTTCGCCACAGGAGAGAATAAATTGGTATTATTAATCATCCGCAGAACTCAGGCGGCCGAGTTGAAGCTGTACACTTTCTAAGGCAATCTCTCCCTTAAGTCGCCGGCTTCAACTCAGCCGCCTACTCAATTCAACCTGTTTAAAATATTCCCTTAAACGCCGGCAGATCGTATATTACTTCCGCGGCCAAGTTGAAGCCGGACACTCAATATGGAAACTGCCATCTTAAGTGTCCGGCTTCAACTTGGCCGCATATTCATGCAGAACAATTCAACCTATTTAAAATATTCCCTTAAACGCCGGCGGATGGTGTAGTACCCCGGGCGGCCGAGTTGAAGCCGGAGACGCAATATGGGAACTGCCATCTTAAGTGTACGGCTTCAACTTGGCCACATATTCATGCAAAACAATTCAACCTATTTACAATATTCCCTTAAACGCCAGTGGATTGTGTAGTACTCGCATGGCCGAGTTAAAGCGGGACACTCAATATGGGAACTGCCATCTTAAGTGCCCAGCCTTAACTGATATAAATACTGTACATAATTGGATTGAATAATTTAATATATTTCATTAAACATCCACAGATCAATCATGTGATTCACTATTCATTGCCTCTCCCCGCTAGGAATTACCTGCGCCTGTCCGATGACTGCCCCTATTCTGACTATTCGCATGTCTCGACCATTGACCCACCTGCCGACTCGAATATGTCCGCTGGCAATGTGAAATCTGCCACTATTGACCGGATCGAGTATGCAAACCAATGCCAATGGATGGACAGCTCCCCCTTGACAGAGAATATTTCTTATCTTGAAAACGGCTAGCAACCGAGCCACCACTTGTCCTCGTAAATCTCCAAAGTTCGCTTCCTCACCACTCTGGATCAGCAAAAAAAAAGAGGTTACAGCGGGACACGCCCCGTGCTCCCTGTGCGTCCGGCGGTCCAGGCGCATAGAACGTAAACTCGCGTCCTGGATGTGCGGTCTGTTATTGGGTACTTGGGGACAGGGGTCCATCCCGCCCGGATGGACCAGACGCAAGCAAGGCCTCTGATGATACAGGACGCAGAAAGGTTCTCCCGACGCAGAATGGTTCTCCGGACGCAACCCGATAGGATAGTAGAATAGTGGAAGTACTCAGGTGGAACTGGCTATCATCAGATACCTCCTAAGTCAACAACTCTACCTTCGAGGACTTTCAATGACTTAGTGAAAACTGTGGAGAATATCCAAATTGTCCGGAAAGATCCATCTACTAGTAGTATCACTCATGTTTACTTATTTGAGTCATATAGGTACTAAAATAGGAATATATTTATGAAAGCTAGTCTAGAAAACAGTAGTACTCGGTAGCTAACAATTTGAAAGTACTTGCCCGGAGAACTAAAGTACAAAAGTATGGATAACCCTTAACAGAGCGGTCGGACAGTGTCCGGACAGAGAGTGTTGGATTCTACTCGGCGAGGGGAATTGAATGGTATAGCTCGCGAAGCGTCCACATAGCTATCGAGGTCAGCAGGGTGAAAAAGGCAGATACCACAGGGGGCAGATGTCTGCTAGAGTCGAGAAGGGTCTCATTGGAATCCGCCGGTCGAGGGGAATCAAATGGTATAGGTTTCGAAGCGTCTGCATGGCTATAGCGGTCAGCAGGATGAAATGAGCTCATATCTCAGCGGGCAGATAACCGGCTGAGTCGGGAGGGTCTTATTGGAGTCCGCTCGCGGAGGGGAACAGAATAGTATAGGTTTCGGAGCGTCCGCATGGCTATAGCAGTCAGAAGGATGAAAAAGAGAGATATCTCAGAGGGGTGATGTCCGGCAGAGTCGGGAAGCGCCTCATTGGAGTCCGCTCGCCGAGAGGAATCGAATGGTATAGGTCTCTGGGTGTCCTCATGCCTCTAGCACCCAGTAGCCAACACTTTGAAAGTAGATGTCCAGGGAACTAAAGTACACAAGAATGAATGACCCTTCAACCAGTGGTCGGGCAGCGTCGGGACAGAGTGCGTTGAATTCCGCTCGGCGAGGGGAATTAAATGGTATAGGTCTCGAAGTGTCCGCATGCCTGTAGCACTCAGTAGCCAACAATTTGAAAGTACTTGCCCAGGGAACTCCGGTACAAATGTTTGGATAACCCTTCAACAAGGGGTCGGACAGCATCGGGACAGGGTGCGTTGGAATCAGCCGGTTGAGGGGAATCGAAAGGTATAGGTTTCGAAGCTTCCCCATCGCTATACAGGTCAGGAGGATGTAAAAGGCAGATATCTCAGGGGGCAGATGTCCGGCAGAGTAGGGAAGGGTCTCGTTGGAGTCCGCCCACCGAGGGGAATCGAATGGTATAGGTCTCCAAGCGTCCGCATGCCTGTAGCACTCAGTAGCCAACAATTTGAAAGTACTTGCCCTGGGAACTCCAGTACAAATGTTTGGATCACTCTACAACCAGCGGGCGGACAGCATCGGGACAGGGTTCGTTGGAATCCGCCGGTCGAGGGGAATCGAATGGTATAGGTTTCGAAGCGTCCACATGGCTATAGCGGTCAGCAGGATGAAAAAGGCTGATATCTCAGAAGGCAGATGTCCGCCAGAGTCGGGGAGGGTCTCATTGGAGTCGGCTCGGTGAGAGGAATCGAATGGTATAGGTCTCGAAGCGTCCGCATGCCTGTAGCACTCAGTAGCCAACAATTTGAAGATACTTGCCCGGGGAACTCAAGTACAAAAGAATGGATAACCCTGCAACCAGTGGTCGGACAGCGTCGGGACAGGGTGCTTTGGAATCCGCCGGTCGAGGGGAATCGAAAGGTATAGGTCTCGAAGCGTCCGCATCGCCATAGTGGTCACCAGAAAGGAAAAGGCAGATATCTCAGCGGGCAGATGTGTGCCAGAGTCCGGAAGGGTCACATTGGAGTCCGCTCGGCGAGGGGAATCGAATGGTATAGGTCTCGCAGTGTCCGGATGGCTGTAGAGGACAGCAGGGAGAAAGAGGGGGATAACTCAGTGGGCAGATGTCTGCCAGAGTCGGGAACGGTCTCATTGGAGTCCGCTCGCCGAGGGGACTCGAATGGTATAGGCCCCGAAGTGTCCGCACTCCTGTAGCACACAGTAGCCAACAATTTGAATGCACTTACCCAGAGAACTAAAGTACCAAAGTGTGCATAACCATTCAACCAGTGGTCGGACAGTATCGGGACAGGGTGCGTTGGAATCCGCAGGTAGAGGAGAATCGAATGGTGTAGGGTTCGCAGAGTCCGCATGGCTATAGTGGTCAGCAGGCAGACAAAGGCAGATACCTCACCGGGCACTAGCAGATGTCCGCTAGAGTCAGGAAGGGCCTCATTGGAATCCGCTCGCTTAGCGGTCATGAATAGTGTCAACCTGGATGGAAGAGCATGCCCCTCTCCCAATGTTGATATTATTCCATTGTTCCACTGATTCGATCATTAAGCATGATGCGAGGTGTGAAAGAACTTAGAAGCCTTTTGCGAGCCTTGTTAGTGGTGATTATATAAGGAGTATGTTTTGGGTCATTACCAGGACAATAGATGGTTAGTCATCCTATGTTAAGCTCCTTTTTCGTCTGAACAGCCTTTGTCTAGCAATGTAGTAGTCTGTTGTAAGTAGAGACGATCAGGGGCAGGGAGAGATCCCCAATGCAAAACACGAGTGGTCGTTTACCTTGGTGTTCTTCGGGAGATTAGCCTGTGAAATGGCCCATCCGGGTGCACTGGGCGGACAGGATGCGGGTTGTATTGCACCCAACAGACTAGGATGCAAACATTCTGCTGGGGCCCTCTGAGGGTGCGCTGGGCGGACAGGATGCTCCAGGCGGATTTTCTGCATCCAGCCGCAATGCCTATCGGTTTGCAGCAAACGCTTTTTTTGCTGATGTGGACCCACACCCAATCGTTTCTGGGGCCACTGCTACGGAATGCCTTTGTTCCTGTGCAGCGGGCCCCGTGGATCTGGAACCTGTCATTTTCCCGAAAGTCGGCGACTGGAATTTCAAGCTGAGCAAATCCTTCTACAGGGATTAACCCTAGTTCGGTGGGGTCAGCTGGCAACCGCCGGTCATCCGCAGCAGTCTGCCTAGTAAAACCTAGTATCTCTTGCATCATGTCGGAATAATGGATATTGAGGGTTGCGCATAGTTTGGTCAGCGTGCTGGTGTTCTTCATATGGCCTTTAAGAACCCGGCGAGGCGTACTGTGACTTGAAAAAGCCGGCATTTCCATCCCACTATCTTCAGCCACGATCACACCATTTACTTTCGAAAGTGCTTCTATCGTCTGCAACCTCATTCCTAGGGCATGTTGGCGGCCATATTGCGACAAGATCTGCTGGGCGGTGTCATTCTTGTTTGACCTGCCGTTTCCATCTTTAATCTGATCCTATGTGCTAGTTTACAGATCTCTGTGGAATACATTGATATGGATCCAAAAAGCTGTACATGGGAGGCAAAGTGAGTCAGGTAGTGCATCTTAATGAAGTTGAAGTAGTTCTCACACAGTATCAAATCCGCCTACCGATCGGACCTTTCAACCCTCTCTTGATCGGCCTGTTGACGGCGATTAGCGACGGTTCTATTGTGGACTTCTTTAGCACGCTGATTCACCATCAGTTCCCTTAGCTCCCGATCCTGGCGATCTGCTCGGGTGCCAGTAGCCTTCCAGGTACTGAACTCGAGAAAGATTTCCTTTGTCCGGTGAAATGTCTGCAGGTAGCTTTCCATGTAGGAAAGTGTATCTGGTGTATGACTCCGATATTGAGCCATCTGAGAGAAATCAACCAGCATGCTAACACTTCAAAGCGCTCTTGAAATCATGATACTCAGAACTATCCAGATTTCGCAATGCGGACGCCAATACAGCTGAAATACAACGGCTGAGATTGCGGATCTCCTTTCTCTGCCATTGTGTGAGTTCACGATAGGCCTTTTTCGGTATGCTGAATCTGGGGTAAGGAGGAATTTCTTTCCAACCATCGTCGAACGCCTGTTGTCGTTTATGCTTTTTCGGGAATCCTTCCACCCATTGCATCATATGTTTGAATAAGCTAAGGTAGATGTTGTGCAAGAGGTCCGGCTTGTGTAGGTCTGCGGGGCTTACTCGATCCAGTCCAATGAATACATTGTTTACTATTTTGATGCCAAACGGCTGAAAGTATTCAGCAATGCCGGCCGCTTCTGCAGGCTCATGCCTCAAGGCTTTCTCCCTATATCGCATGTAGTCGCGGGTCTCATATATTCACCGCGGATCCCCACCGAGCTTCTCGCACGGAATCTCACACTTTGGACATAACTTACTGCCTATTCCTTGCAAGGCTGCATGCTCAGCATAATCCGCGATCCAGGCCGACAAAATGGGAAAACAAAGGCGTGTTTGCCATTTGCACAATCTATTACCGTTCCTTCTTGAGCAACCGGCTGTAATAGTGCCAGGGCAAGATCGAAGACAGCCCGCAGGGTATCCGCATTTGTCTGCCGCTGGGCTTGGTTAGCGCGGGCTGATTCGCCAGTGAACTTTGGGGGTTCTGGAAGCAATGCCAGAAGCAGGATTGGCATCTTGGCAGGGCTGTTTCCAGTCCGCGAAAGGATATTGCCAATCGTCATGTATACTGGCCAGGCTTTCTTATCTCCTGAGAAATTGGTAAGGTGCATGTGGTCAGACAATCCGATAATGGGAACCACTGTTGACCCGGCGGGCAAGGTTTTCTACCAAGGAACGGAATTGGCTGTTAGTACTGGAAACACCTGTCCCAAGACCTGTCAGGACCTATCTCATACCTGTATGTCCCACAACCAGTCCGCCGTATGCATCTTTGAATATAATCGCTCCCCACTCGAATCATATTCTCGAATAGGTGCGTAAACTATATCCGAGCTATACGAGACCTGGCAGATCAGGTAGCGGTCACAGTCAATAGTATTTCGATAATAGAAAATTGTTGCATGTCGACCATCATCAATACAGGCTTCCGCCCACACAAAGTATTCACGAAATAGGTCCAGTACGTCGAGGTATTATCGCAAGGTATAGGCGAACCGGAATGATCTGCTATCTGTACCGCCCAAACCTTGGGCAAAGTACGCGTCGATCTGCGACCTGGCTACCTGGCTCCGAACAAACCAGCTCGCGAAATTAAAGTGGTCTTCACATGAGAACGGGCTCCAAGGGTCATCGGTCATGGCCTTGTTGAACTGTCTATAGCCAGCAACTTCGCCTAGTGTTCGTTACAGGGCGGGGCGGGGCGGGTTTTCACTTTGTGACCCCGCCGTTACTCACGCCTGGGGTCAACACTTTGCCGTTCCTCCCCACCCCGTATGACACGGGGCCCTGGCCGGGCTATGGGGCGGGGCGGGTATTTTACTTTCCCCGCTGATTGCCTAGACGGCCCCCGTCTTCTCGTCCCCCACTCTTGCCCCTGTGCGGGGCCCCACTTATTACTACGAGTGATATTCTGTGACTAAACAAATGGCAGGTTGAAATCTAAGGGGTGTTTGGCCTCTCAATTCTGATTTGAAATCACAATTTGAGATCAGAATTGGCTGGCCAAACACCCCCTAATTATTTTGTATGTCTGGTATGATGACTCCACTATTTGCATATTTCATATAGCAATCAGGCAGCTATCTCAAAAGATAGGATTTGAGTATAGTGCTCACATTATCATTATAATTTGGGCTTCTAGTTTGAGATAAATAGTGTTTGGAAATCGCTCTCACTATATGATTGTAAGCGTATAATCTAGGTATGTTTCTAAGTACTTCTAAGCATATGATTCCGGGTACATAACTCTAAGCGTACAGTTGTATAGTGGGGCATGCACGATTCCTATCTTCCTGAGGATATGGTCTCCGGCTTATCATTTCGTGATCTCATTCAGGGTGTATAGCTTTGGGCTTATGGCTTTGGGCATTCAGTTTTGGGCTTTTCATTCTAAGACTATTGGTTTAGGCGTCACGTCTAACATGCCTTGCAAGCCATCCACCCAAATACTAGCCACTATTTAAATATGGTCTGAGGTTCAGGCAATCACTTACCCTAAACTTGCAGATAGTTGGTTAAACTGGGCACTCACTATGTTGTATTAAAAGCTATGGTTTTAAGTGACTGTCTTTGGCGTATGGTTTTGGGCGTATGGTTTTGGGTGTATGGCTTTGGGCGTATGGTTTGGCTTTGGGCGTATAGGTTTTGGGCGTATGTTTTTAGGCGTATGGTTTTGGGTGTATGGTTTTGGGTGTATGGCTCTGGGGGTATGGTTTGGTTTTGGGCGTATGGTTATGGGCGTATGGTTTTGGGCGTATGGCTTTGGGCGTATAGTTTGGACGTATGATTTTGGGGGCACAGCCTTGCAAACGAGGGCAGGCCAAGCTCAAAAGTATATACCCATACTAAATAGAAAAATCAATGATTAGGAACATTATTATACATTCAGATGCATGCGCAACTTCTGCCACCATTTAGGCATCTTATTGAACTCCCACAATGGCTTCCCCGTCTTCTCCACATATGCATCGTGCACTGCTTGATGTGTAAAGTGGACAACACTACACCGATTTCCCACAAAAGAGCCAATATAATGTTCCACTGCATAGGAACGCATGAAAATAATGGAACCTAGAGAATATATCTTAGTTACTTATTGGAATTGGATAAGATGGGCGGGAGTCTCTACATACCAGGGGTACAATCAATCTTGACTCCAAGCTCAGGAAAGCAGGCATCGCCGCCCTCAAAGTCTCCGAATACTACTATCGCACACCACCCATGGCATACGTCCTCCAGATCCTTATGGTTATTGGTATTGGCGTTGATGACAAGTGAGCGGGAGGTCCATATTCCAAATGCCTCGTCAACATTGTCAGCTTTCCCATCGTAAATGGTCTCATAGACTGCTGTGTATTTGGAATGCTCCTCCGGGAGGAAAGTCTGAAATAGCGCCTCAACGGTTTGAGTCAATGGTAAAAGCTGTTGGCCGAATTCTTTTAGTGCGTGAATTGCTGATTTCGTGTTATATGACTGGGCTGGCCCGGGTCCAAGTTCAATATTCTGCGTTCGTGATCCCATTCGTGGAACGAAGGCACGGTGCCCAATGACACAGCCTTTTGTTCTCAAAGTACCGTCCGGGTTATGTTCGCTGCTCCCGTTTCCTGCAAGAGAACTCAGGGTTGTAGCATCCTTCATACTATCACTCGCAGTCTTGTGAGTGGTATGAGCGCCTTCCATCTCGCCGCTTGGCCTATAGCGCTTCCGCGTACCGCTTGCACCATGTCGGGTATGATCTGCTGCTATATTCCGTGACGCAACATATTTGTGTACCGCCGGTTCAACTTGCGGTAATAGCCAACATGCCTTGCTATTCCCAGCTTTGATTACACATGGGACGCCTTGCCTAAAGATAGTTTAGTATATAAGCCTAGTCTTAGCCCAAAGGATGAATTACTTACTTGTCCTTTATTATAACAATGTCACCGGTGATCCGGTGTAATTGGGGCTCATTTTCCTCTTCGAAACGCTCCTTCAAGTTGCTATCCGGCTGCCGTTTAGGTCTCGAAAGGATTGAGTCCAGAACGTCAAAATCGCCACATTGGTGGTATCTGACGCGTGGATGATCGGGGGTTTTCAACATGTGGGAAATATTCCTTTTCATTGAATAAACCTTATCCATATCCAGCCGTAAACATGGTTCCCCCGAATCTAATACAAGCGACGAGGAGATTAGTATATGCCCTAAATACAGATATGCGACCGAGTTGAAAGCTAAATACAACAATTGCTAATTTCAAGCCTATGCAGAGAGATCGGTTAAATAGCAGAGAATAACACACCTTTGGCATCCATGGTAGAATTTGCAATATCTTCACTCCCATGTTCAGAGTTGTGGAGGTGATTCGCAGCTTTTCTTCGTTCGCGCTGCCGCTTGCGCTTCTCAGCATCCCTCTTCTTCATTTTTGATAGCCCTCTCGTAGTCTTCCGCAGCCACACAAACTCGCTCAAAGCAAGCTTCCCTCCTGCTCAAAGCAGGATAGAATGAAGTGCGGTTGGTATAGAGCCACGATAAAGGTATCCAAATGTGCTCGAGTGGATGGCGGGTAAGGAGAGACTTGGGCGGGGAGGAACTTGGGTTCAAGAGGGCGCAGCGCGGGACATAGATTCAGAGGGCGGCGGGCGAACGGTTTCTGTGTCTATGGGAGAAAAGGGGAAACAGAAAGAATATAGGGGAAGACAAATCACGCTATGACCTGACAAACTCGACTAACTAGAGCCAATGCAACTAGCCTTTGCACTAGTGCGTATTATCTACGACACCATTACCAGTGTATTATTTTGGGCCTATGATTTTTCTGAGCGTATGATTTTGTGTGCGTATGATTTGTGTGCGTATGATCTTTCTGTGCGTATGATTTTTTCTGAGCGTATGATTTGTGTGCGTATGATTTTTCTGTGCGTATGATTTTCATGACGATGCTCCTGTTCCTATAGCTTATCGTAAGAACTCGAATAAATGGACAATGTATTCAGACTTCTTGAATTTCCGCCTCTGAAAACATAGAATCCTTCTACTCACTCTGACATTTACTTGGGGTGTGCACGTCTGATCGGGCGGACGAGGGTCAGAAAATGGACCCCGTCCGCCCGATCCCACATGCAGTCCCCCGATTATATGGGGCATTTTCCAATCAATTCATGGCGGCTCGTCATTCACTACGGTATACATTGTTGACTTGACACCTCCTCGGCATGTCTTGGCCACTAGGATAACTTAGGGGATAGTAAAAATGCCTTCTCAATTACTCAGTCAAATTCTATGATTTTATAATGATTTTACACGAAAATTAACTTAGTGGAAACGGGATCTTTTCTTTTCTTTCCCCCCAGTTCCGGCACGCTTCCTGGGTGGAACTCGAATCGTGGTATTAGTTCCTGTCTGGTCTCTTCCGCGGGTTACACGTATAACCGGTAGTGAATCAGTGGTTCCCGATAGAGCCTCCTCCTCCGAACAATCCTCTTCCAGGCGGCCCCTTGAGCCTGCTATGCAGCCGGAATCTTCGTCACCCTGTTGGTCGATACTTTCAAGATCGCTCAGTCCTTCACCGGGAATCTCCGCCTTACCCTCTTGTGAGCCTTCGTCCTCATCAGTGTCGGATGCAACATACATGTTGACTGTACTATCCCAGATTCTTTCTTCAGGATCTGATTCCTCGGAGCCTCCCAAGTGATCTACACCTTGGTTTCGAGGTGGTCCAGGCCGTGCCTATTGAGATTCAACCAGTCCACGCTCAGGTAGTATAGCCTTTGGCTCTCTTCCAAATGCTCGCCTGCCATCCTGATCAACGAAAGACCATTCGGTGTCCTTCTTATGTGATTCGTCATCATCGCAGATACAGCCATTATCGTTCTCTATACTTTCTTCCTTCCTATCAGCCCAATAACGATAATCCGCCGCAGCAGCCATTTCTTCGAGTTTTTCTGCCTCCGATTCACTATCGTGACCTGCTAGCTCTTTTCGTAATTCTTTGTTCTCATAGGAGTTCACCAGCATTGAAGATCGAATTGTACTGCTATTGAGTCGTGAGCGCCGATAGGGAATCACATCTCTTGCCATGCTAAACACCCGCTCTACTCCAACACTACCCCCTTGAACAGCGAGAATATCCCTAGCCATCGGAGCTAAATTCGGGAATCTTCCCGCATTAACCTTCCACCACTCCAGTATATTTGCCTCGTAAAAAATCCCTGCTGGGCAGGCCTCACATGTGAGATCCGTAGCCTCAGCGTCTGGCTGGGGCGGCTCAATCTCAGAATCGGTTTCGATGTACGCTAGTGCCTCACTCAGGAGAACTGCTCTGTGTCTCGAAGAATAAAGGTGTTTGGATCGACTGTTCAGATCACTCCGTGGAATTGACATGTGAGGTGCCTGATTATTTATTGGTGCATAGTACAGATCATAATATACTATGAACTCCCTTTTATATGACTTCTCATACTCAGTCTCCCCACTGGCATCAAGATCCCATTCTCGAAAAAGGTTGAGTTTGCAATAGGGGTTTAGGCAAGTTCCAATGCCGAACAGAAGACCTCTTGGACTTTCTGTTCTACCATAGTAAGAGGCGGCCTGCAATTTAGCTTTCACTAGGCCCTCACGAATATAAAGCTTCCATTGCATCCGCTTCCGTTCTAACTTGGAAATTTGCGTTTCCAAATGATCAAAGATATCTTGATACACTTAAAACACTCAATGCATCAGCAAAAAAATCATCTTGCGCCCCATCTCTCCCCGCTCACCCTGTGCGCCGGACGTTCCAGGCGCTTATAATGTAAACTCGAGTTCTGGGTGCGTCGGCCCGGGTTCATTCCGTCCGGAAGTGAACGGGCCGCCTCCAATGCGTCCGGACGCCACACGCAGCGTCTGGATGCATTGGACGCGGCCCTTTTGCGTCCAGACGCCTTAGGGGGGGGGGGGGGGGGGGGGGGGGGGGGGGGGGGGGGGGGGGGGGGGGGGGGGGGGGGGGGGGGGGGGGGGGGGGGG
>Ga0307517_10011756_pt1 | contig 12103 bp, 9 predicted proteins | sample 23_EM_MG_FD_194515 | JGI IMG/M metagenome (GOLD analysis project Ga0307517, IMG submission 194515) | Populus trichocarpa ectomycorrhiza microbial communities from riparian zone in the Pacific Northwest, United States - 23_EM | ecosystem: Host-associated > Plants > Roots > Unclassified | place... | reverse complement strand
GGTGTGTTCAATGTCCAATGAGCTTGAACAACACACCTGAACTCAACACCCCATGGTTTAGGGCGACACACCCGAGCCCAAACATTGGGCCCACACCCAACACCCTCGTGGGTCGGGCGTGGTGCTTGAGGGCCCCCATGGGGTTGGGCGCCTTGCCCAGCACATATGGTCTCCAACCTTGCGCTTGAGCCCAAGCACGTTGCTAAATGTTCTTAGGCTCGAGGAGCGTCCTAACTCCTTTTAGGTCTGACTTTATGGCATGAGCTCAACACTTTTCTTCTTGAAAGGTTTTTTTGTCAAATCTTTATCATTTTGCTTGGATTCTACTCAATGTACATAAGAGTCTCCCATAACCTATCACTTTTATTTCCCTTATTAAATTTTATATCAGGGATATTTATCTCTCATTAATCACGTGTAAGAGATATTTGTTTTTCATTAATGTTTATGTCAAAGATATCTATACCCTATTAATGCATGTATAAGAGATATTTATCTCTCATTAATACTACAATGGTAGAATGACTTTCCAGCCCCCTCCCGAAACAAAAGGACAAGGAGCATTATGTATAAATACTTCATGAACCATGTAGGTAAAAAATTCACAATTTTCATTCTCAAATATACCCATAATCTTTTTACATCTCATTCATTTCATATCAAAACAAGAAGAAATAACATTCTTTTTAGAATTTAATGTTGTTTAAATATTTTGGATTTTAAAACATCACCAAGCTATATATTTTAACTCGGATTTAGATTAGGTTATGATACTTTATTTATTATTCATTGGATAATAATTTTGGATATACATGTTTGATACGAAGCAATAAAACACACATATTTAAGTGCTCGTTTGATAATGAGAATAAACCTAATTTTCATGAAAATCTATTTTTTTATTTTAAATTAATTTTTTAATGTTTTCAGATCATTTTAATATGCTGGTATTAAAAATAAAAAAAATATTATTTTAATATATTTACAAACAAAACACACTTTTAAAAAAACCCTCCATGGTTCTCAATCACCCTCTAAATCAGTTAGGAAGAATATCAGTCGGTTAGGATGAATGTCCATCGTGTGGCATCCCAATTTGCAAAGAGTATTGCTTTTCTTGTAATTATCTACACAGCAGGTACAATTCCACCGTGCTACATCATGTATCATACGGAGGATGCTAATGTTATCACGTGACACGTGTCACTAAACATGGCTATTTAATTACAGTGCATTAATTTATTTATTTTACTTCAAAAAATTTTAAAAATGAAATAAAAGAAGAGAAGAGGACGAGTAGGAAACCTGAGAAGGTGATGTCGCGAGGAATGGCAATGACACGTGTCTCACCGCCGATGTACTTGAGGTGGCCATCAACGGCTCTCGGCAAGATGTTTCCGCCATAGCTACACAAGAACTTCACTCTGTTCCTCGGCGACGACGCAGTAAAACCAGCTTCCTCCGCCATATCTTTTTATTCCTTCCACCGAGTTCGCATTAACTCAGTACCCATAAAAATACGATTCCTTCATTCCAATTCAATTCGTTTGAATCTACGACAAATTCAAAATCATTTTTTTCGATTATTTGATAAAATTAAAAATCGGAACTAATCCTAAAAAAATTCAAAAATAAAAAAAATAAATTAGAAAGGAAAATGAAGAGAGAAAGCGAGAGGTCTATTTGTGATTTCTGTTTCTTCACCACTCACCAGAGGTCAGCCTCTCTCTCTCTCTCTCAGGCCTTTCTTTTTTATTTCTGATCTTTTCTCTTCTTTGTCAGGCAAATTTTCTCCACCAGTGCTGTATTTTTCTTTAATTTGAAAGGACGAGAAGCAGACTCTTTAATTTGAAAGGACAGTGACGTAATTTAGAAGAACACAAAAATAGTAATACGTCAATGGCTGAGGACGAACACATCCTCCCATGTCCTATCAGTTACATACGTCGGAATGTGAAAACCCCCAAACAGCAGGACACGTGTCTAGCAGATATAGACTCAACAGTTTCAGATTAGGTCCACAGCCCATGGTCCCTCTGGTTCTGGGCCTCCTCTGGGGCATGTGAGTGGGCCCCACGGACCTTTAGTTCCCGATGACGTGGCAGAAAAGCCGGAAAGGGTTTAAAGCTGGAGAAAACGGGGACCCACTGCTGGGAGTATGGGGCCCATGGGCCGCTTAGCTCATCTGGCCCACAATCCTGAAAAAAATCAACAAAAGGTTTTGAATTTCAAATATATTAAAATAGAGGAAGGTCAAAACTTACAATTTGGTCCTTAATTTCCTTAAGAGCACCCCACGTATATAAGAGTTTCTATAGCAGTTAATAAGACGAGGCCATGGTGGTTATGGTGATGTTTGAGGAACGGAGCCTTCATGAACGTCAATATTCCTCTAACGTTATTAGGGAAGCATTGGCTTGGAGTAGTATTTTACTGCTGAACTATCTTCATTAAATCACAGCATGCTTGCTTGAAGGTTTCAAGCTCTAATTAATTTCACGACTAAGTACAGAATATATACTTCTAGGAAATTAAAGAAGATGGTTCTCCTCCTGCTGAGTGTCATGCAGTTTCTTCATGTCCTCGAGTAGTTTGATCGATCATGTCCTCCCTCAACGTTTTATTCTGTTAATTTCTTCACGTACTCTCGTTGTCGGTTCAGATCATCGATCGATAATCTTCCTTTTGCGTTGATCTTGTCCATGTATTCTTGGGCTCCAACCACTCCATGACCGCCTTATTGGCAGCTTCCAAGGAGGACGACATGCATAACAACAGCCGGAGACGGTGGTGGGAACTTGAAGGGTGAGACCAATTATATAGAAACGATAAAGACTGCCAAACAGGAAATAAAAACCCCCATTATTAGAGGAATATTTGGCTTGTTGAGAGTGATGCTGTTAGTCTAATTTCATTACTAGCTTTAGGCTTTCCTGATCCCTCCCAGAGGCTGTTAAATCCGATCCGATTTGATAGGTTAATCTGGAAAATTCATGACTCGAAACCTAACCTTGATTAAGTTTATAGCTGACTAAATACTGATCTTGTAAAATTCTGGTTGATCAAGCCACAGCTAAATATATATTTCTTAAATCTATATTTTTCTTATCGCAACCACAGAAGCTATATCTGAATCTCAAATCCTCGATGTTAGAGCTACGGACGGGAACCTTATGCTTGCATATAGCAGAGAGAATCCAATTCCATAACATTCATGGGCTGAATAATACAAGTTCTGTCTGCTGTGAATCGGGATTATGGTTGAATTTTCGTCCAAAACGTGTAGAGTGAGATCTCGTCATGCTGCATGCAGATCTGGGAACAGACAAATCGTCTCTGATACTTTTCGTGCCTAAAAGGGCATCCTATGCAAGGGAAATTAATGCAGTCCAAAAGATATACAGGGACGATGCAGTGTATTGCCTATATCGATCTTGGACATTTCACTGTTTGGATATTGATTTCCCTTCTCACTTCCAAGCTTCTTCCACACATACATATCCCAACATGACTTGTCAGCACAAAAAGACACACTGCAACTACGAAATGTACTTACCTTACCTTTTTCCAATTTGGGAGTTTTAAAATCCGGATTCGAGAGTAATAAAACGATGAACAACTTGGATTTTTAACTGGTTTTTTTTTTAAAATTTTTTTTTTCATGACTAAAATCCTAAACCTAGTAGCCAAGGAAACAAGTTACTAGCTCCTTGTAAATCATTGGCCAATCTCCTCCTCCATGCGTTGTTGATACTTTTCAGACGTACAAACAGAATTCTTTCATGTCATGGGTAATGATCAAGATCAAGCAGCATTGCTAGCTGTTAAAAGTAAATAATGTTAAGAGGATGCCCGATGGGATTGTTGCTTGAAGAATTGTGAGGACATAATTCGACCTCTGGTCCTTTCTCAATTCCTGTTTTGCTGTGGCGTATTAGGCTGTTGGAAACATCAAATTAATAATGTGGTTCTTAATTAGCAGTCAAGGAAAATTATTGCTCCTTCAAATGGAATTTTGTTGAGGACAAAAATATAATAAAGAGTTCATTTTTAATAGTTTTTTTTTTCCATTTCAGCTATCAAACTTAATTTCAAGATTTCATCTTCAAAATCACAATACCATGATTTGTTTTTGGTTTTCATTTCTTTCAACTCGCATTATATACTACTTGAAGATAGTTTGTTTTTTATTTTTGTAAAAACAAAATTTAATTGGGATTGGAACTAAAAATTAAAAGAATAAGAATCAGATTTGATAAGGAATAAAAAAACCTCATTTAGACTTTTGGCGTGGATAAATTCAATTTGATCCCTAAAATTTCAATTTTTCTATCATTTGATCCTTGTTTTTTTGGCTATTCATGTTTCAGTACCAAACCTCTTTTCATAATGTTTCAGTCCCTATGTTTTTAAAGTGACGAGAGAAAATCGCTAGAAAATTTTAGGAAGAGAGAAAATGCTCGTATTACCATATTCTAGCTACTAAAAAACATTGATCTCCGTGTACATGAATGCGTCTTCTCGAGAGAAATTCAGTGCGGGTAGTGTTTTCTATAACCATGTTGGAAAAGGTACCGTAGGATCTGTTGAGTTTTTTATTTTTTGTTTTTTGTTTTTTTAGTGATTAGAGTGTGTTTAAGAATTGAAAATGAATTTACTGAGGTTCATTAGGTTTTTCAAGGTGTTTCTAGGTTAAACGAGTCAAAAAATGAGTTTTGGGGATTCAAATACTTAAATCCTAAATTTTCAGTTGTTAAAAAATTACCTAGCAACCAACAAGTTAGACGACATATCACTCGATTATATATAAGAAAAACTTGAGAGAACAACGTCCACTCCTAAAAGAAGAAGAAGAAAAAAGTCTAAAAAATGTGGGCTTGGATTTCTAAACATAGGCACACTTAGTTTTTTTTTTAAATTATAGGCCAACGCTTGGTTCTAGTATGCTAGACCCATCAAAACTTAGTCATTTTTTTTTACTTTACATTAATCTTTTTTATTTAAATATTGATAATGTTATTTATCTTATTTTTTAAACTTTTGGGTTTAACTTTATTTTTAAATAGATATTGATTTTTTTACATGTTTTTTCTAGTTTCATAATAGTTCAAAAAAATTAATATAATTTATCTCCAATTTTTTCTTTTTATATTTTATATAAATTAGTTGTATTTTTATAGCGCATTCATAAAAACATAAATCCGTTGTTATGAGTAACTACAATTAGCCTCTAAGATAAAATAAATAAAAACATATAAAATAAAAACAATAGATGTAAACCCCCGGGTAAAATCTTTGATAATAATAAAAGAAAATATTATGAAAGCTGGGGAAAATATTAATTAAATTATGAGAATGATAATGAATTGAGAATTCAAAGTAAAATGTTTTGTATGAGTGTTAAAAAAAATAAAATATAAAAAATACTTAAAAAATAAAAAATACAGAAATGTGAATAAAATTTTATCGGGAGTGAGTTACTTGAAAAAAATTATCAATATGTTATTTGATGAAATTTAAATTTACCCGGGTAAAAATTTTATATAGACAGATGTCGGGATCTAAAAATTTTATTTTACTATTTAGGATATAGAAGGAATTTGGTAAAAAGTTAGTGTGTGTGGGTGTGCATGTGTGTGCTCGGCCAGATAAAAAAGAAAAGAAAACCACCATTTACATGTGAGAGAGGTGAGAAATTTTAATGGAAACATAAAATCTTGAGAGAAGATCTTGAGGGAACATTAAACAAGGTTAGTGAGCATTAATTGAAGAGAAGAAAATCAAGTGTAGAGAGGTAGAGAGGAAGTTCGGCCAAGATTAAAGAAGAAGAGGAGTTGGAAGCTTTGACTTGGGAAGTATTTAATTAGAGTTTAATACTTACTTGGTAAGACATTCTAAACACTCTTGATCTAATTTTAATGGCTTAAAGTCCTCAATTGATTGAATTCTTGAAATTGAAAAGTTAGGATTGTTAAACAAATCTGGAGGAAATAAAAATTTATTGTAATTTGTTTTTATTTGTAAAAACTCATGATTTTGTAATGTAATTTAATTGTAATTTATGATATGCAATATTGAATTGCTTAAATTTATAATTATGTGTGCAAATTAATTATTAAGAAATGGTATCTTGATAGGATATGAAATTTTGATAATTAAAAATTGTAGATGAGAGCCGATAATTTTATATTTAAAAAATAATTCGGGAAATACTACCAAATTTTTTATTAAAAAAAAATGCCATAAGTTATAACAATGTAAAATATAATATCTATATATGTATTTATATTTTGTTTTTATTATAAATATTAGCATTTCATTTTAATACTTAATTAGTATTAATATTTTTTTTAATTTATGTATTTGTTTAATTTATTTTATAACGCATAATCTAACAAAACTTGTGAAACAAATGGATATTGTATTGTTGAGAGAGAGCTATTACAATAACAGTGAAAGTAGCTTAACAATACTTGAAAAAAGAAAAAGGCAGAGGCGGCAGCGGCTGCGGCTGCGGCAGCCGCAGCAGCAAAGTGAATAATGACATGATGAGCCAAGTAACTGGGATTAAACAAATGGCAGAAGTGCACTAAAGTCCAAAAAGTTTCTTACAGACCTTCAGGAACCTGCCTGATCTGCTATGTTTTTTCGTCACAGATCTTGTTGACTCCATCGTGTCCAAAGTACCATCTTCATCATGGATGGGTGATGATAGTGTTGCAGACTGGTCATGGATCCTGCAATACCTTTCTGACACCGAAGAGGATCTTGTCACGGAGAATGCTTTCTTCACTGCAGACTGAAGTGCAGAAGCTGATGAAGAAACGGACGAGCTCCTCCTCAGCTTCGCGCCGAACCCCTCTACAACATTGTTTTCTTCATCTTCTTCAAGCACCGAGAGTGAGTCTTGGGTGGTGGTGTCTGTGCTAATCATGTTCTTCTTGGTATTGTCGTGGTCGCCTACGATCTTGTTGGTTTCTTGGGGCTCTGTGTGGGATTTTGTGGGCTCAGGAAATGCTAATGAAAGATCTGAAAAGTCCATGGATCTTGATCTGGCAGTGCCAAAGATTTTGATCTTGGAATAACCATTCATTTTGATTGCTGGACTAGCAAGCTGGCTAGCTAGCTTATCAAAAGGTAGGTGGGGCTATGGACGATACAGACTTTGAGGCTAGAGCTAGGGTGGAGGGAGGTATATACGCCAAGGGAGCGAGGAAGGTCTCGAAAGTGGGCCTTGTGATCAGTTCAAAGGATGGGACATAACTGGTTATAATGCCTTCCAATAATACATGGACTCCTTGATGTTACTGGATAATGGAATCCATCAATTGATCTGTACTTCGTTATTTTTATTAAAATAATATTATTTATTTTTTAAAATAATATTATTATTGAACCGACTGATAATCTGTTTGTCTGCGCCGCTACGTTTGTCTATGCGGCTGCGGCTAAAATAAAACGCAACAAATATATATTTGGTTACAGAAAAAAAAACGTTGTTTGCTATTCATGGGTCCCACCTTTTACTGCGTTACAAACACAGTAATCGCGAAGCAGCAGGAGACTGCTTTTGTTTCAACAGTAAACAATGGGCAACACATATTTACACACTGTGCATGCTAATTAATTAGCATGCACAATGTAACTTGCAGTACACTGTATGCATGTTACACTGTTCATGCTAATTAATTCGCATGAACAGTGTAACATGCATACAGTTTCGGTTAGACCGGTTCCGGCCAAACCAGTTCCGGTTCAAAACTTAAAATACATCGAATCAGGTTCAACCCAGTAAAATAAAAATTATTTTTAATTTTTTAATTGTTTTTTATTCGAAAAACTAGTGTTTAACATTATTTAATGACACTACATAAATTAGACAGAGATCGCTCGATAAAGTAGCATTTGCAGAATTTGATCGCAATCCTAATTTCGTTCTTGATTATATTTTACCTGATGTTATTCCGCGCTTAAACAACCAAAAAAACTGTAGTCCTTGTCGGATGTATTTCATACGTGATGGAATTGTAGATATTTTAATGGAACAATAAAAAATATTTTATATAAAGTATTATTTATTTCATGATGTAATAACAAAAGTTAAATCTACAATATTTAAATTAAAAACTATCAATATTAATATATATTTTTTAAAATTATTTTATAACCTCAATTTCAAAAGCATTCTTAACCAAACACATTAAACTACTTTTTCTTCAACCTCAATTTCAACTATAGTTTTAACCAAACACCTATTTTTTCAAACCAACATCAACTAAAAGTACTTTTTATAAAACAACTTTTTTCAAACCACAACCACAACAGCTACCGCAACACCAAACACACTCTGAGTTTAGTCTGAATTTATTCGGGTCATTTAAATCACTAAAAATCAGATATGCCAATCTCATTTCACTAAACCAATGCTTTTATTTTTTTAATTTAAAATCCAGTTCGAATTAAACCTATTATATTTTTTTTAAATCAACTTTTCAATTCAAATTTAATAATTACATTGTATACACATGTAATGATTTAGGGCATAAGTAGTGGAAGAAGCAATTACAAAATAATTAAGATTATGTTTGGTACGAGGATAAAAATTTTGAAGAGAAATGTTTGAGATTGTAATGTAATGTGCTTAAATGAATTTTTTTTTTAGTTTAGGGTTACTAAGAGACTCGAGTGTAATGGTCTTATCATAAATTCTAAGGGTAAGAGACTAGTTGTGGTTAGAGAAGATATTAACACCCTTAACACACCTTACCTGAGGTAAGCTGCATTGTACGGTTTAGATATGGTTTCAAGGTCTTGATGGGTTCTTAACCAATGGTCTATCTATGATCCAAAACAAAGATTTACACTTATGAATATATTTGATATTTTAAATTATTATGAGCTCGTATGCCCAGATAAATTCTTATAGAAAGAATTCATGTATATGCCCTGACAGGGTTCACCCATCTTAGAAGGCGAATGTATTTTCCACAACTCATATATTGTGGTGAAAAATACTCCTAATTAAAATTGATGAATATCTAAAATAATTCTGAGAATTTTCTAGTCAACTCTTGATATTTAAATACCAACCTACTTGTAGGTCTCATATTTATACTAAAATGTTGATCATTAATTAATTTTTAGTAATTAAAATTTCTAGGGTTATTGAAATATTGGCCAAAATTATTTGGAATTTTAATAACTTGTTGTAAAATTCATGCAATTTTTTTTAAATGCCAAAATATTTTAGATTTTTAAATAATGCTCAAATAACTTTTAGGATTTTTGGCCATATGCAATTTAAAATAAAAGAAAGATTTTGATGTTGTTGTTTTTGTGGAAGGGAACTGATTCATTTAATACCGAAAAACACATCACGTGTGGGTCACAATTTCAAATATTAAATGTGTGAGGGTAGAAAAAAGTGGGGAATTCAAAATTTATTACAAAATGATCTTCCAACAATTAAAAATTTATTAAGAACTAGACGAAAACTATGTTTGACAAAACGCAAATAAAATATTTTTATCAAGGCTATTTAAACCACAATATCAATTCAAAACAAATTATTATACATCAACTCAAAACCGAACAACGCCAAACATCCACACAAATATTATTAATGTCACCTACTTGGCTCAAATTTCATGTTAATCCAAATAAATCAAATTGAACCGAACATAACTCATGCGCCCAGATTTAGCGTCAACAAAACAATCACAACCCTAAAAAAATAAACCCATAATTCAACACAAATAATCAAATTATTTCAAAATACAAACACAAATCAAACCAAATTAATAGTCCAAACAGTCCAAATATTATACAAAACAATAAGCGATTTTGTCCCAAATTTCATAATATTTTAGTAATTTGTCCAAACAAATGTTTTGAGGTTATGAATCGACCTTCCAATGTGTTTGGCGTGTCTAGGATCTATTGGAATCGAGGCTGGAGAACCGCTGGAACAGTGGCGACGGATGTACCTCGCGCCACAAACTCTATCGGGGCGTGGATTCACACGTCACCACTGTTGGTAGAGATCAGGCTGGTGGATATGATGCTCCTCGGTCTCCTTTTTGCTCTTACATCGACGATACTCATTCATGCTGTCCAAGGAGGGACATCCAGTCACTTGGAAGCTCTTTTTTTCTTCTTTTTATTTTCAGGTCTGCTTCACTCTCTCTTTGCTGCAAATGAAAGCTACTGTTTTGGAATTATGGAGGCCGAGGCAATCAATTCAGCTTATGCAGGTAGGAGGTGATGACGTAGTTGCTTCAATGGAGACATAAGACATTGCTGGAAAAAAGATGTGTTGCTAGTGTTAGTTGCACTCATTTGTTGCTCTTAGCCTGGTTCTACTAGTTTGCTAGTCCCAATTAGAAAATGAGATGCAAGGCTATTATAACTTGGATTGTTGTTGTTGCTGCTCATGACTTCAATTGAGTCCAAAGACTCTTGGGTGCTGAAAGGGAAACATTTTGCTGCTGTTAGTTACGCTCCTCTGTTGCTCTAGGTTGGAAAAAACAAGATGCAAGGCTTTTGGATCTTGGATTACTACTGTTACTGCTCATGACTTTAATGGAGACTAAATGCACTTATACGTTGGAAGAGAAATGGCATGTTGTTGTTGAGACGTGGTAGAGTGGTCGGCGATAAGTGAAGGGAGAAAGATTGTATTTGTTCGATGAAAGAGGTGCTATATATCACGGTTGGAATCAATAAGAGAAAAGTTGTTGAGCTTGGTTTTGTCAAGAGCTGCTCATGTTGGAGAAGAAGGATTGTTGTGAGGATCCAGGGAAAATTGGCTAATGACAGTGGAGAGATGTTTTTTGTTTAGACTAACTGCTGGGTTGGATGAAGAGATATTGGTGTAAAGATGAGGTCTAAGGTTTATTGTGTGTCTTTTTTAGAATGTGTGAACTAGATAGAGTTTTTTTTTTGGCATTTTTCTGTTGGTTTTTTTTTTCATCCTTTCTCCTCAACATTAATTTTTTTTTTGTATAACCACCTTCAATTGATAACAGAAAATAACGATAACGTCCTTCTAGTTATTATTATTATGTTTAGATTATTTATAATTTTTATATCCATGTTGTTTTTGTAATAGAGACATTATACAATCAAGGTGCGTAGGAAAACCGTTCCACGGGTTCTTATATTTTGAAAGGTGCTATGTAATAGTATGTCTTAAGTGTTATGCTGAATATTTGTCATTCAGCACTTTTATAAAGACTTGTAATGAAAAATTGTAATGGAACGTGGATGTGGATGTGGATGTGCAAACATGCAGATACGATGTTATGAATATATTTATGTGGTATTCTCGTTCATGAAGATGTTGTGTTGACAAATCACATGAGAATCATATGAAAGGAGGTATTAATTGTGTAAGATTGTCGTTCGGCACTCGTGTATAAACTCGTGTTGATAACGAGACTAGAACATGAATATAAATTCATAAGTATGTCAATAAGATGTAATGTAAATGTATGAATATGAAAATATAATATTATAGAAATGTCAATTTACAAAAACTATAGCCGTATGATGTCATGATAAGGAAGGGAACATAATTATTAATTCACAGAATATCATTGTGAGAAGTATCGAGAATAAAAAAAAAAAACAATTCCACCGTTTTTGCTTGAAAAAGCTGGGTCGTTTCATGTTTAGAGTTTAATTACTTGCTTGGTAAGGCATTCTAATCACTCTTGATCTAATTTTAATGGCTTAAGGTCCTTATTTGATTGAATTCTTGATCTATTTATAGGTAAATATTTATATCTTCTTCCCCCTAATTGCTTGGTCCCCAAGCAATCTAAAATTTTTTTGGTCCCTCGTTTCCTTCCTTTTAGTTTTGGTCTCTTTGCCCATTTATTATATTTTGATTTTTTAAAAAAAAAGAGGCAATATCAACGTTGACAAAAAAAACTGCGTTAACAACTAAACGTGTTGAAAGTAGATTTTTTTAAAAAAAATCTTTGAAAAAGACAAAATGATGCAAATACGTCAACATATATATATATATATATATATATATATATATATATATATATATATATATATATATATATATTATATTTTTTTTTTTTTTAAAAAA
>Ga0307517_10011754_pt1 | contig 12104 bp, 9 predicted proteins | sample 23_EM_MG_FD_194515 | JGI IMG/M metagenome (GOLD analysis project Ga0307517, IMG submission 194515) | Populus trichocarpa ectomycorrhiza microbial communities from riparian zone in the Pacific Northwest, United States - 23_EM | ecosystem: Host-associated > Plants > Roots > Unclassified | place... | reverse complement strand
GCACCATGGGGCCGTTGAGGCCTGGGTGATAGCCGGCGGAGAGGGGGATGACCTGGATCTCCACGTTGCGCAGGGCGGCGAGTGCCCGGACGGCCAGGAGTTGGGCCCTGAGTACGGCGGAGCCGCCTACTGGGCAGCGGAGGGCGGGCTCTCCGAGGATGAAGGACAACTCCACAGCAGGGGGTCGGGTGAGTAGCTTTTGGCGTTCGAGGCGGGCCTCGATCCACTGCTCGATGGTCTCGTCGTCGGGCGGCGGGCAGTGGCAGGAGAGCAGTGCCCGTGCGTACGACTCCGTCTGCAGTAGGCCGGGAATGACCAGCGGTTCGAACTCGAACCGGCTCACCGCCTCCAGTTCGATCATCGCGAAGTCCTGGAAGAAGGCGGGGAACTTCGCCAGGTCCACGCCCTCCTGGAGCGCTCGGAGGGTGCCGCGAGCTGACAGCGCGCGATCGGCGGCCTCCGTGAAGGCGGACTTGGCGGGGCGGCGGCCCTGCTCGATGGAGGCGACCTGTTCGTAGGAGTAGCCGACGGCGTCGGCCAGTTGTTGCTGGGTGAGGCCGGCTTCTTCGCGGAAGAGTTTGACCAGCTTGCCGTAGCCGGTCCAGATGGCGGGTCGGTCGTCGTCGGTGCGCTTGTTCGGTGAGCGGTTCATGGGCGTCACATCCCCCGGAGGCGTAATCCCCAGATACGAGCTCAACGTCAACGCACCGCCGCCACAGCCGGTTACGGGACGCGGCCCGTACCGAACCGGGCGCGACCCGTACAACTCCTCACTCCGCCAGCCGCCGTTCCAGCGCGCGAACCGCCAAGCGGAAGGCGCGGGCCAGTCCCGGGCGGGCGAGGCGGAGGACGCCGCGCAAGAGAGGGGGGCCGTCGGCGGCGAAGGTCCATTGGAGGTGGGTGCCGCCGGTGGGGGTGGGGGAGAGGGTCCAGTCCTCCAGGAGGGCGCGGAGGGCGGGGGTGTTGGTGGCGTCGGCGCGGTAGGTGTAGCGGGTGGGGGAGTCGGAGGCGAGGACGGTTTCCTGGAAGCGGGTGCCGCCCTTCAGGCTGACGTCGCGGCCGGTGTCGGTCGGGACGGCCGAGGTCACGGCGTCGAACCAGGCCGCCCAGCCTTCGGTGTCCTCGGCGAGGGCCTTGTGGACGGCTTCCGGGGGCGCGGCGAGGTCGGCGGCGAAGACGTGGCGGACGGGGGCGGAGCCGAGGAAGTCGAGGGTGACCGGGCGGGTGGGGCGGAGTCGGCGGGCCATGGGGTCCAACGTACCCCGCATGCCTGACGGTCAGTCAGTTCCGGCGGGATCCGCACCGCCGGCGACGATGAGGTCGGCGAGGTGCTCGGAGATCTCCTCGCGGAGGACCTCGGGGATGCCGGCGTCCGTGACGAGGGTGTCGACGTCCTCAAGGGAGGCGAAGGAGCTCAGGCCCACCGTCCCCCACTTGGTGTGGTCGGCGATGACGATGACGCGGCGGGCGGAGCGTACGAACTGGCGGTTGGTCTCGGCCTCGGCGAGGTTGGGCGTGGACAGGCCCGCCTCGACCGAGATGCCGTGGACGCCGAGGAACAGCAGGTCGAAGTGGAGCGAGTCGATGGCGCGGTCGGCGACCGGGCCGACCAGGGAGTCCGACGGGGTCCGGACGCCGCCGGTCAGGACGACGGTGGCGGCGCCCTCGCGGGAGCCGGGGCGGCGGGAGGCGGCGTGGAAGACGTCGGCGACGCGTACGGAGTTCGTGACGACGGTCAGGTCGGGGACGTCGAGGAGGCGGTGGGCGAGGGCGTAGGTCGTGGTGCCGCCGGACAGGGCGATGGCGCTGCCAGGGGTGACGAGCTGGGCGGCGGCGCGGGCGATGGCCTCCTTGGCGCCGAGTTCGAGGCTGGACTTGGCCTCGAAGCCGGGCTCGTGGCTGCTGGCCTCGACGACGGGGACGGCGCCGCCGTGCACTTTCTCGACGACACCCTGGCGGGCGAGGGCGTCCAGGTCGCGGCGCACGGTCATGTCGGAGACATTGAGCTTTCGGGTCAGCTCGTTGACGCGGACACCACCACGCCGCCGGACCTCGTCCAGAATCAGGGCGCGCCGCTGCTCCGCGAGCAGGTTCTGGTTGTCGCTCACCCGGGTGTCCATCCCATCCTTCGCTGACAGAGTCGATCGCCGATGGCCGACTCGACCGCCCATCCTTGCATGAGCTCTGTGCGAGGTGTCCCTCGAACGTCGCATCACAATTCGGTACGGTCCTGCGCCACCCCTGCCGCTCCTCTGTCCAAGGGTCCATCCTGTCCCGTATACGGGGACTCTCGGGGGAGATGATCGCCATGCCTTCTGCCATGGCGCGTTTGCAGGCACAGCCGCCGGAGCGGCAGCCGCTCGCACTGGAACTGCTGGTACACGGCGTCGGCGGAGCCACGCCGGAGGGGATGCTCAACGATCCCCGCGTGAAACGGATGTACGGGGACGACACCGCGGCCGTCTACCGCCGCGACGACGACGCGGACGCCGAGGACCGGGCCGCCGAGTACGCCGGCCGGGCGCCGGTGCGCGAGGCCTACTGCTGGTCGAATCTGACCTCGGGGGACGGCCGCCGGGCGCTGTGGCTGCTGCTCGTGCCCTTCATGATCGTCAACCTGGCCCACTGGATGCGGCCCAGGCATGACGGAGCCCGCTGGAACTGGCTGTACGACGCCGTGCTGCGGCTGATCGCGCTCACCCTGACCGTGCTGCTGGTCATGGGCGCGTGCGAGGTCGCGATGGACCTGCTCGCCTGGCAGTGCGCGGACAAACCGCACTGCGCGAGCGGCAAGCACTGGCTGGTCATGGTCAACAGCGCCCAGCACGGCTGGTGGAGCGAGCCCGGACGGCGGCTCGTGCTCGGCGCGATCGTTCCGCTGCTGCTCGTGGGCGGCCTGTGGTGGCTGTCGCGGCACACCTGGTGGGCGTACGAGACGGTCGAGCCGACCGGCGAGGGCCGCGGGCGGGGCGGCCCGCTGGCGCGGGAGGGCTTCTGGTTCGGCTGCCGTGAGGTGGCCCGGCTGCGGGCGGCGCACACGGCGAGCGGGCTGCTGGTCGTGGCGGCGGTGCTGTGGACTCCGGCCTTCCGCAGGGATCTGGGCGGATCGGGCGTGCCACGCGGCATCGGCTGGGCGCTGGCCGGGGCGCTGCTGCTGCTCGCGGTGGCGGTGGCCGTACTGGTCGTGGCCGCCCGGCGGGACGAGGACCAGGGCACCGTCGAGCCGGTGAAGGCGCGGCGCGACCGCCGGCTCATGATCGCCCTGTACGCCGCCGCGCTCACCGTCCTCGCCGGATCGGCGGTCTACGCGGCCTGGCACCGCCCCGGCTGGCACAGCGCCGGCCACGGACTGCTGCCGGTCCGGACCCTGTGCTACCTGACCCTCGCCCAGGGCGGGCTGGTCCTCTTCCTGGGCGCACTGACGACCCGGGTGCCGGGGCGGCGGACCGGGGCGATGCGCGGGTTCGGCGGGCCCGCGGTGGCGATGCTGGCCTGCGCGCTGGGCGCCCTGTTCACCAGCGGGGCCGTCCAGCGCATGGCGGACTGGCTGGACAAGGGAGGTGCCCCCGGAGCGGAGGGCGACGTCATCGACGGGCCGCCGGTGCTGCTCACCTGGCAGGCCTCGGTGCTCCCCGGGGTGGTCCTGGTGCTGGCCGCCATGGCGGCCTCCGGCGTGTGGCTGGTGTGGCGCGGCGGGCACCGGCTCGGCCGCCGGGTCGAGGCGGAGTACCCGCAGCCGCCCGGCCACCCGAAGCCGTACGACGAGGGCCGGACCCGGCACATCGCCAGGGCGCAGGCCGTCGCCGGGCTGACCGACCGGAGCCCGCTGCTGCTCACCGCCATCGTCGTCGCCGCGTTCGTCCTCGGCTCGGGTGCGCTGGTGGGCGCCTGGGTAACCGGCCAGGCCCCGGGAGCCGCGGCCGCGAACGCCAGCCCCTGGATCCGTACGGTGGCCCGGGGCGCCCAGGCAGGTGGAAGCTGGCTGCTCGGCGCCGCCACGATCGCGCTGATCGCGCTGGGCCGCCGCGCCTATCGCAGCGCCGCCGCCCGGCGCACCGTCGGCATCCTGTGGGACATCGGCACCTTCTGGCCGCGCGCCGCGCATCCCTTCGCCCCGCCCTGCTACGCCGAGCGCGCCGTCCCGGACATCAGCGCGCGGCTGACCCAGTGGACGGACCGCCACCCGGACAACCGCATCGTCCTGTCCGGCCACTCGCAGGGCTCCGTCCTCGCCGCCGCGGCCGCCTGGCAGCTGTCGCCCGCCACCCGCGACCGGGTCGCCCTGCTCACCTACGGCTCGCCGCTGGCGCGGCTGTACGGGCGCTGGTTCCCGGCGTTCTTCGGGCCGGACCGGCTGAGCGGCTTCCACGAGGACGTGCACGCCTGGTGCAACCTGTGGCGGCGTACGGACCCGATCGGCGGCGAGACCGGCATCCCGGGGGTCGACCGGCGGCTCGCCGACCCCCTGGCGTACCGGCGGGACAGCCAGAACCCGCTGATCGCGCCGGTCCTGGGCCACTCGCACTACCCCGACGACCCGGAGTTCGCCGAGACCCGCACGGAGCTGGTGGAGCGGCTGACCCCGGCGGCGTGCGCACCGGCGGCGGGCCTACCGGCGGCGGGCCCACCGTTGGCGGGCGTACCGGTTCAGATTCAGGGCAGCGCCGGGAGGTCCTCCGGGTAGAGCAGCTGCAGCTCCTCGTGGCTCGGCTCGGTGACATGCGCGAGCCGTCCGGCATGGCGTTCGACCATGGACTCGAAGGTCTGCCGGGCGGTGCGGCCGTTGCCGAAGGCCGGGCCCTTGGGGATGGCGGTGAAGTACTTGAGCAGCGCCTCGCCCGCGTCCTCGGCGAGCTGGTACTGGTGCTCGTCGGCCTGGGCGCGGACGATCCGCAGCAGCTCCTCGGGCGAGTAGTCGCCGAAGGTGATGGTGCGTGAGAAGCGGGACGCCACACCGGGGTTGGATTCGAGGAAGCGCTGCATCTCGGCCGTGTAGCCGGCCACGATGACGACAACCGCGTCGCGGTGATCCTCCATCAGCTTCACCAGCGTGTCGATCGCCTCGCGCCCGAAGTCGCGGCCGGAGTCCTCGGGCGCGAGCGCGTACGCCTCGTCGATGAACAACACCCCGCCGCGCGCCCGGTCGAAGGCCTCCTGCGTACGGATCGCCGTCGAGCCGACATGCTCGCCGACCAGGTCCACCCGGGCGACCTCGACCAGATGCCCCTGCTCCAGCACGCCCAGCGAGGCGAGGATCTCGCCGTACAGCCGGGCCACCGTGGTCTTGCCGGTGCCGGGGGAGCCGGTGAAGACCAGGTGGCGGCGCAGGGACGGGGCCTTGAGGCCGGCCTCCTGGCGGCGGCGGCCCACCGCGATCAGGTCGATGAGGGTACGGACCTCGCGCTTGACGCTGTCCAGGCCGACCAGGGCGTCGAGTTCGGCCAGCACGTCGTCCGACTCCCGGGCGGGCGCGGGCTCGGGCCGGGCCGGCTCCGGCGCTCGCTGTTCGGGGACGCCGCCGAGCAGGCCGTACGACTGGGGCGCGGGCGCCGTCTGCCGCTCGCCGGCGGTCGGCGGGAGGACCGGCAGCGGGATCTGCTGGGTGCTCTCGCCGCTGTGGTCCCCGGAGCAGTCCTCCGTCACCGGGCCGGGCTCGGCGAACTCGTAACCGCCGCGCGCGCAGCGCTCGGTGCGGCAGCGGGTGAGCGTGGAGCGGCAGCCGTCGATGATGTGGAAGCCGTAGCTGCGGCTGCCGGTGACCCGGCAGCCGGTGAAGGTGCCGCGGCCGCCCGCCGAGACGTAGAAGCCGGCCTCGCCGGGGTTGGTGACCGTGCAGCGCTCGATCGTCGGGTCGGCGCCCTTGGTGACGATGACCCCGGTCTGTACGTCGTCGATGGTGCAGTTGGCCAGCGTGCCGCCGCTGCCGTGGTCGCGGAACCAGGCGCCGGTGGCGGCCTCGCGGATCCGGCAGTCGTCGAGCTGGACGACGGCGCCGTCGCTGACCGAGACGGCGGTGTTGCGGACCTGGGAGATGTCGCTGTCGACGACATCGACCCGCGAGCCCCGGTCCAGGACGAACAGGGCGTCCGGCACGTCGCGGACCCGGCAGCTGTCCAGTATCGCGGCGGCGCCGTCGCTCACCCAGACCGCCGGGTAGTCGCCCTGACTGTCGTGGATCTGGCACTGGTTGGCGTCCACCCGGGTGCCCGGGTCCCACACGGACAGGCCGTTGCGGCCGAAGCGGCGCACGGAGCTGCGGGTCAGGGTCAGTACGGAGCGGGAGCGCAGGTCGATCCCGTTCTCGGGGATGTCGTGGATGTCGCAGTCGGACAGGGTGAGCACGGCGTCGGTGTCGAGGGTGATCCCGTCGCCGGTCGTGCGGTGCACCTGGCAGTCCGTGAGGTGTCCGGCGGCGCGCGAGGCGACCTGCACACCGGTGCCCTTGACCTCGTACACCTCGCAGCCGATGGCCTCGGCGGTGGTGCCCTCGCCGGTCAGCGACAGGCCCGCGCCGTTGGTGTTGTGGATGCTGCAGCGTTCGAGGCGGGGGGAGGCTCCGCCGCGTACGGAAATGCCGGTCTGGCCGGCCGCGACCACCTCGATGTCCTCGAACAGCCCGCCGGAGGACTCCAGGATGCTGATGCCGAGCCCGGCGGGGTTGTCCACGGTGCAGCGCCGCACGGTCGGCCGGGCGCTGTCGCGCACCTCTATGCCGACCGCCGAGCGGGTGCTGACCCGCAGGCCCGACAGCTCGGGGGCCGAGCCCTCGATCAGCAGCGCGGCGGCCGAGGTGTCCTGGCCCTCGATGGACAGGTCCTGCACGATCGCCGAGGCTCTCACGGTCAGCGCGACCCCGCCCGCCGGGGCGATCCGCACCGAGCCGGGGCCCTCCGCCCCGCGCAGCGTTATGGCCCGCTGGACGACCAGGTTCTCCCGGTAGGTGCCCGGGTTGATCGAGAGCACGTCCCCGTCGCCCGCCGCCTCCAGGGCCGCGGCCAGGGTCTCGTACTCTCCCGTGCGGCGGCGCCACCGCGAACTGCTGGTGTGCGTCACCTGAACCACGCCCTGTGCCATTGGGATGCTCTGCCCCATCCTCTTGCGCTGTTGTGCTTCTCGGCGGCCCGGTCGAGGCCCGATCGGCCGGGTGTCCGGGGCAACCACCGTAGCGTGCGCGGGGCGTGCACCAGCACCGAGCCGGGCGGGGATCACCTGATGGGTGAGGTCAGCGCCTGTCCCGACACGCTCAGGCCGCGCCCGCCCGGCCCCAGTCCTGACCGGCGGCCTCCCACTCGCGCTCCCACTCCGCGAGCCGTCGCCGCATCAACTGCCACATCAGCAACTGCCGCCCCACGAGCAGCAGCACACCCGCGCCCAGGGACGCGCCCATGCCGGCGAGCACCGCGTGCGTCGAGGCCGTCATGGAGTCCAGCGGAGGAGGGACCACCCGGCCCTTACGGTCGGTCCACAACCGCACCGTGTCACCTTTGCCCTTGTCGACGGGTATGTGCACAGTGCCGGTGACGCTCGTGCCGTTCGGTGCGGTCCAGCGGGCCACGGCGGTGCGCCGCTCCTCCTGCACATGCCCGGAATCGGGATCGGTCTCGGAGACCTCGCGCGGCCCCGCCTTGAGGACCGTCGCCGGAACCAGCGTCCGCTCGGCGTGCTGGGCCTTTACAGTGCGCTCCAGGGCGCCGTCCACGACCAAGCCCGTCGCCCAGCCGGCCCCGGGTGCGCCGAGCACGACAAAGATCGCGGTGAGCAGGCCGATCCAGGCTTCGAGCACGTCCGACCGCCGGCGCAGCGGACTGCGCCGCCACCTCCACAACCGCACCTTCGTGCTCAACGGGCCGCACCCCCTTCACCGCCCAAGTACCGCATACGGCAGGGCTCATGCGCCTCGAGAACAGGTTGTACGAGAGCGAAATCACCGCCCGTACCCGGGACGAGTCCATTCCACAAGATTCAACGCGTCACCGGCCCGAAGTGTTCCTGGGCGCGCGCGGAATAGGGGTCCGGGCTCCGCCCGGACACGCGCGCAGGCACGCGCGCACGCAGAACGAGGCGGCGGCCGCACCCCCCGCGGGTACGGTCGCCACCTCGTTGCCTCACACCCTGACCCGGACGGCGGCGGTCAGTCGCTCACGTCCGGTCCACCGATCCGCGGACCTCCGTCCCGCATCGGCTCGCAATCCGTCAGACCCCCGGTCTCAGCCCTGGTAGTACCCCTGTCCGAGATTGCGGCGCTGGTAAGGCTGCTGGTCGTCGTAACCGCCGGGCGCCGCCGGACGCGGCGGCTGGGGACGCGGCGCCGCCGGGCGCGCGGCCTCGTAACCCGCCGGGCCCTGATAGGGAGCCTGCGGCTGCTGCGCCGGATACCCGCCGTTGTACGGAGCCCGGCCGCCGGCCGTGGCCTGCTGCGGGATGTACGGGGCAGGCGTCTGCTGCATCGGCGCCTGCTGCTGGTAGCCGGGCGCGGCGTATCCGCCGTTGTACGTGCCCTGCGCGGGAGTGTTGTACGCCGACGGCCCAGGAGGCAGGGCCGGCATTGCGGACGGCAGCGCGGGCAGGTTGCTCCGTCCGGTGTCGTACTCCGCGGGAACGCGGATCGGCGCGATCTGCGGTGTGCCTCGCTCTGCGACGAGGCTGTCGTAGATGGGGGTGTCCGGGAAGAAAGGTGACGTGTAGTAGCCACCGCTGTACGAACCGCGGGGGGAGGTCATAGCCCATAAGTTAAGCCCACGATGTGCTGGTTGGGGAGACTGATTAGTAGGTCATTTCATGTGCGGTGAGTGACGGCTGATCCTCAATCCGAGCGAATCAGCGAAAATCGGTCCCGCGGAGCCGTTTCGAACGTGTAAAAGGCTCGCGGAGCGGGGGCTACCCGGCGTCAGGTGCCATTCCGGCCACCCCGGAAGTCAATGACGCGCCACTCGCGGACCGCGCCCCGGCTCCGCCCGCGCCGCCCTCGGCGGTCACCCTCACGAAGGACACTCTGCGTGCTGCCGCGGTGTGCCACAGTGACACATGCGCGTAGCGATGCTTTCCGGACAGAACGGTCCACTGCGTCCCGACGACTGGCTCAAGGCCGCCGGCACCGTCGCGGACGTCATCGCGATCGCCTCCGTACCGGCGCTGTCCCTCCCACCCGTTCCCGGGCTTGCGCATGTCGGCCGGGCCCCGGAGCTGCCGCATCGGTACGAAGTGGCCACGGCGCCCTGGCCGTCCTGGCTGCCCTGGGCCACCGTGAGCCGCATCGCGGCACTGCTGCGGTTCGAAGCGGTGGAGTGCGGCCGGGTCGATGTGCTGCATGCGCATGCGCCGGGAGCCGAAGGGCTGCTGCCGTGGCTGGCGCGCGCCTGCGGGATCCCGTATGTCGTCACGGACGGCGCGGCTGCGCACGGCCGGCTCGCGCGGCGCCTGCACGGCGGGGCCGCAGCCGTGCTCGCCGTCGGCGAGTGGCACCCGGTCGACGCCGGGACGCTGCCGCCGGTGCCGGCGCGGACCCGGATCGGCCAGGACCCGGTGCGGGTCGCGGTGGACGGGGGCGCCTGCGCGGGAGGGGAGTGGGAGTTACTGGCCGGCGCCTTCGCGCAGGCCCGCGCGAAGGACGCCCGGCTGCGGCTCCACGTGGTCGGCGGCCCCGGCCTGCCCGAGGCGCTCGACGCCCCCGGCGCGGGGCGCTGGGTCAGCCACACCCCCGGACGTGCCCGGGGCGCCCTCCTGCACGACCTGGCCCACGCCGACCTCTTCGTCACCGCCTCCCACGACCCGGCCTCCGGCCTCACCGCACTCGACGCCCTCTGCTCCGGCACCCCCGTCGTCGGCCCCGCCGCCGGGCCGCTCCCCGCACTCCTGCGCCCCGGCGGCGGCATCCTCGTACCGCCCGCCGACCAGCGCGCCCTCGCGTTCGCCCTCGTCCGGGCCGCCGCGCTGCTCCCCGGGCACCGCCCCGCCGCCCTCGCCGAGCGCACCCGGCGCCGCTTCGGCCTCGACGCGGTCGGCGCCCGGCTCGCGGCGGTCTACGCGGAGGCGTCCGCCCCGGCCTCCGAGTCCGGCTCCGGGCGGGCATAGGTGCGGCCCTTCCAGGCCGCGCCCCGGCCCCGGTAGTGCTGCACGGCCGAATCGACGGTCATGAGCAGATACAGCGCAGCCGTCAGCGGCAGCAGCGGTGCCCACCACGTGGACTGCCGGTAATAGCGCAGCATCGGCACATACGTCGCCGTCATCACGCACCATGCCGCCGCGCCCGCGACACAGGCTGCCCAAGCGCCCGTCGCCGCTCCCGCCACCGCCGCCACCGGCGGCGCCAGATACACCACCACCAGCCCCGCCACCGTCCCCGCCAGCAGCCACGGGCTGTGCCGCAGCTGCGCGTACGCGCTCCGCGACACCATCCGCCACAGCTCCGCCAGCCCCGGGTAGGGGCGCACGCTGTCCACCCGGTCCGCGAGCCCCAGCCAGATGCCGCCGCCGGTCCCCTTCACGGCGCGGGCCAGCGCCACGTCGTCGATCACCGCGTGGCGGATGGCCTCCGGCACGTTCGCCGTCGCAGCCGCCGTCCGGCGGATCAGTACGCAGCCGCCGGCCGCGGCGGCGGTGCGGCCACCGGGGCGGTTCACCCACCGGAAGGGATACAGCTGCGCGAAGAAGTACACGAAGGCGGGAACGATCAGTCGCTCCCAGACCGTCACCACCCGCAGCCGTGCCATCTGCGACACCATGTCCAGACCGTTGGCCTCGGCCGCCGCCACCAGGTCGCGCAGCGACTGCGGCTCGTGGGCGATGTCCGCGTCCGTCAGCAGCAGATACTCCGCGTCCGCGCGCTCCGCCGCCAGCGCCATCCCGTGCCGCACCGCCCACAGCTTCCCCGTCCACCCGGGCGGCGGAGGCCCCGGCGACGTCACCGTCAGCGGCAGCACCTCCGGCCCCGCCGTACGCGCGAGCCGCCGGGCCGTCTCCCCCGTCCCGTCCGAGCTCCCGTCGTCCACGAGGATCACCTCCGCCCAGCCCGGGTACCTCTGCCCGAGCACGGACGGCAGGCTCACCGGCAGCACCTCGGCCTCGTCCCGCGCCGGGATCACGACGGCGACGGCAGGCCATCGGCGGGGCTCGGCAACGGGCTCGGCGCCGGGCTCCGCCCGGGGCGGCAGTCTTGTGTCCGTACGCCAGAAGAAGCCCTGGCCCAGGGCGAGCCAGAGCCATGCTGCGAGGGAGAGCCCAGCGGTCCACGTCAGCGCCAGTGTCGTCACGTCGGCAGTCTCGCAGTTCCCGCGTCAGTTCCCGCGTCGCGTAAAGTTGCGCCGGTGAAGATCGCGCTGCTGGACTCCGGAATCGGCCTCCTCGCGGCAGCGGCCGTACTGCGCGGCCTGCGGCCCGACGCCGACCTGGTGCTGTCCTCGAACCCGGACGGTATGCCGTGGGGGCCGCGCACCCCGCAGGACCTCACCGAACGGGCGCTGGCATGCGCCCGCGCGGCGGCGGCGCACCGGCCCGACGCACTGGTCGTCGCGTGCAACACGGCCTCGGTGCACTCCCTGGCGGCGCTGCGCGCCGAACTCGAACCGGGGATCCCGGTGATCGGCACCGTGCCGGCGATCAAACCGGCGGCAGCGGCCGGCGGGCCCGTCGCGATCTGGGCGACGCCGGCGACCACGGGGAGTGAGTACCAGCGCGGCCTGATCGCCGAGTTCGCGCAGGGCGCGCAGGTCACCGAGGTGCCGTGCCCCGGCCTGGCGGACGCCGTCCAGTGGGCTGACGAGGCCGCGATCGAGGCGGCCGTCACCGCGGCTGCGGCGCTGACACCGCGCGATGTGAAGGCGGTCGTGCTCGGCTGCACGCACTACGAGCTGGTCGCGGACCGGATCCGCGAGGCCGTGCCGGTGCCCGGCGTCAGCCTCTACGGCTCGGCGGAGGCCGTCGCCGCACAGGCGCTTCGCAGGATCGGGGCCGACCCGATGCCGCAGGCCGCACCGACGGGGACGCTGACGGTGATCCTGAACGGCCGGGAGTCCGCGCTGCCCGCGGAGGCGCTGGGATACGCGCAGGGCCGGGCACTGCGGGTGCCGGGCGTACCGGTGGCGTAGGACCGCCTCAATGGCACCGCC
>Ga0307517_10011753_pt1 | contig 12104 bp, 15 predicted proteins | sample 23_EM_MG_FD_194515 | JGI IMG/M metagenome (GOLD analysis project Ga0307517, IMG submission 194515) | Populus trichocarpa ectomycorrhiza microbial communities from riparian zone in the Pacific Northwest, United States - 23_EM | ecosystem: Host-associated > Plants > Roots > Unclassified | place... | reverse complement strand
TTTAAACCAGTCTCCTGGCTAGCAGGAGACAGCAGACTTCGACAGACCTTCAGTCTAAGAATACACTTGGTTGAACGGCAATCCCTGAGTTCTATTTGTCCTTCAACTATTATCTCTTACCTCCGGTGCCTTGAAGCCTCCCTTAGCACCAGCGCTAGCAGGTCTACCGCCGGTCCTATTGTATTTTCGTTAGACAGGAATAAACCTGTTACAGATGTCTTCAGGATCTCTGGGCGGGTGTTCGCGATTTGGTCGGTTCACGGCTCCATAGCATTCCACTAGGGAAACATGAAATACATCATGTATTTTCCACCATCGCGAGATTTCCAACTTCTGGGCACGACTTCCTTCCTTTTCTAAGACTTTGAAAGTGCCATAGAGTTTCGGACGCAACTTCTCCGAAGGGTGTTTGGTACCTATGTTCCTTGCATTCAATATTACCAAGACGCCGGCCTCGATGTTCGGGTGTTCCGTCGCTCTGCGGTCGTATTATTTCTTCATCGATTCTCGTGAATTTTCTAGAGTCTGTTTTGCCTGTCGATGTCTGTCCTCCATCCAGTTAGGTTAGCTCATCGCCCCAGGGTCATCAGATTCTCTCTCTTTCATCCATTCTGTTTGTAGGTGAAAGCTGTAGTTGGCAAAGAATGGGGTTATTTTGTGTGCGTTGGTTGCCGTGTTATTGTAGGGAAGTTCAGCTAAGGGCAATAGTTGGTACCAATTGTTCTGATTGTACTGGACAAATGTCAGTAAGTAACCTTCCGGCACTTGCTTGGTTCTTTCTGTTTGTCCATCAGTCTAATGGTGGTACACTGTTGACATGCGTCGTTTAGGCCCTAGCATCTTGCATAATGATTCCCAAAATTCGCCGGAAAGCTTCGCGTCCATGTCCGATATGATTTCTTCCACCAATCCATGAGGTTTCCAAACTCCCACAAGGAATGAGTCTGCAATATCTTTTGCGGTGGCATTTTGGTGCAGGCTAATAAAATGGGCCATCTTTATGAACTGGTCTACTACTATCATTATCTGGGTTTCACCCTAACATGCCAGTACTTCCGTGATAAGGTCTTTCGAAATAGAGCTCCAGGCAGCATACGGGATTCCCAAAGGTTGGTGTAATTCATATTTTGCATGCTGTGGGGATTTACTGTGTTGACCCTCATCGCAGGATCGTACGTAGTCTCTGATCCATTCTGCAAGTCCTTTCCGGTAAAGATCCCTTGTGACTATTTCAATTGACTTTTCTTGTGCGAAGTCTCCCGCTACCAAGCAGTCGTGATAGCCTTGGGCTATGTCTGTCTATAGGAATTCGTCTTCATGGATGTATAATCGATTTTTGTAGTATAGTATCCTGTCTTTTTCTATCCATTTGTCCGGCATCTTTTTTCAGCTTTCTCTTAACCTGACCAGTTCACAGCCTCGTTCCTGCCACTTTTCATCTTCCTTCCCGGCCACTCTAATTTTCTCTTGAAATAAATCATTCATTGTTCACGTCAGGGCCGTGTTGATGTGAGTGATTGACAGCATTTCACTTTCCTTCATTAACCGGCGGTGATAGCCAACATAGGCCACGCTAGAGAATTCGTTGTTGCTGGTATCAGCGTGAAGGAAGCATATTTTGACTCCATCTTCTTTAGCCGTGATGGATCGTTGAGGGTTTAGGTCACTTGAGCTGAACCTCCTTTTTCCTCTCTTAGTTGTTCCTAGGTCGTCTACTTCCATGGCGTTGGCATCGGCAATTCTTTCTACTATGACTTTAAGCTATCGGATCTCCTGCCTGGAACGAGCAGTCCGTCTCGCCATGGTTTCGAAGTATGACCTTGATTTCTCTGGTGTAATCCGCATCTATTATATCACCGCCCACTCCTATTCCCATCTTGCTAGCCATACCACTTCTTGCGGCTTGTGTTCAATATATTCCTTCTGTTAATCCTATCGCAATACCCGTATCCACCATTGCTTGTTTTACTGGTACCAGCACGTCCTTTTGGGCATAGATGTCATGACCGGCCACGAATCGTAATCCCTTTGTTCGAATTATATCCTTGTCGGAAAGTTTCATTATCCTCAGGCTTGTCGATTGGCGTTATTCTGGGATGAGGGCTGTTTCTGTGCTGCGTTTTTGATGAATCACTGAAATTAGAAAATGTTCTGTTTTCAAAATCGACTGTTCCGTGTGACAAGCTCCCGCCTCAGGACAGTACTCTGGCCGTCTGCTTACTGCTTAGAATTTCCCGCCCCTTCTTCTGGCTCAGTAGACTATTTTGAAGTTGTAGTTGGTCAACTCCTGTGCCTATCGAATTTGATGTTGGTTCCATATTTCATTTGTTAAAAGGACTGTAGATTTTGGTGGTCGGTATATACTGCCACAGGCTCTTCTTCCCCTGTGAGTTATCGTCTGCATTCACTGAACAGTTCCATTATTGCGAGTAGCTCTGTATCCTGCATCTCATAATTTGTTTCGACACTGTTTGGCTTCCAAGAATCGAATGCAACCGGGTGATGCTGTCTTCCTTGGTATTGAGACAATACTCATCTTAGCGCAAAATCGCTGGCATCTGTCTCCACTCCTGTTTTTCTTCCTAGGTAAAAATGTGATAAAATTAGTGCCGTTATAAACCACCTTTTCAACTCCTCAAATGCCTCCTCCTGCTCTCTTCCCAAGTGAAACTCCTTTGGGTTCCCTTTTAATGTCCAGTGATTGGTTTGCAAACCCTTGAGAAATTTTCATGAATCGTCGATAGAAGTTTGGGAATTCAATGAAGATTTGGACTTCTTTAGCGCATCTCGGGTGGGCCCAGTTTTGGACGCTTTTCACTTTTCGATCATTCATGCTGACGCCGATCGTTTTGACAATGTATCCCACGAATTCAACTTGTTCCTGAACACCGACATTTTCAATGAGACTGTCAGGTCGCATTGTTCGAGTCGGTCAAGGACCTGTTGGACTAGTCTGATATGATCTTCCATATTCTCGGAGTATATTAGGATATCGTATAGGTGGAGGACTATTCCATGATTCAAGAATTCCCTTAGGATTTTGTTCATCATTGTCTGAAAGGTTGCGGGAGCGTTTACCAGTCCGAACGGCGCAACCTTATATTCATACTCTTAGTATCTTGTATGAAAGGCTGTCTCAGGTTCATCGCCTTTCCTCATTTGAACAAGTTTGTATCCATCTTTTAGGTTGAGCTTCGTAAATACTTTGGCTCTAGCGACACGGTCTCAGAGTTCATCCGTGAGCGGGTGTATTTATTCAGGATGGTAAGTTTGTTGAGGTTCCTATAGTCTACGCATAGTCGTAGACTTCCGTCAAACTTGAGAATCATAAGAATTGGGGCTCCATAGGGGGACTCGCTATCCACTATTTTGCCTTGTGCCAGCATTTTCTTAATGTATTTGTCCAGTTTGTTCAACAGGTGTGCTGAGATCGGATAAAGTGGGCCCCATCGAGCTTCCGCCCCTTCCTTAAGATTGATGGTGTGATCGAAGGTCCGTCGAGGCGCTAACATCTCCGCTCTTTTTCTCTTCAAAAAGCTCCTTGTAGTGCCAGTCTGGTTTTGGCAGGGACTCTAACTGTACTCCTTCTTCCTCTTCTCTTCCAATCCTTGCTACATACTGTGCTTCTTCGTCGCAAGCCACAGTTTCCTCCCACTCTAATAAATCCGCCACTGCCTCATCCTTTATATGAGCATGGCATTTCGCTTCTTCAAAAACCCATTTACTTGTGTCCACAATATTGTTCAGGGGGTGTTCGTTGTGCCACCACCCAAATGCGACGATTAAATCATATTTTCCTGTGTTCGTAATTTCACAGGATATCATGCTTCAGTGACTGTTGGCACCGATTTCAAATAGAATAGGATGGGTATAAAATGTTCCTCTGGTAGGCGCAGCTATGTCTTTGAAGGTTGTGACTTTTTAAAGGTGAATCACTAGCTTCGGTCCGGATGTCTAGCCATTCTTCGGTATCCTAGTTCTTGAGCAAGATGTTTGAACAAGAATCCCGAAAGACGTTTATGGCGTGTTTTTGCCCTCTTGTTTCGATAAATACCTTCACATCAGGGCAGGCGTAGTGCTCAAGCTTTTTAATGGGTCTTGAGCTTTCGCTCACGCATTGATGAAATCTTTTCATTGATAGGGCTTCATTTAATGTGGGGGTTTGTTACCGCACCTGCGCAGTGTCCGCTGTTCAAGCTGCCTCAGACAAACCTTTACAATAAGTGTCTTATTTTTGAATTTTGGGCAGGGCACTATGAGCGGTCTTTACCTCCTGCCGAGGAGTTCCCAAATTCCAGGAGTGGTGGTTCAGTCAAGTACCCCTTGAGTTCGCAACCAGGGTGCGCTGCCCTTTATTGTCGACTTATCCCACATGTGAGGCTGTCCCCTGCAAGGAATCCACTGTACCTTCGGCTAAGGTGTTGGCTCTACTCCCCCGGAGTGGCCTCCTCCTACATCATTCGTCAAGCCATGTATCTTGTGCACCATAGAGGCGCCCCTGGCTTTTATTTGCCCGGCTGTGGTACCTGGAGAGAAAGTCAGGTTTCCCTGGATTCCGACCCCCCTTCGTGTCCTGCAACTAAAGCCTTGTCCTGACATATAGTTGTCTTCTCTTTCTAGGTAGTCCCGTTGACCGGTTTCTTTACTTCTAACGTTTTAAAGTGCCTGTGGTCAGCATGGACCGCCCACCGTTCGGTAAAATGGAAACCAGTATCATTCTTTGGTAATTTAGCCTGCCGGTGGCATACCATCACCGCCTATGCCTCAGGTTTTTCGACTCGAGGCAGGAACCCCACTACCTAATCACCATCATTGTTCGTACATGAATCATGTTTTGACAAAATCTCATCAGGCTGAGAGGCCCATGCTGGGGGCCTTTGCACCGCTCGTTTTGAGCTTTCTCCCTGGCTGTCCACGGCCACAGTGGTTACCAGGGGGCGTCGCCTCGATGCGAATAAGGCTTGTCATTTGAGCTTTGCTTACCCTCGAGATACAGCTGATACCTGTACCGCCTTTCGACAGAATTTCCATATGCGGTTTTTTATCCGCCACCATGTAAATTGGTTGTCGTTCTTTCATTTGTCGACAATTTTTGGATCGACACCCTCGTTGGCTTCAGCCCACACTGTGTGTTTCACCTCCCCCTTCCGTGCTTCCAACCCTTCTTTTTTCATCTTTCACTCTGCAGCCTTTTTTCCTTGTAGTCCCCCTTTTCTCTAACCGAGTATTGCTTTTTTAGTCGCTTTGCAGCCATGGGTGGCTTCGAATCCTCGCACTTCCTTTTTTGCCCTATGTGGCGCCGGAGGTACCGCCCTCTCGAACACTGTTTCATTCCTTGAAGTCTTGTTCAGCTCGGGTAACGATCCAGACTGCTTCCAACCATTCCCCCTTATCGACATACTTCTCTTAATGAGAGTCGTCGTAATCCATCTTCGGGAATTTCATCTTCAATCATTTTTCTCCAGGCTATCCCGGTGACTCTTGCATGGATGTTGAGATTTTCCATTTCTAGCAAGAACTTAGCGATGTCCCATGGTATGTGACAAGGCCCATCTGGTGTGGGGCATTTTCCGCTTTGTGGATAGGGCCGAAGCGTCGCAACGCTTGTTCTGCAAAAACTTGCCAGAACTCGTATCCCGTTGGCTTAGTGTAACCTACTTCTCCTGTCATTTCTCTGTGGTAGGTTAGCGCAAATGGCCCGACTTCCTTCCCCTCCATGTGGCTCAGGGCTTATCAGACTCGCTGCACCTTGTCTTCCTACTGCCAACTGTGTCAGCCGAAGAAATCTCTGCATGTCAACAACCACATGCCTATTTCTTGATGATTTCGTTCCTAAACAGGGCAGCGCGTTCCGCTGAGACTCTCGTTCGTCCTCCCATAGCGTTGGTCATAATTCGTGACAGGGTGGCTAACTGCTCCTCATCTGCCACGTCATCCTCGGCTTCTGGCTGAGGTGCGGGTCTCTTGTCCCTTCTTCCTCTCTTACTCTCGCCTGGCTTTCGTCCAGATCCTTCTCCTTCGTCTTCAGGGTCTCCTCCCCGTCCTGGAGCCCCTGCCGCCCTTCTGCGTTGTGGTGGTAGTGAACTTCCGCCTCCTTCCTCTGTGGCTTCAGGTGTCAGATCTGACACCTTCTCTTTTCCTTTGCCCTGTCCCAACAAGGTCTGCCCTATTGCTTTGAACTCCAAGATCTCACCATCTCAGGCCTGCCATGCTTCTTGGTGCTGTAACATCTCCTGCTTCATGAGATTTATGCTTGTCTCATGATTTTCAAGTGTCCACTTGTGTTGCTGGTTTGGCTGAACAATTTCTGGGTCCAACAGCAAGTCGAGGTGCATGGACTGTTCATCGATTCAGTGCACGGCTTCGTGGAGCTGAGATGTAACAGCCTAGTGTCTGGCTTGTCTAACCTCTGTGTCTTCTAGCCGTTCTGCGACCTGAGCTGCAAATCTTTCCTGGACTTTTTGTGACTCGAAGTCTAGGATTTGAACTTGATTATCAATTCGGTCGAGCTCCTTGCCAACAATCTGAGCATCACATTTCAACTGCAATTTGACTTTTACCAGTTCCTGGGCCATAAGGAGCACTTCCGTTGGCCGGGAGCTGAAAGAAAGATGCCACGCATCTCTACTTTCTTTGAGATGTGGGTCGAATCGTCCCAGGATCCCGGCCAAACATTCGGGTAGATCTGTCATGATCGGGTCGTTGGTAGGATCAGCCCTTTTCGAGCCTCTTCTGCATCTACTTCGTTGCTTAACTAAGAAGCAGATCGAAACCCGGGTGCAGGACTACCAGAGTGGGACCTGGCTAATCGTGTACTGCCGGGCTCAACATTTGGCCCTCTGTCCTGGGACAATTCGTCCCCGCCTTCTTCCTGTTGTGATTCCATGGGCCCAGGCACTTTGGGGTTAGAAACTATGTTTTCAACTTCTTACTGGAAAACCTATCTTTTGTTTCCTCCTCACGGTTCTGGTGTCTCGAAGTTCTGACTCGAGCACTTATTCCATTCTTGGTACTGAGTGTACCAAATGGAGTGGGATTTTTCTGAAGGAGTATGGTAGATGAAGTTCTCGCCGTACTGCTATCGGTATAGTACGGCTATGTCTGCAATGGTCACAGTGTTTTCTGGATTTGGCTACCAGAAATAGGATTCATGGGGGAACTCTTGTGTCTCTAGTTCAGCTATTTCGGTAGAGTTGAGGACTTCGTCTATTGAAGTAGTCCTTAGAGGTCGTGGTGAGAAGAGGATCTCGGATTTGGGGGTATAAGTATCTCTGCCAAACATCCGTCTCGGTGACGATGTGAAGTATCAATATACTGTTAGGTGGTAGCTTCGGCGTAATGTATTTCTACAGCCAAGACTTGGATCGTCTTGTATCAAAACATTCATTAAGAAGACACGTGTAATGTAGGCTAGATTCAATAGAGAAGTTTGGTATTGATCGTCAAAGTATTGGTAGCGATCAAGTAAAACTTCTTATATGGATAAGATCTCTTCTCTGTGCTTGTGGTGTCTAATAACAGTGAAGATACTTCAATATTTATATTCCGCGTCTGAGCACTCACTGTATACATGCTATCTCTAGGCCAACCAAGTATCTTGCAAATCTTTCTGCCAACACTTCTCGAGTGCGAACACTCGTACACCCTGAAAACTTCCTACCACACCTTCTTGCTCCCATGGTTAACTTATCGGTCAGTGCTTCGCATTATTCCTGATGGTGTGGAGACCACTTCGGGTGTCAGCTTGTCCGTTTATCCATTGACAGCAATAATTACGAATTATCTTGCCCCCGTTCTTTACAAAGGTAGTCTAACTCGCCAGACAGAAGATGGCTATTCTTCTTTGGTTGGCTCCATAGAGAATTCGACATGCAACAGCATGTTGTATTCTTGTCTTCCGGCATTACTTGACTTGTCCTCGGGATCGCAACTATGGGTTTCTTCCCTCGGACTCCATCCTTTGCCCCCTTGTCCTTTCTTGAGTCACCCGCTCCAGTTACTGGGCATAGTTACCTTCTTCATACCCTACCCATCTCTGTAGGAAAGAGGAGACTAACTTGTATGCAAAACGTCCTGTTACCTTCGACCCACTCTTGTGACAGTCTTTCTTCCAGTGTCTATAGCCTTATGCGCCGTCGTCCGATTCACCTACCTCCACCTGCATACGGTGCCCGAAGGTCTCCCCTCATATATTCCACAAACATGATCTGGTCAGAGGGATGGCCAAGACGTATACAGTGTTTTAAGATGTGTTCCAATGATAGTGGTCTTTGGTGTTGGGACGCAACTACCCCGCGGCCACTGATGACGCCGTGTCCCAACGCCGGGGCTGGAGCTGGGTGTTAGCTTTTTTCTTCGAAGATCGTGCGTACAAGGTAGGGTAACTCTGTCCTAGAAATCCTTACGGGGAGTCCGTGCGCCTAACAGGACGGTTTATCTTTCCTGATGTATAGTGATTATAATCATAGATTAGCGTACCCATTAATAAGGATCCTTAGTGGCAACTACCAACTGCTTTCCAGATCCTGCCAGCATTAGTACCTGTATTGCATGTCCTTCAACAAAGCCTGAATGTAACCTCATTCCAGGAATTGACACTAGTAAGCATTCTAAGTATATTATTGTCCATTTACAGGAAATATAAAACCCCATCAACTTTGTAGCCATCACTTGTATTCTACTCCATAAATATCTTTTTCTTTGAGGCAGCACTGTATTCAATTCTATTAGCCCTTATACTACTACAAATACCAATTTTGCATTATCACAGTTCCTGAGCACGTATTACCCATTTATATGATAAAGTGATATCTGTAAGTATCAAGAGAGTGACAGAGCTTCAAGACAGCAAAAATAGTTGCCAATATGTCAGGAAACTTGATAAGCTCAGCAAAGGACTCAGTGCATCATGTGAGGATTCAATCTATTGTATATCTCATACTATTTAAGAATCTCTTTATAGCCTCTAGGAATAGGTTTGCTTGATATACACAATGTATGAATGCTTCAACCGATAAATGATACGATCATTTTATCTATTGCTCAATATGTCTGGTATCACTAAAACCTTGCTTTTCTTGCACAAATGACTACTGACTGGATCAAGCTTCCTTTGCCAGTCTTTTTGTGAGATAGACGCTGTATCTTCCTGTATTGCAATATGTTGAAATAGTTTAACCTGATCGAAGTGGCCGTAGCTCATAGAACTATGGCCCCAAACTTGACTTGCCCTCTAGTTCTAATAGAATACAATGGCATTCGGTCTATTTGAATGGTCATATCATACCTCAAACTGTGCAAAACTCTGCAAACCCAATCGGGTGCTGCCCTTGCTGCCTCATTATTCATTTTCACCTTGCATATGCATTCATTGGTTGAACCGCTTGCTGAATTATACTGTCATCCCAGAACAAGCTGAAAATGACAACTGATGTTAAGCTCGTTTCTTCAAATACTTTCAATTCGGTTATATGTTCAGCTCCACTCATGGGCCTAATCCCTACTGCATCCTGCGGTATCTGTTTTGTCGGCCACCTCTTTACCCATCCTGCTAACTGGGAAATATTCGGATTGTATGAAAAGAGTGTTTAAGGTCTTGTTTGGCTGCTATCTCAGTTTTCTGCTCAGGTAGGTAGCTTGCAAAGGCTTAGTTCACGGCCCATTACTCGCGTACATTAAGAGGTAGTTTCAAATCACATGATTGCTTACCCATATTTGGTTAACTCACGTGTACTAATACATCAGAGAGTGTGCGCCATTGTCTCAACACACAAAAGGATACAAATTAATAATTAAAATGATAAATTCATAAATGGAAATATGGGAAATAAAAGGAGAAAAATAGCAAATAGAAAATATAGAAACAATAGAAAAGATAGAAAAGATATTATTCATGTCCAAAAGCAAAGGTTCTTGCATTATGCCTCCCAAGAGGTTACTAGTCGGCGAAAAAACCACAGTTTGAGTAAGCCTACAAGTGGTTCCCCGCGACTACGGATCTGGGGATGCTTGGCCGAAGAGCCAACTGTAATTGAGGTGGTTTTTTCCCCGAAGACCGTGTGCTATTCGATCATGCGATACCTTAAGGTTTCACCCATTTTCATGCTACCGGTATATGAAAGGTTTTCTCTTTAACTTGTATAAACTTATTTCACTCCATCAAATTTGAATTGTAGATACTTTTATACCAACTGATCTCTTTATCGTTTATCCTTACAGTATATGATATGTGTCTATGATAGCTTTTCTCTCTCGCTGCCCTGTTGGGCTTCCTGTAAAATACTCCCCAGCATATAGTGACTCATTATGCCTCTACTCACTCATCACAAGGACTATTGTATTTTGATACCATTAGAGTAGCTTACTCAGATAGTCAAGAGTACTTGTAGAGGGTGCCAACTATGGGCGACCACAATCTCCCTAATCCTCCCCCTGCCAAGCTTCGTGTTTCTCCTGGACAGGGTGGGCATCATTTTCTGTACTTGGACCGATACAAGGGACCTGTCTTCGCCGGACTGACCGTTTGTAACAATCCTATTGTAATTAGGTATGCAACAGGCAACGATAGTTATTTCCTAAATAAGCAAGTCTCCTTATTCTACCCTAAGGTGTATGGAAGTACTATCTACTCAGAAAGTACGGAACTGGCTTGCTTGTCTCGAGTGATCCGTCGAAGGATACTATCTCGTCAGATAGTAATATGGGTGGATTGTCGTGCTTGATGGAACTATCACAATAGTCCTATGTTCGAGCAGCCCGTCGAGACTATCACAATAGTCTCCGGGTTCTTTAGAGCGTAAGCTCTCGTAGTGGAGGAGCGTTTTTGGTAAAGAGAGTAAACAGTAATCGTATTGCAATATCTTGAGTATAGAAAAGTACTTAGATGGTTGCGTGAAGATCCTATCTCTTGGTCGTTGTTTTTTTTTTTTGTAATCATGCGTTATTTGTTTCTAGGTACAAAAAGCCTTATGCAGCGCTAGCTATGAAGAGAAAAAAACCTATAAATGCAATCCCACCGCACGCTTCACCTCTTCATGGGAAAAATCAAACACCCCGAGTCCATAGGAAAAGTCCCCCTCACCTAGCACCTAAGATAATATACCCCAGACACGTAAGGAAACAATACATAGAAACGTACAGGTAGAAAGACCCAAACCCTTCCGCAGGCTCCCCAAAACAAAAGAAACGACGGCTGTGCTAAGGCCCTTTCGGGGCCTGGTGGAGAGGATTGATGATCGGCGACATAGGAAAACTCCAGTAGAGGGCCCACCGCAACCATGATGTACGGTCAGGCAGGTCATTACATCGATCCAAGGCGTTTGACAGAGCCACGGAGGCGGTGCTATACCACGACTAGGCGTAACCGAGGAGGGGCCAACCGAGCGGAAGGGTAGAAGGCGAGCGGAGCCACCGGGCAGAGGGGATGCAAGCCAACGACGATGAGCAGTAGGGTGCCAGCCGGTGAGCAGCAGTAGGGTGCCAGCCAGAGGGGAGCAGTAGGGTGCCAGCCGGGGGAGGAGTTTTTAGCAGTAAGGTGCCAGCTTATGGGGCAGTACGGTGCCAGCGGAATGAACCAGGAGCCGGGTAGAGGAAGGATCGCAAGCGGGCTAGCCACAACCGACTAACGGGCCATGGCAAGGGCTTTTGGGGCGACAGCGAAACCGAGCAGGACCATGATGTTACTAACCGAAGCTTTCCCCATCAGAGGTACAAGCCCAGCAGAACCGAAGCCTTACTTCGACCGAGAGTCCGGACGCCATATCGCCGCCCGTGAACGAAGCGAGAAGCTTTCAGACCGTGCAAAATGCTAAGCGAGGTGCAAAGCAAGTGCGGGGTAAGTGGGAGACCCCAACATCATGAGCAAGTCAACGATAAACGAGAACGAGAACCCCAAGGAGGGGAGGCGATCGTGCCCCAGGAGAGGAGGGAAGATGCCTTAAAGTCAACCCCTAGGCAGTGGCCATGATGGGGGAAGAGAGGTGGGTGGGGGAAAGTGACGATGATTTCCTGTGGTGTTGAGATTTCAATCGCCGGAGGTGGAGGAGATATGGTTCGTGTCCTATCTCTTGGTCGTTTTTTTTTTTTTTTTTTTTTTTAAAAAAATA
>Ga0307517_10011751_pt1 | contig 12105 bp, 6 predicted proteins | sample 23_EM_MG_FD_194515 | JGI IMG/M metagenome (GOLD analysis project Ga0307517, IMG submission 194515) | Populus trichocarpa ectomycorrhiza microbial communities from riparian zone in the Pacific Northwest, United States - 23_EM | ecosystem: Host-associated > Plants > Roots > Unclassified | place... | reverse complement strand
AGATAGGTGACTCACAATCCGTGGCGAGCCAGACCAATTTCTCTGTAACTTAAAAATCAATACTTAGGCACTGTAAACATGTTTTAAAAAAAAAAGAAAAACCCATGTTTATTCAATTATACGATATAAAAGGCAATGGTAGTAAATGGATTGAATCTTAAAAGAAAAGATGATAACAATAACTAGAAGAAAAGGAATGCTTGTCATAAGGGAAAAAATCACAAAGCTGAATCCAAGATAATCCAATGTTAAGGGAAAAAATAAAAAATAAAAATAAAAAATGACAAAGTAAAGCATCTCGATTCAACCCAAGCAGCATGTCAAACTCGCAACCCAGGTCGTGAGGTCGAGCCAACATCATAGAAAGAAAATTGAAAAAAATAATGATGGCCAATCCCGAACAATTCAAATGTAAAAGGCTAAAAAAAATAATTCATCAAAAATAAACGTAGAAAATAAAATTGTTATAAACCCAGGTAAGACTCCTAAATCTCATGAGCTAGATCATACAAATGGGATAACTTAATAGAAGATGAAACATGAAAAATAACAAAGCTTAATTTTAAAAAGAAGTCAATTTTAAAGAATAAAAATTAAAAAATATATGAAAAAACAACCCAAAAAAATGGTTGGGTTAATCAACCAAACTTGTTATCCAAGTTATGAGATCATGATAATCTAATTGAAAGGAAACCAAAGAAAATTATCAAGCTTGTTTTTCAAAATGAACAATATTGAAGGCTATAATTGAAGAAAACAATGCAAAAAAAGTGATGTTAATATATGCTAACTTTTCAAACCTAGTGATTTAAGTTATTAAACCAGAAGCACCATATCTTAGAAAAACATGGAGCGTAATTTCAAATATATCAAATGTTAAAGGATAAAATTGAAAAAGAAACTTCAATTGTATAAAAGGATAAAAAAAACAAACAATAGTGATTAAGAAAATGAGGACTAAATGTGTAATAAAAAATAAATGAGAGGACAATTTAGAATTTTGATTTGAAGAGTGAAATTGAAAAAAAAATCAAATCAACAAAAGAATCCAAAAAAAAAATCAAAATAAAATGAATAAGGACCAAATTTGAAAAAATAACAAATCATAATTATGGATCCAATAATGAAATTGAAAACAAATTGAAATTTGACAAAAGGACCAAGAACGAAAAAAAAAAGGATTAAAGTTAAAATATCATTAAATAAAAGGACAACTCTAAGATTTTGAACGACTAAAGTGAATTTTAAAGGGAACCCCGCATGAAAACAAGCATCACAGTGCTTCCAACTCCAACGTGGAAGTCGTTGTTTGGTCATTAGAAGGCGCCTCATGTATCTCTCAAATGGCATAGATATTACTACACTCCATGCTTTTTTTAAAAATTACATTTTATATTCGTTAAAATATTGAATTACTCCTCAATCAAATCTATTATAACAAAAAATCTATGATGAAAATACAAAAACACTCATGGATGTAACTTAAAAAAATTCTATCTTCATGTGTAATCTAGTTATTTTTATAGTGCTTTGAAAAGATAAAAACACTAAAAAGCCACTAGAAGCTAGAGAAATGAAAATTTCTTTTAAGTGTAATTAAATCATTTTACAGTGCTAAAAAAAATAAAAATATCTATTTGTTCCCGATCATTTTGATAATAACTAGTAAACCTCTGGGAAAATACCATATTACCCCTTATATCAAGCTTAATGATTTTGTTTAAGAAAAGCAAAAGGATAATTTTATTGTTTTAATCCGTAATGATTTATGTCTGTGCTACAATGATTTACTAATGACTTTTAGTTTTTTTTTAATATGAAATATTTTTTGAGGCAATGGGTGGTGAGTCACCATAAACTAATTTTACTTATCAAGCTTATTCAGTAGCTAAAAGTGAAAGAGAATTTTCCATTTACTCACCATCATTTATGTGAAATGGCATGTTAAGTGAAACACTATGAGAAATAAGTCTCATTTGATAAAAAACCTAAAATTTAGGGATAATTATTTTAATATATTATTATGAAATGTCAACTTTATTAATGAATTTGAGGCAAGAAGGGAGCAAATACTTAAGGAGTTTTATCTTTTTAAAAATAGTTGGCTTATAACTTTGTATTATTTGAGAGAAAAACAATCTCTTGCTTTTAATCATGAGTAATGATTACAATAGCAGAGATAAGCCAATAGTATTAATTGACAATTGTGAGATTTTTATCCATGCATCTAAAGTTTATACATGAATAATGTTTTCCAAACTTTGGGATGAATTTTTGCAAGTAGTGTCTCAAAAGAATTATTTAACATATATTGATGAGAATGATTTTTTATTATTATTATTTGTACTTTTTGTAAGTTTAAGATAATAGGTTTATTATGCTACCATGCTTCGTGAATCTTACAAATAGATTTGAGACTTTCTATTATTCTCTCGCAATATATTCTAAAAAGGTGGGAAAAGAATGCAAAGCTAGGATTTTGTGTTTGAAAATTATGTTAATCGGAAAAATAATACTCTATCATCATCCATTATACTTTGTTTAAATAAGTTAATGAGGAGAGCCTTTGTTGTGTTGAGTATAACTCCTAATGATGAAAATAACTCAAATATTTGTTCTAATATTTTGGATGATATCTATGTCTAGATGACAAGGTTGTAAAGTGCTTTAAAATCTTATTTGTTTTTGTATTTTAAAAGTATTTTTGAAAAAAATTAAAAAATATATATTTTTTCTTTATTTTAAATTAATATTTTTTAATGTTTTTAGATCATTTTGATGTGCTGATGTCAAAAATAATTTTTAAAAAATAAAAAAAATATTATTTTGATACATTTATGAGTAAAAAACATTTTAAAAAGTAACCACAACTATATTCTCAAACACGCTCTAAATAAAGATAATAATGATATTAAAAAAATAGATAATATTAGAAACTTCAATCCTTTTGGTTCTAGTAATGAGAAATTAGTGTTGGATCCTGCAAATAAGTGGCCAAAAGGATTAAAAAAAAACCAAACTTAAGCATGGGCATATGGAAAGAAGAATAAAAAGTTATCTAAAAAAAAACATTTACAACATCATAAAAAGTTATCTAATTAATATTATTATTAATAAAATAATTAATAAATTAAAAAAAAATTATTATTAATAGAAGCACTTGATATGTCTTTCCAACAATGAAAAATAACTTTGAGGTAAATTTCTTCTCAATCTAATTATTTGTTCATATTATTCTAGATACAATTTCTTTTTATAGAATTCATCTAATCATTGTTAAGGGTACAATCCATCAGCCCAAACTCAAAGGACTCGTTGCTTTGTAGAAGATGGAAGCTAATGATGAAGATTTATTAAATATTTTATTATAAACTTTTATTTTGCTTTTAATGTCTTCAAACAATAGGTAGTTCTGAAAATATTATTAGATTTTTAAGAACTTGCGATCTATTATATTATTTATTTACAATATCTATGTTAAATACATGTCTTTTCAAATTGTGACATAATTTGTTATATTATTTGTTTACAATATCCTTGTTATCACAATTTCTTTTGAAACACAAGGCAAGATTAAAGCATGGCTTTCCATTTTAGAGTGCCTATATCCCAGGATCGCATGTTCATAAAAAGGAAGGTGATGTTCTTTCTCATGCTTTGATTTGCCAGAAAAAAAAAATTATTTTAATATATTTAAAACAAAAAACAGTTTAAAAAACATAATCTCCGTACTTCAAACGTAAAAACGGTGATAAAATTTTCTTCTGTATCTCCCTGTAATAGCATCATAATAGAGGCATGGTGATATTCACAGCCATCATATCAAACAGTATATGCTAGTAGCTCCCTCTTTGTTTTTAAACATGGGGGAGTCTGTTCTCATTGATTGATTTCAAAACCATAGACCTGTCTTTTGTATTCTCTCCTTTGAAATCAACTCGTAAATGGTTTTGATCCCCAGAACCCTTCTCTCTTGATCCTAAATAGTAATCTAGCTGCTGATAACAAAGAACCCTCTACAATATCAAATTAAAATAATATACTGATTACAATTATTAAATTATAATTTAACCCAGATAGAGACGATTCAACAAAACCCAATTGAACCAAAAAGAAGAAGAAAAATAATGTGAAGGGAAACCTTTCTTAAGAGTGTCTGCCCTTGACGATGATTGATAGGTGGTTGTTCCGGTGGTGGTTGCTTGACAATGGATCTGGTTTGGAACAGAGCTATTGGGATTTGGTCGGTAGAGAGAGAAGGAGGCGTAGGTTGTGATTTTTTGTTGTTTTGAGTGAAGATGGTCAATGAAATCACGGTAGGCTGTGATTTTTTGGGGAATCGAGAGTTGTAGGAAGAAAAAAAAGAGAGTTAAACAGAATAACTAAACTTTTAGAATTATTCACATGAGCCGACGATGTGACATATTAATTAATAAAACTAAATTATAACTTATAAGATGTAATTAATTATCATACTATAAAATTTCTTCTTGAAATATGTAAGGTTCACGGGAGCTTAGGATTTTGTTTGCTGGAGTAGTTGATTCAGGCAGGATATGATAATTATTATTTTTTAATTTATTTTTTATTTAAAAATATATTAAAATAATTTTTTTTAAAAATTATTTTTGATATTAACACATTAAAATAACTTGAAAATATAAAAAAATTAATTTAAAATAAATAAAAAAATATTTTTTTAAAAAATACTTTTGAAAAGTAAAACAAACGGGGTTTAAAACTGTGTTTGTTTTTACGTTTCAAAAATGCTTTTGAAAAAAGATGGAATTTTTTTATTTTTTATTTGCTTTAAATTAATTTTTTTAGTGTTTTCAGATAATTTTGATGTGTCGATATCAAAAATAAATTAAAAAAAATAAAAAACATTATTTCGATGCGTTTCTAAATAAAAATCACTTTAAAAAACAAACGTTAACACAATACCAAACGGGCTTCAAAAATAAAAAATAAAAAAACTTGAGTTTGAAATTTTTTCCTTCAATAATATTAAACATATATGCTCCCTTGAATCATACCATCTTAAATAATTGAGAAGCCTATCTAACTTGAATTATTTAGAAGAAAACACTTACCAACAACCATCTCAAATCTACTTGAAAAGGTAAGGGTGATCCGTGAGCCACCATCCATAATATTTGTCGTTGGCTTGCTAGATTTGACCTATATAATTTTTGAAAAGCAAAGTCTAGGAATATCAAAGAAAGAGCAGAGCTACGCGACCATTTAGCCTGTGGGTTCAAAAACACGATACACTGCAAAGTTTTAAACAGTATATAATTCAAAATAAAGTTGCCACGTTTCCTTTCCCCCCATAACATTTTACTCACCTTTTTTTTTTCTTTAAAAAAAAAAAGAAAAATAGAAAAGAATCCAACAACCATTGAAATTATTAAATTACTATAATTACAAAACAACCAGAAAAAAATAATCCAAAATCAAACCTCCCCCAAATTTTTATTCTTAGGGTTTCAAGCCGACCCGCCAAATCCTCTCCTACTTGTTTTTGTTTTTGTTTTGTTTTTTCCCAATCTTTCCTTGAGCGACGGCATTTTTTTATGATCCACATTGTTGATTCGGATCCTAACAATGGCGTCGTCGTCGTCGTCGCCGCCTCCGCCTGCTTCCGTCACCAGATCGGAGCCTCCTAAAGTCTCACTGGTACTCCCTTTCTCCCAACTCATGAACATTATTTTCTCTCACAAGGTTTCGTTTGGTTATTCTTACTATGATTTTCTCTTTTGTTTGTTGATGATTTCTTAAGACAGTAGAGAGAACGTGTTTAATTTATAACTGAGCTGTTCGTATTAGTCTTAATTGTTTTTGGTGCATTTATATTGGTAATTTTGACTTTAAGTAATTTTTGCATAATTTGTGGTTCAAAACTAAATTTTGATTCAAAATATTGCAAAATCCTTGCAATGCATGTCGCTGCACTAGCCTTGGAGCTCCAGCTGATACGGTTTATTTTACAATTATTCTGGTTGGTGATTGTGATTTTCCTTTTTTAGTTAATTTTCGGTGAATTATTTTGAGGTTATTTATAATTTATGGTTATGATCAGACCAGTCTGGTCCGGTTCAATTTTTCCTGGTTGCTTGTATTAAGTTTTCCGATTTTAGTTAACTTTTTTATTTCAGTTTTGGAATCGGTCGTTCATGGTTGTAATTACTAATTAGAATGGATACTGATGAATTTTTATTTTTATTTTTATATAGGCGATGGAGTCTGATGAAGAGACAGCTTTAACAAGCAAAATGGTTTTATCAGTTATTGAATCATTAAAGAAGCAAGTTGCAGCTGACCGGTGTTTTTATGTTATGGTACATTTTTTGTTATTTGTATGAAATGCTTCCTTTTGAGTTTCAGTCCATTTATATATTTATTGCTTTCAGAAAAGGATGGATGACAACAAACAGAAGTTGGTTGGTGTTACGAACCACCTCCATAAGCTGTCAAAGGAAAGGAAGAACAGTTGGATTAGTGATACTGACAATAGTGTAGATTTATTTACAAAGAGGCAAAAGGATGCACTCAGTATGCATGGTGGTATTGATTCAAGTAATGTAGATAAAGATAGTCATGGCTCTGAAGAAGATGGTAATACTTCTACTGCAGTTCTTTTGGGATCCAGTATCCCAGTAAAGAATGCAGTACGGCCAATTAAGCTACCTGAAGTGAAGAGGTTACCCCCTTACACATCCTGGATTTTTTTGGACAGGTATGTTTAGATTATTCTGTATCAAGATTTTGTTTTACCGGAATGGTAGTTGGTCATTTTTTGATTTTGAGTTTTGAATTCAAGTTTCATGGTCTCTCTTTCTATACATCTTCATGCCACTAACTTATAATTTGCTGCGTTGGTTTTGGTTTAGTAATTTATGATATTCCTGCTGTAGAAATCAAAGAATGACAGAGGACCAATCGGTGCTTGGTCGAAGGAGAATTTATTATGACCAAAATGGTGGTGAAGCACTAATCTGCAGTGACAGTGAAGAGGAAATAATTGATGAAGAAGAGGAGAAGCGAGATTTTTTAGAATCTGAAGATTATATTCTACGGTTGGTATAATCATGGCATCTGGTGTGATGTATTGATTCTTTTTTCTTTAAATTGTATGCTAAAGCAAGGTTGATTGGCGCTGAATGTCTTAGGTTCAAACTTTTTGAACAAAAAAGGGGAATTTTGTTTGGAGTGGGAGCTCCCTGGAAATTTTATCTTCATCTTAAAGGAAGAAATTTTAATCTAGCTTGTATTTGAATGGACCAGCTCGTGGCCTTTATCTTGAGCATTAACAGTGCCAAATGCTGTCAAAATAATGGGCGCAGCTGTGTCAAAAATATTGATGAGTTGTCTGTTGATTTAGCCAGTGACTTTTGACAAGTAGTTGCCATGTGATGTAACTCATATATGTTCGATACAGTTTTAGCAATAAATGCTAAAAAGGAAAAGGGATAGCTATGCATACTGGTTGATGCTAAAACCTTGAATATAAATACATTTAACTATCTCCTAGTTCAATGTAAATTATGTCCTCAGATTTTTTTTCAGGGATTTTATTATGCTTTAGTATGCAACCCAAGTTGTTTTTTCTGTTGGTTAATAATTTGTTTTGCCAGGATGACTATAAAAGAAGCTGGATTGTCCGATCCAGTTGTGGAATCACTAGCACAGTGTTTTTCTAGAAGTTCTAGTGAAGTCAAGGTATGCATTTGTTGCAAGAGGGTGTTTTTTTGGTAATGAGGATAATGTATTATATTGAGACTATGTTATATGTTTTTTGCCTTCGATTGAAGGATCCATTTTCTTTTTATTCTAACAGTTGTTTCCATATAATATCTAATGAGAAAAAGGTCATAGTGTAAGCTTGGGTCCAGCCGTTTCCCATTTGCTTTTTGCTGGCTTTACACAGATATGAAACACCATCAAACATCTTATACAGGTAAGATTTGAGGTTCTTAAGAAGGAAGAGAAGGCCGTGGAGGATTCTAAGAATAAAGATAATGAAGCACAAACACTGAATTCTTTTCTTGATAAAGATCTTGAAGTTGCTTTGGATTCTTTTGACAACCTATTTTGTCGCCGATGTCTTGTAAGCATCATTCTTGTACTACTTTCAGTGTTGTGCTTTTACCGTTACTATATAGCTTCCTCATTATGTTTCATGCTGACAGGTATTTGATTGTAGATTACATGGATGTTCACAGGATCTTATCTTCCCTGTAAGTTGATCTTGTATTACTAACCATCATGATGTTGCATTAGTATCTAGAGGGAATCTCATATGTTTTGTTGACACACATATTTTAGGCTGAGAAACAATCTCCATGGAGCTATCCAGATGACAACATAACATGTGGTCCACAGTGCTACAAATCGGTATATGTGTGGTGATTTATTAATAAAATTTGTTTAGACTGGGCATTTCTGCACAAGGATCTGACAAACAAAAATATTTAAGTGCCATCAATTTCTTTCATGTCAGGTTTTGAAATCAGAGAGAATTTCTTCAGGGATTTCTCCTGAGCGTGGGTTTATTGAAGAAAATTCTGTTTGTCAATCAGATGGTGCTGGGGTGCCTATAACATCAAGAAAGAAATCTTCTGCTCCATCTGCCAACCGGAGGGTGAAGTCCTGCCAAAGTGAAAGTGCTTCGTCAAATGCAAAAAACATTTCAGAGAGCAGTGACTCAGAGATTGGACCTCGGCAAGACACCTCTCCCACTAGTCAGTTGTCACCTTCCAAGATTAAGCTTGTTGGGAAAGGTGGGACTTGTAAAAGGAACAGCAAGCGAGTGGCTGAACGTGTTCTAAGTTGCATGCGGAAAAGGCAGAAGAAAATGGTGGCTTCTGATACTGATTCTGTTGCTAGTGGAGGCCTTCTGTCAAGTGATATGAAACTTAGGTCCACTTCACACAAAGGAAAGGAAGATGCAAGTTCTTCTTCCCATAAGAATTTGAAATCTCCCACCACTGCAAGGTCTAGGAGAAAGAGTGAGTTTCATGATGGTCCATCAAGTGAGATGGTCATGGATCCACCTGTGCCTAGCAGTGATGACACCTTTAGGAAAGAAGAGTTCATAGGCAAAAATACATGTAAAAAAGAGTTAAGTGATAACAGATCTTGGAAAGCTATTGAAAAAAGCCTATTTGAGAAAGGTGTTGAGATTTTTGGCGGGAACAGGTCAGGGGGTGCATTTCTTGTTCATTCCCATTAATTTTGTTACAGTTTCCTTGTTTGTTGATTTGTTTTTTGATATTCTGGAAGAGTGATGATTTTGACTGAGTGATGTTTGATGTGACCATTATGTTAGAAGGTACTTAACTTAATTCACCTATCGTAAATAGATTTTTACATTTTCAGTTTTCTTATTTCATTGCCATTGAATTTGTTTTAAGAAATAAAGATAGTACAGTGATAACCAGTGGAATCAAACCCATGAAAGACTGCTGAAGAATTTTTTTGTTAAACGAGATATTTGTAATAATGATTTCTTTTATTTAAGAGGTTAATCGAGTATCTTGGGTTAAATAGTTTCAGAATTAATGCTTTATAAAATGGAGTTAGATATACAATGTGCTATAAATTATCCTGAGTGATTGTAGTGAGATTTGGGAATTCATTTTTTTTCAGGCCTGGATTGGGGTGCGTGGAGGGAATTCATGAAATCTTCACGCATTCCCATTGATCTACTTTACCATATGTGCTTCTTATTATGCATGCATACATAATACATGTGCTCATTCGCATTTTTATTTTCCATTATTTCTTATAAATTATGATGAAACTGACTAAATCAAATTAATGGTCCCACAAATTTAACAGCCTTTACCATTGACCTTCCTACAGTTACACTCTAATGATCTTACTGATACCTTGATATTGCTCCGAAGAGAATTGGCTGCGGTTTCATCTATTCTCTGTCTAAATTTTGTTTTTGTTTTCCATGACAGTTGCTTAATTGCTAGGAACCTCTTAAATGGCTTAAAGACATGTTGGGAGGTTTTTCAATATATAACTCACTCTGAGAATAGGCTAGCCTGTGAGGCAGGTGATGCTGGAACTCTTGGTGAAGGCTACTCCAAGTTTGACTGCAGCGGAACAGTGGTTAGAATTTTGCTTCTTGTATATGGCCATGTTTTTGTTAGCATGCAAGTGAATCTTAATCTTTTTCTTCCTTTTTTTTTTGGTTGGGGGTATTGAACTGCATATCAGGGTAAGAATGAAGCAAGAAGGAGATCAAGATTTTTAAGGAGAAGAGGTAGAGTTCGCCGCTTGAAGTACTCTTGGAAATCTACTGCTTACCATTCTATTAGGAAGCGGATAACTGAAAGAAAAGATCAACCCTGCCGTCAGTATAATCCATGTAGTTGCCAAGCTGCTTGTGGAAAGCAGTGCACATGTCTGCTAAATGGCACCTGTTGTGAGAAGTATTGCGGGTGAGCCTTCCTTTAACAACCCAAAATTTGAGATCAAGGTTTATGGTATTTGTATATCTTTTAGTTACCATTTATTTTTCTTCCAGAAATGAGAACTCAATAAAATTTAGTTTATTGTAGGGCTTCATTCAAATTTAGAGTTCTCTCTTGTAGAGTTTCATACCTTACCAGCTTAAACAAATTTGGGGCCTTAGATTTAGATGTTTTTTATTGTGTCTGTACATGTGTGATGAATACTGTCAACTATTTTTTACTTGTTCCTCTAGATGTCCTAAGAGTTGCAAGAACCGATTTAGAGGCTGTCATTGTGCCAAAAGTCAATGTCGAAGTCGTCAATGTCCATGCTTTGCTGCAGACAGGGAATGTGATCCAGATGTCTGTAGGAATTGTTGGGTCAGGTGAGTTGGTGCTCTTGTTCCTTTTTTTTCTCTATTTAATGTTTTCATGAACTATTTATTTCTAAGCTAATCATTTACTTAGCTTTGCCTGTGTACTGTTTTTATCATAATTGTAGAAGATTGTGAAATTTTTCATGATAACTGCACTTGGAAATTAATGATGTGCACATTGGTAAGTAATACATTTGTTTCTACTAATGTTGGATTGAATCACAAAGGTTTGAAATTTCCATTAAGTTGGTTCAGGTAGCCAAACTTTTAGCTTCCTTCTGGGGTTGAAACTATATCGAGTTTCAAAGAATTTAGAGGTGGGGTTTGTGTATTCTAATGTCAGCGTTTTGTTTGGTTACAAGAGGCTGTATCCCACAGGCTATGAACTGTGGACTTCAGAGTGGTAAGGTCCAAATTTTGGTTCTAAGTCCATACATGAAGGTTCCATTTCTCAAAATTTACCAGTGAAAGGTCAAGTAAACAGCACTCGATTAATGTCACTCCCACCACTGTGCCCATGCCAGCATTTACCAGCTTCAGTACATCCAAGCTTTTGCCATATCCATTCTCTTTGGCTCTTTGTGCTTAGGAAAATGCTATGGTTATTTCTGTCAGTTTTATGTCATTTGATGTCCTTGTGAAATTTCATCCTTCACAGGGTTTCAAAATGATGTTTTGTTTATTACTTGTCCAGAAATATATTTATTTTTTTCCTCACTCTTCTTGCACTACTATATATCGTTTGAACTGTTAAAATTTGCTTTGTAGTTGTGGTGATGGTACTCTTGGTACCCCCAGCCAAAGGGGTGATAATTATGAATGCAGAAATATGAAGCTTCTTCTCAAACAACAACAAAGGGTAGAGACACTTTCATCTTCTTATTACCTTTCATTGTTTGACATTTAGAGATAGGTACACACATTTGAATATTCGCTTCTCTTAGTTGTCTGGCATTTGAAGTAATCTGTTAGTGCAATGATTGGTGAAGTTCTCTAGTAAACAGTACCATTCTTCTATTTGTTCTTAGTTGTCTGTCTTCATGAATGCCCATAATGTGGAAAACTATTCTTTTAGCTTCCTTTTCAGCTTCCTTTATAGAGTTGTGAAATTGACCAAGCTTTTCTTTGTGGCCTGACTGAACTGGAAGCTGATACTAAAATGTAGTCGACTGAAAAATGTGGTGTATAAGAAAGATTTGTGGCATTACAGAACTGCTTGTTATGTATTGGGCGATAAAGTTCAGGGTGTCCTTGGAAGC
>Ga0307517_10011750_pt1 | contig 12105 bp, 9 predicted proteins | sample 23_EM_MG_FD_194515 | JGI IMG/M metagenome (GOLD analysis project Ga0307517, IMG submission 194515) | Populus trichocarpa ectomycorrhiza microbial communities from riparian zone in the Pacific Northwest, United States - 23_EM | ecosystem: Host-associated > Plants > Roots > Unclassified | place... | reverse complement strand
TTACAAAAATTGATAAAATCCGTCGGTAAATCAGAACACGGATGCTGTGACCACAAAACTTCAAGAAATATAACTTGTTGTGCTGATATGAGGAAGATTTGTTTTTGGGGGGGGAGGGGGGGCTGGTTGTTTTCAGATGGGGAGAGTTGGGATTAGGAAGAAGAAGGAGAAATAGGGGAAGAGAGGGTCAGCAGAGCTGACATGTACATATATATATTAACTCTTTCTGACGGTTTCACCGACGGACACTCCGTCGGTGATTCTGACGGACACATAGACACGTCACCGTACGGATCTGCCATTTCAAATCCCTCGGTGAGTCCGTCAGCAATTTAAACGGCGAACCGGTCACGTCACTGTACGGGCTGTCGTTTTGAATCTGTCGGAAAAAAATAACCCGCCAAAACCTCCACGTCAGCGACCCGCCTTTTTTTTTAATTCGAAAACTTTTCCGTCCGTAATTCCGTCGGTAACTACCGATGGAAATTTTCCGTCGGTAGTTACCGACTGAATTACAGACGGAAAAGTGTCCATCGGTAATTTCGAGCTCAAATTACCGACAGAAATATTTCGTCTGTAAATCCGTTGGTATTTAGCGAATTTCTGGTAGTGTTTTTTTACCATGATATAATTATCATTTTTAGATTATGCAGGGAAAGATTGGTCTTTTCCTTTTTTTTTAAGGGTAAGATTACTTAATTACCCCTAAAATAATAAAAAAAAATTAAACTTACATCTAGGGGTTTTCTAATCATTTTAATTTTTTAGCACAATTAACAAAAATGAACTAATTACCCTTAAATCCAAAATTCACTCAATTATCTTTCAGGAGCCTTTTCATTCTTTTATCATGGTTTTTCGGTTAATATAAAAATGACTCAGGGGTAGTTTTGTATTTTAATAAATGCTAAATATTATTAAGAAAAAAACTTGCTTGTGCGTGTAACACACGCACCCGTAAGTGGGCTATGCGTAGAAGGTCGTCCGGTGACAAATGACATATTCGGCATTTAAATCATCTCGACATCCTCTTCATTATGCAGCAACATGTGGCAAACGAGTTTTTGGTTTAGCACTGACAACCCTTTTTTTATCCCCTTTTTTTTTTCTCTCCTTCTTGATTTTCGCTTTTTCCCCTTAAGAATTTCAAAGTAGCCCTTCAATTTGTTTTCCTTCAGATTTAGTCCATATTCTTTTTATTATTATTTATTTCTTTGGAATAATTTATAAAATTTAAATTCTTTTTCAATTTCATCCCCTTAAATATTTTTCATCTTTTAAATTTAGTCTCCATTCTTTTAATTGCTATTTGTTTATATAATATTTTAAATTGATTTTGATTTACAATTTCATCATCTTTAAGTTTTATTTCCTATCAAATTTGATCCCTTTTTTTTTATTGATTTTTTATATATAATTTCATCCTTCAACGTTAAATTGATTGAGAATTGAGCTTCTTGATTGAGTCTGAGACTAATATTTAACGAGTTGCGAGTTTTAGAGATTAACCAAGGTTTAGAAGGTCCAATCGAGTTTGCTTGGTTTTTTTATCCTTTATTTGAACTTATTTTTTTAAGTTTCATCATTCAACATTTATTTAATTGAATATTGGGTGCTATTATTTTTATTTATTTGCTTTCTATAAAATTTTCCACTAATTTTAAAAATGACCTAGGTTATCTTAGGCTGTTTAATTTGTTGTTCTTTATTGAATTTTCATCATTCAATATTAAAGTTGTTAAGAACTAAAATTTTTAATTCAGTCTGGTTATAATATTTTATGGGTTGCGAGTTTGAAACATTAGCTCAGGTTTAGGAGTTTTGCCCAGGTTTGATTAGTTTTTTTTTTCTTTTATAAGATCATGTTTTTTTTTTAGTTTCACCCTTCAAATTTTATATTATTAGTGATTAGGCTCTATTCTTTTTTTATTTACTTTCTATAGGATTTCTTGTGAATTTTTAAAATGACCCAGGTTATCTCAAGTCTTTTTATTTGTTTTTTTAAATTACTTTGAATTTTTTTTAAAAATTAATATATTTTTTTCAATTTCATCCTTTAAAATTATAAATATTGGAAATTTATTATCCTTTTAGTTTCATCCTTCAAGTTTGATATTTTTTTGTTATTAGGCTTCGTGATTTTCTTCGGTTTTCTTTCTATTTGTTTATCTTGGTCCCATCACGGATTTGGAGGGTTGGTCTAGGTTGACTTAGGGTTTTTTTTTAGGGATTTGTTTTTTTTTAATATAATGTTACTTATGTTTCATCCTTCAACATGAGGTTGGTTTAAAATTGAGCTATGTAATGTTTCTTGATTTGCCTTTTATTAGGTTATCTCATTCACGTGATCTGGTTCATAGAGTTTGGTTGACTTGCCTGGTTTGTTGGGTGTATTTTTTGTTCTTTTTTTTAATTGACCCTTTTTCAATCTCATCATTCTACATTGGATATTTTAGGATTGGACTTTGTTTTTTTTTTTTCTTTCTATTCATTTATCTTGGTCCTATGACCTGGCTTGCATATTTGATATGCTCGCTCAATTTGACTTAGTTCTTTTTTAAGTCTTATTCTTCAACATTTGATTGATTAGAATCATAGCTTCGTCGCCTTTTTTGTTTTGATAATTATTATTTTTTAAAGGTTCCCATGATTCTTTTTTTCTCATTCTAAATTGGTCCATTTACTATAGTTGTCTGTTCCTTTTATTACTAATTTAAATTATACAAGTTTATTTCGCTCAGTCGGGTCTATACCCCGAATCATTTTTTTTTCACTTCTTCAAAACATGCTTACATTGCCTTGGTGTCTTTTTTTAACTTATAATTTTTTTCACGGGCCCAAAGATCTAGTTAAGCCTAGAATCCTTGTGAACAACCATGTCATGAACAAAGTGAAAACCTATCTCCATATGTTTCATACGAGCATGAAAAACTAGATTTATAGTCAAATAAGTGGCTCCCAAGTTAACACACCACAAAAGAGGAGTTATACCCAAAATACCAAATTCATGAAGTAGAGACTTGATCCATTGTAGTTTGGTAGCAAAATTAGCCATAGCTTTATATTCGACCTCTATATAAGAACATGCAATTATATGTTGTTTACCAGATTTTTAAGAAATCAAGTTATAAGCAAGAAAATAGCATAATCACTAGTAGACTTTTGGTCATCAACACTACTAGCCTAATCAAAATCTTTAAACCAATTGAGAGATAAATCACTCTAACGAGTCAAGTGCAACTCAAAGGATGAAGTACCACATAAATAATGTAAGATGTGTTTAACTGCCAAACAATAAACATTAATGGGAGAATGAATAAATTGACATACCTTGTTAACCACAAAATAAACATTAAGTCGTGTGGATGTGAGAAACTAATAAGAAGTATCCAGTTGACTTGGATAATGAAGAACATACGATAATAGGAGTAGCAATGAGTTTACACTTAGACATGTCAAACTTATGAAGAAGATTAGAAATGTATCATTGTTATGAAAGAAGCAAACCATCTATAGTAAAAGAAACCTCGATACCAAGAAAGTAATGAGGTGAGCCAAGGAAAAAAAATAGAAACTTAATACTTAAACATGTAATAAGATGTTGAAGGAAGGCATGATTATCATCAGTTAGTAAAATATCATCAACATAAATATGAAAGAATATATAGCATTGGCAGAACAAAGAATGAACAAGAAAGTATCAGTTTGGAGTTGTGAAACCTTAAGGAAACCATAATGGTAGTTGTTGATGTTATTTAACCATAATGATTTTATATTCAAGAATTATATCTTGAATGAGTTAAACAATTTACTCTACAATGTGTATAGTTCTATCAATAATACTGTTATAGGAATCCTAGGATTGGAAGTATAAGACTATTACTGAGAAGTTGTCACCATCTTAGAAAGTTTTCAAGAACTACCTTAAACATAAGTAAAAAATATGAAAGTTGAAGATCTTATTATGATATTAAGGATAGGAATGGATAATAAGTTTGTCAAAAGAAGAGCAAGCTCCTCCTTGATGGCCTATAGAGAAAATATGGTTGAATAAGTGGTGAAATTCAATAACAAAAACAATCAAAAGCAAAAGCTTGTTGTAAAGAGTGAAGACATCGCCAATATTTTTCAATAACAAATGCTACCTATATATGGTATGTATAGGGTCAAATTGACATCTTAGAGAAGGGGGTAGTTGCCCTTAAATACTTTTAAAAAAATTATAATTGTAATGATTAGTTTTAAGATTTTAAATTGGCGTATTTATTCTTAGCCTTTGGCATATATATTTCATAATGGTGTTCTTGGAATAATTATATATAAAATAATTGTTTAAAATTTATGATTGTTTTAGTTTAATTTATAACCTAATAATGATTTTATTTCACTATAATATTATATATTGGAGTAATATTTACAACTTTAATTAATAATATATAATGAAATAGTATTTTCCTTTTGTGTTTTTCATCTACAGACCCTAGCTTAATCCTTACATATATTTTCCACCATTTGTAAGGGTTGAAGCAAAATTACTTTCTCATTCACGAAATTAGTTCCTCAATTAGTTACCCTTTATAACATTAGGTCTCTCTAACATATTCATATATGATATTGGTGATGCAACAAAAAAAAATTGGCAGCTTGTCATTTAGGGCAAGCCTAAATGCAGGGCTTTCATACCATTTAAAACAACCTACTATTTGGTTAGGGACCAAACAAAAAAAAAGAAAACAGAATGGGGAAAAAATGAAAAGGAAAGAAATTGACATGGGGGAGAAAAGAGAGGAGAATAATGGTGCCAAATCAAGACAAAGAGGAAAAAAAAGAAAAAGAAAGAAAGAATGAGATGCTGGAGACACGAAACATGTCTTACGAGTACATGAGTGGAACCACAAGAAAGATCTCTCAAGGAAAAATCCAATGATACCAAGATTAGACACCATCGATGGCAGGACAAAGCCATGTGTGCCGCCACATGCTGTAATGGCTTATTACTTGTAAGAAAGTTAGTATGACACTAAACTCTCCTACACTTATGTATAAACTATCAGTACAATGCCTACCTTTACCTACCTTTCTCGTCAAGGGCTATTTTCTACCAACCTATCTCCTCAATGGGCACCAACCTTTCTCACTGATCAATTGTAAGCCCTAATATTTCCCACCAATAGCACAATGAGACACAATAACTAAAAACATATTTTTCTTCACTCTCTACAAGGTACATGCGAGGAAAAGTAATTATTCCATATTATTTCCCCAGTCTCCATAAGGTAAGTTAATGTGAATGATGTTTAAAAATACCTCGAGTCACCAAGTAAACAACATTTAACACAAGTTCATTCAAGAAATCCACACAACCATTCACTCTTTTAAGCTCTCTTGGTTGTACTTCCCTTCCCTTTCTACAAGTTACTAACTTAAGTATTGAAGAGTCCTCTATTCTAATAAGGGACTTGTTTTATAGGAAATACGAAGCCTAAAGATAACACCCACATTCAACCCAATCACCTTAGCCTATGTAGTCGTGGAAAGCCTAAACTCGGTCTGAAGTTTTCAATGACTTTATTATGGCATTGTTTGTGGGAAATCGAAAAAAAGCTAGTTCATTCATGCTTCACTCCTCACCTAAAAGTTCTTTCTATGATTGATGACTTAGAAACTCCAAAACAAGAGAGATTAACCAACCTCCCCATCGTAAGCACTCAAGCTACTTTAGATCTTCAATAACTCCCTCATCAAGTGAAAAAGCTCAACAATGTTATTCTAGCTATACAACAATTTTGCACTCTTTCATTCCCGTAATAGAAAATACAACACTTAGCATCATTGTATGCACCATTAAGTCATATAGACATCAGTTCCCTAAAGGAAAATGGTAGAATGATATGCAAGAAAATAGACACGAGAATACTCATTCTTCTACTTTACAAAGAATTTATTTTTGTTGTGAAGAACTTTCCCACACTAGACACTCCAAAAATAGTTATCGGCATCGATATTCCTTTGAGTCTCACTTACTATTGCTCATCAAAATACCTCGATGTGATATAAGTTTAGTAAATCTACAAGTGTTTAAGAATAAACATTGCCTTACTAGGTGAGAGATTCTCCACTTTGTGAATAGGTGTTGTACACCCATCTTTCCAAAGATTGTGTCTCTACAAAGACAAACTTAGACAACTACAATGGAGTTACAAACCTAAAAAAACACATATAGAATGTTTGAAGCATCCTACAATTTGTAACACATAGAAAAAGATGTTATGTGTTATAAGAATGCTAGGTTAAGTAATGTAAAAATAAGTAAGAAGTTGATCATTACCTAATGACATCACTATTTCTTAGCATGAGTTATTTTTGAGTGAAAAATCAAGGTGTGACTTAGTGTTGATGAAGTAGGGGGGAAGATTTAGAAACATCATAATGGGTTCACAAGGATAGAGGAGTACTTAAAGTCAAACTTGTATCAAGAGTGTTACTTGTCAAAAGGGGAGAGATTAATTGATGCGCACATATAAGTCATGAACCTTAATTAGGAAGAGCTTAATAATGATAATAATGTTAACAAGAACTTATTTAGAAACAAAAGTTGTATAAAGCTTAAGAAGATGGTTGTCAAATTAGTAGATTGGAAAATTGGACAATTTCGATGATTAACCTTATGATAAGATTAGGGCTTGACAAAGATAACATTTGAAGGAGGTTTCTTCATAAGAGATGTAGGAGGCGATGTTAGAGTTCCATCAAATCTGAACTTGCTTAATTGGGAGTTGTGTAACTCTAGATATGATCCCAAAATCAAGTAAAAGTCTAAACCGATGTAAGCCTGGATAAAATTCAGAATGCTTTTATGATTGTTTGATTTGAACCTTAAAAGAATATAATATAGAGTTGCTTTCTATACAAACGTGGTAGGTATAGATGTTACCTTTCAAATGAAACTAACCTTGCTTAATTTGGAGTTGTGTAACTCTAAATATGAGCCAACAGTCGAGTAAAGGTCTACCCTTCATAAAACTGGGCAGATTGTAATTATGATGGTTTAAAATGAGCCCTAAAATGATATAATTTAGAGTTGGTATCTTTACAAAAGTCGTAGGCTATGTTAGCTTTCAAATGGAATTGGTATTTATAAATTTGGAACTATATAACTCCCAATATGACTTAAAAATCAAAGGAAGGTTGAATTCAACTTTACTAGACAAATTTTAATAAGTATAATAACGGATGGATTTGGGTACTTCAAGGACATAAATGGGTTTCATTACCCTAATAAAGTTGTAAATTAGTGTCTTATCTTTCAAAAGATCCAAGCCATGTTCAAAACCAAGACCTAGAACTCTGCTTATAAATAAAATATAAAACAATGCTCTTGAGTAAAAAAAATAGGGATAAAAAGTGTAATGAGGAAATTAGTTGAAGGAAAATGAATTTATAGTAATGAACTTACGTGAATGAGATTTGAATGATATTATGAGAATTCATATTATGATAAAGTTATGAAGTGTGCTTATAATATCTTTTAATCTAAAACAAAAGAGGTGTTTAGAGCAAGTTCATCTACGGTTGGAAGGATTCATCACACCTTATCTTTTCAATTCGTGTAAACTTATTGATAAATTTCAGAATTCATTGTTTTATTACTTCAATAAATATTAGAATGAATATTAGTACCTTGCATATATTGATATGTATCAAACTAGTGATGATATTATTGGAACGGATAATAGTACATAATGTACATTGGTATGAATCAAATTAGTTATATTAACGTTTGAATGGACATGAGTACCTTGTGTATATTGGTATAAATCAAATTAGTTGTATTAACATTTGAATGAACATGAGTACCTTACATGCATTGTTATCTATCAAATTAATTATGTTATTATTAGAATGGATATGAATAGCTTACATACATTGATAGGTATCAAATTAGTGATGATAACTTTAGAATAGACATGTGTATCTTACATGCCTTGATATGGATTGTATATATATAATGACTTGGAGGTTAGGGGAGAAATGATGGATACTTGGTTATTGTAGTGTCGATAGCTAATGATACGTTATGATGATACTTAACACCATAATGAGGGTGGCCAAGGGTATACGTTGATACTTGGCACAATGATGAGGGTGACCAAAGTTATGTATTGATACTTACCACCATGATGAGGGTGACTAAGGACATGAGTTGATACTTGGCACCATGATGAGGGTGACCAAGGTTATGTATTGATACTTACCACCATGATGAGGGTGGCTAAGGACATGAGTTGATATTTAGCACTATGATAAGGGTGATTAAGGTTATAAGTTGATACTTGGCACCATGATGAGGTTGACCAAGGTTATATATTGATACTTAGCATCATGATGAGAGTGACCAATGTTATGTGAATAATGTTTAGTGACCATAGTGCCGGTAACTAAGGTGGTGGGTGAATGATACTTGGCAATCGTGGTTACAATGGTTAAGGTATTCATGTTGCTCTGATACTTAGTCATTAGGAGATGGTGACTAAAAGATAATGTATGTTGATATACTTAGTCCTCGGAGGTGGGTAACTAAGATCATGGTTTAAATGAATACATAGTCACCGTAAGATCGGTAGCTACAGTGGGGACTATGGTATTGATGAAGTCAATAATGAATTGTCAAAATATAAATGATTAAGGGAATAAATTATTAATTGTTGAAAGAGTAATGATATTATGACTTGTCAAAATATAAATGATCAAGGGAATGAAGTATGTATTATCAAAACATAAAGTGTTAAGAAAATACTTACGGCTAAAGGGATGACTGATAAATATGAAGGAATGGATATGTTTGGCTAAAATTGACTTGTGATTTTCTTTGTAACAACATAAGGAATAGATAACAACTATTAATTGGGAAGAGTTATGTGAAAGCTTAATATCAAAATGATTATATTATACTGACTGATTTGAAAAAATGATAATGGTGATATTCATATGTTATCTGATTTTGTATTAGTGTTAAATGATATGATTGATGATGTTATAAAGAATTCTCTTATATACATAACTGTTATTTATTATAGGTTATAGCTGCATTGCCAACATGTTTTTCGATCATCTTATTTTCTTTGTATGATTTTCCTATGTAAACTTATGCCTGAAAAATACTAGGTCTCTGTAATATTTTCCTAACATGTAGTGATTAAATATGTATGGATTAAACAAGTTGTGTACAAGTATTATAATGAGATATCTTGAAATGAATAGTATGCTTGTTGTTGTAGAAGATAATTGATAAGTGTCAATGGTAACTTACAAAATGGATGATATATATATATATGACTTACAAAATGGATGAAATATATAATACATGTATATAATTGATAAGTATCAATAGTGTATATATGTATATATACACTAAAAAAACAAAAAATTACACTAAACATTTCTAATGTATTGTGAAAAGAGATGTAGAAAATCAAGGTCATTATGGGCAAGGAACAAACAAAAGAGAAAAACAAAACAAGGATAAAAAAAAAACAAGAAGGAAGAAAACTAACATGCTAAAGAAAAGAGAGAAGAATTATGACGTGGAAATCAAAGAAGGAAAGAGAAGAAAAAAATAAAGTGATGCTAAAGATATACTAATCAGCATAAACACGACATCATTTAAAAAAATCACGCCAAAACAAACTTGACACCAAAATAGTCATTATCAATGGCAGGATGAAGCCATAGGCCCACACGCATTACCATAAGTTGTGATGGCTTGTCTACATGTTTACCATAAGTTGAGAAGCCATTATACATGCTAACAATTTTTTTTCTTTTTTCTCCATTTTAGTCCCCAATTCTTAAACAATTATCCAGTTCAGTTTCCGAAATTAAATTAACGAGAGGAAAGGGATATAACAAAAGGAAAGAAAGGGAAAAACACTATTCCTCCTACATAAACAACATTTACCTCCTACAAACACGGTATTCATATCTTATAAACACTATTCATCTCCAACAACTCTTGTGCTAAAAAGACCACTCTTCAGCAAAAAAGAATGCCTTCAAGCCAAAGAAAATGCTCTCCAGCTCATGGATTTGTTCTCTTGCCTAAACATTTGCTGCAAACTAGGCCTCGTCCCATCCATTTTTGGACTAAATCCTCTTGCGCAACTTATTCATATTATACAATATACTAAAAGGGATCATTGCCCCTATTACTGTTTACATAGACATAAGCATTGTGGATTGGAGTAGTGTAATGACAGAGTTGCCCTTACCATAGAGACTTGGAAAGGCTGCAAGGGGAGGGTGGGGTTGTCTTTTCACTGGGATGTAAATGGCATTGAAGAGATGGTTGGGGAGAAAATGGTCAGCTCCAGTTTTGGTGGGGCTCAGGCCTCAGATTGTAGACACTTGGCACTAGGACAGGTAAACCCTGGGTGCCTGCTCGCCAAGTGGGGTTGCAGGCCACAATTTGCAGACAGATGGTGCTGGGGCTGCCCTAGGCACTAGGACCAAACCCGCACGTATGGCTGAAGACCCAAGCGAGCAAGTCTGGGGCTGCCCTAGGCGCTAGGGCCAGACCCGCAAGCGGGTCTGAAGACATATGGTGCTGGGGCTGCACTGGGGGCGCCCATGGCTACAGACCCCCGCGAGCGGGTTTAAAGACCCGCTTGGGACGCCTTAGCCTTGGGTCCTGTATCAGGACCCAATGTTGTTGGGTCCGACGTCAGAACCCACTGCTTATGGGTCCTAGTCAAGATCCATTTCGCTTGGGTCTTGCGTCAAGACCCAGGTCTCTTGGGTCTTTTCTCAAGGCTCAAGGTTCTTGGGTCTTGAGTTTATTAATATAATTGTTTGTGTTATAAATATTATTATTTTTATTATAACTCAAAGTATTCATATCAAAAATATTATAATTTGTGTTTGAAATATTATTATTTTTATTATAATTAGTTTTAATATAAAAAATATTATTATTTGTGCAATAAATATTATTATTTTTATTATAATTCTCTTAGATGCTCCAGACACAGAACCAATTTGCCTTGGGTCTTGCGTATTAAAAATATTATTATTGGTATTATAAATATTATTACTTTTATTATAACTCAAAGTATTCATATAAAAAATATTATAATTTTGGTTCGAAATATTATTATTTTTATTATAACTCAAAGTATTCATATAAAAAATATAATTATTTGTGTTATTTGGATCTTAGGCTTCTAAATATTATTATTTATGTTATAAATATTGTTATTTTTATTATAATTAAAATTATTAATATAAAAATTATTATTAATTGTATTATAAATGTTATTATTTTTATTTTAATTAATATTATTTATAAAATAATTAATAAATTTGAAAAAAATTATTATCATTATTGAAAAACAACCTTCGATTTGATTTGAAGGGTAAAATTAAAAATTATTGTTGTTGTTGTTGTTATTATCATTATCATTAATAATTTTTTAAAAAAATACTATTATTACTATTGAAGAAAAACCAATTTTTTTTTAAGGATTAAAAAATATAAAAATTTGAGTAGACAAGTTAAATAGACTTGAAGCTCTTGGGTCCAGCGTTGCAGCCAAACCCAACAATTTTGGTCTTATATTTTTTTTAAAAATAAAAAGTTGGCCTGCGGTGGGGTTGTCTTTTCACTGGGATGCATTTTACATTGAAGGGATGATTGGGGAGAAAATAGTCAGTTTCAGTTTTGGTGGGGCTGTAATGCCTGCGATGCGGACACCTGGTGCTAGGGCTGGCAAGCCCTAAGCACTGAGCCGAACCCGCACGAGACACTTGGCGCTGGGGCTGCCTTGCCTGTGCGCTGGGTCAGCCCGTGTTCATGGTTGCAGACCCTGGCAAGACCCAAGGCTCATGAGTCCAGAGTCAGGACCCAGTTCTCTTTAGTCCCCGTGAGGACCCAAGGCTCATGAGTCCTGACGCATGACCCAGTTCTCTTGGGTCCTGACGCAAGACCTAGTGTAACAGCACGGCTTTTACAAGACCAAAACAACAGTAAATTTTTTTTTTGTACTTGACACACATCGTGTCGGTAATCGGCGAACATGTTCCCTTCACATCATCAATATATAATCCATA
>Ga0307517_10011748_pt1 | contig 12106 bp, 18 predicted proteins | sample 23_EM_MG_FD_194515 | JGI IMG/M metagenome (GOLD analysis project Ga0307517, IMG submission 194515) | Populus trichocarpa ectomycorrhiza microbial communities from riparian zone in the Pacific Northwest, United States - 23_EM | ecosystem: Host-associated > Plants > Roots > Unclassified | place... | reverse complement strand
TGAGGAGTTGGAACTTAGGTCATAGTTGCCTGACCTAGCCAACCAGCCTGCTTGGTAAAACAAGCGAACCAAGACTGTACCAGAAAACCCCTGTTTCAGGGAAAACACAGTCAGAAGCCGACACCGTCGCTCACCATCCTCTTGTTTTTCGCCGCGGAAGCTCAACCATCTAATCTTGGAGCTGACCTCGCCACCAAACAGTCAAGGTTCGTAAATTCACCTTCACTCCCCACCCCACTCGAACACGGCAGGGGCTCCGTTTTGGCTGGAGTCGGTCGGGTTGACTCAATTGACCCGTCGTCCATGCTCACTCCCGCTTTCTGGTTAGATTGGGACCTCGACTGGCTCTGTCGAGTGGAGTGCCTTCACCATGTTTGGGCCCTTTAAAGTTTTACTCAATACTCCCATTTCGTAAGGTTTTCCCTCAGAACATGTACGAGATATCCTCACAGACCATGGGGGTACAGGTGACCGCAAGTTCCAGGACAATAAACGAGACCGTTTGGGCTTGTCAAGCTATGGGGCTACTCGCCCGCTCAAGACGCAGAAGCACCACCACCTATCTGACCTTAACTGTTTCCTCGGCAACCACTTACACCACCACCACCACCCAGATCACGACGGCTGCAGCTCAAATCCCTCCCCCTCCATCCAAGTCTCTTCGCCTTCCCACTGATCCGCTCGAATTCTGCTCTAGAAACTCCGCCTGTAGGATCTGCAGTCAACGACCATCTCTCTATGCCGAGTGTTGACCACCCTGCTAGGCTTCCTCCCTCTCCTTATCTCAAGCCCAAGGGGGATATCACCCATTCAACAACCGACTCACACAAGGATGGCCGTTTCACTGGATCCCCCACCCCGGCTATACAATGCTGCTGATCTCGTACAGGTCAAAGTCAAATGCGGACCCCAAAAATTGGCTGATGATCCCTGCGAGAGGGCCCAACCGCACATCACATGGCCCCAAGCCGATCCGTGTTCATCCCCACTCCAAACTTCCAGTTCAACAGCTCGCCGAAGGGCCCTTTGCCGACCTCGCCGGTGTCCCAGTCCCTGATCCACAAGCGGTCGAGGTCGAGATCCTCGGACGGCTCGTCCCATTTCTCGGGTCCATCCGACAAGACACATTACGATCAAGAGTCCGAGGGCAAATCGGCCGCGGTCCCCGCACCACCACAGAAACGAAGATACAAGGAAAAGAAACACTAATGTCCATATTGCAAGAAACTGCTTCATCGCCTGGTCAGCCTCAGAGTTCAAATTAACACACACGGGTGATAAACATACGTCGTCGAAATCTTTGTGTTTGAAGCCGAGCTGACCTTGCCGCCGCTCTAACCCAGCCTACACATGCCCCTTCCCCAACCGTTCGTGCCAATTCAATGTGAATTCGGATGTGAGACGTCAGTGCCGAACTCGCTTCACCCACGGGGCGTTCGATCGGACAGAATTGTCTTATTCTACGGTGGACGAGTGGTTCTGTCCTACGGCCGTCAGTAACACATCGCCTGCTAGTTCGACCAACGCGGCCAGTCACCATACACGGGGCCAGTGCAACACTGGACCTTACATACCACCCATGCTGTCAGTATCGTATGGATCTTCTTTCTCCCCACCACCAACTTTGTGGTCATACCCACCATCACATATCCCAACTAATTCGGAATCTCACCCAAATTGCCCTGCGCCTCATGTAGTCCCAACTACCGTTTCTCACGACCAACGCTCTCAATCGTACTCAATGCGTGATCATCTTTGGTCCCTGCCATGCAACAACAAGGAAGAATCTATTCTGGCAGCTGAAGACCGTGCTGATGATGCGCATATAACCTGTTCGTCGTAGACCTGAGTAATAAAATAAATAGTGCATCCCGCCAGTTTTGTACAGGTGAACACTAATGCATGATTACGCATGCCGTGAGTCAAAAAGCGCATAAACAAAGCCGGAGTCGCGTCAGCAGTGGGCGACGGGCCAATCTCAAGTGGCGGAGCGACCGTGGGAACTTTTTACTTCGCATCTTTTCCCTTCCACCCTCCCTGACTTTCTCGATTAGATAGCTCCTCACCTCTCTCTCCCATGGCACCCGGTAAAAAGGGAGAGATGTCAAACCCTATGGCTGTCAGCGCGCTTGCAATGCTAACAGGAAAGCCAAAATAAAAATTTCAAAACCGTCTACAAACCCATAACAATCCACGAAGACCTCCCCTCTTCGAACACATTCCTTATCATTCGACTCATTTCTCTTCACGAACAACCAAAACAAGACAAGAAGACGAATTGATTAGAGGCTTACTGCCTCTTCGATGATACAACGATACGATAACGCCAACTACTATTCTTCGTTCTGATCAAAGTCCAAGACCTCACCATGGTATGAAGCAGGAGAAGCAGACCTTGACAACAAGTCGTCGTGATCATCAGTCAAAGCACCGACGATGCGATCCCCTTCCTCGAGCTCGAGAGGAACTTGAAACTGCAACTCCCACCGACCTGCATCAACCCTCCAGTACACTTGACCATACCACTCATCCATCCTTCGAAGCCGAACCTGCTCCATGAGCGCCCTCAACCTCTCATTATCCTTGGGCAATGTGATCGACCTTTCCTCGAGGAGTGCTTCCACCCGAGGATGAACGTTCATCAGAAGAACATTCGCTTGAAGATCAATTGTCGAGTTTGACCCCGGCTCTTCGAAGGGCGTGTCACAGTTCACGGTTGGGCTCGAGGTGATGGAATCGGTTGACCCTGGACTTGGAGGAAGAGGAATCCCCGCTGCCAGCGTCACTACTGCCCTCGAAGGCAACGACCTCCTCGGCCTTGATGCCTCGACCGCCACAACAGGTCTTTCGGGCTGTTTGATAGGGCTTAGTTCTTCGAGCCCTTCGATACCCAAGCTTGGGGTTCCAACGACCACGAACCTCCTCTTGGCGAATCTTATGTTCCTCGAGCCTTCGAGACAACACATCACGATCATCCTCGACCCTCGAAGTGTCCCTTCCAAGAATCGGTTGTTCCTCGAGAACGCTGGCAATCTAACAAGATGGCAATCGTCAGTAACAAGTCAGCTTGTACTGAGCAGCGCCATACCTGGCAGTCCGCTTCTCCATCTCTAACCGATTCGAAGACTTCGATGTCCGACTCCCCTTCGTTGTCTGGAGCATAGATCACTAGTTCCGCAGGAGGAAGCGCTTCTTTGACAGGCACCAGTCGACCCTCCTCAGGTGGAGTCACATACTCGTCGTTTTCAGCATACTCAAGCTCTGAACCCTCCTCATCCCCAATGTGACTCGAGCCACCAAGCCGATACCCCTGATCGAGACGATCCATCAATAATCGAAGATCACAATGATCGATCGACTTACAGATCGGCGACAATGACATAATTGATCTTCCATCGCAGCAACCTCTTCTGCAAGTTGATGATGTCCATCCTCGAGGATGTCCAGCTTGGTGGTGTTTGAATCGAGACCTCGGATCTGCTCCCCATGCCGGTTCAAGCACTCTTGATGCTTATCGAGCTCGTGGTTGTACTTGTCATCGCAGGTCTTGTTCGAGGCAGCCATGATCTCGAGGGCTATCTTCATCTCTTCAACCTCGACCCTCAACTCGCTCAAGGTCTCTCGAGTCTCGCCCAAGTCCCTTTCAAGACGATCACCCTAGGAATAACTCTTCAGTCTCTTTCGTTAACAACAACGGAAGAGAAGAAAAGACCCTTTGTTGTTCCTTCTCGACCATGGACCAAAGTCGATCCCCTATCACGGCGCTGTGCCTCATAGACCTTGTCGAAGCATCCCAGGGCTTGTCGATTCCCTCCTTATCCAAGACTCCAAGGCGAATCATTGACCAGAGAACCCTTTCATCCCCAGTCATCATCTGACCTCGACAATGATCGTCTAGAAACTGCCCAGTGGACATGGCTTGACACCAGAGGTTATCATCCATGAAGTATTCGTCAAAAGTCTTCAGACGAAACTCAGGAGTTGGACTCGAGGCTCCGAGGATGATAAACCTTTGCATCTACAAACAATTGGCTCAGAATTTGATCAATTACAAATTCGGAGTCAACCGACCTCCAGGTTTGTAGGATAGCCAGTCATTCCAAAGGCATTGGCGATATGGGAACGAGCATCGGTCCGAGAGATCTTCTCCTTGTTGGGAGTCAGGAAGGTGCGGTTAGACGAAGGAGCAGTATAGGACATTTTTGGTTAGAGCGATAGTAGGAAGGGTTGGAAGGGATCCAATGAAGTATGTCTGGCATCCCTGCCAGACTTATATATGTCTAGGGCCATCCTTCGGTCCGACATACCTATCTCCCATCATTCCTTCCCATCAACATCAACGCTGCTCAAGGCTATGCATCATCCCTCGCTCGAGGCTAGTGACCGCCCACTTGGTCAGCACTATAGTAGGATTCCACCTTTGTTGCGTCATCTTGTCTTATCATTCGTCATTCTCTCCTCATTCTTGTCTTATGATTACGACTTATCACGCCTTATGACTTCATGATTCTAGACTCTTGTCTCGGACTTTTCCTATCTTTCAGATGCCCCACTTTTGTTCCGGTTTTACCTTCATAGGGCGCATCTTTCTTATTCATTTCGAGACCGCTCATTTTGTCAGCAGACCCACTAGAACTTTTCAAGTTACTAGTGTTCCCACACAACCTCGTAGGTTTCCAATTATTCTCTCCCCTTCTTCGAGATTCTAGTTGAAGTAGTTACAGTCACTGTCACGCCTCTCTCGAGTATTTAACTCCCTCGATAGTTGCTGTATTTTCTTTAGCTTTTGAATCTCGGGAAATCCTCTCCCCTTCTCAGCCCCTAGTGCTGTTACGGACAAGCGAGATTATTCTCTGCCGAGAAACTCTATTCTCTTCGCTCTCCTCTCTCTCCCCCTTGTCGAACGGACGAGTCAAGTCCTTCTCTTCAAGTGGAACCCAGGTTCGAGGCAAGCATCACCCTGAGCGTGCTCGCTATTGTCCTTTGTGTTATAGGATACCTACTGGTCTGTCCCAGGCTTGAGTTGGATCGCCTGAAGGACTTCTAACTAGAGAAGTCGGAGTACCAGGAGCTTAGGGCGAGAGAGGCCCTGACAATGGCGTCGTTACGAAAAAAACCAAAGTAAGTCATTCTCTCAACCGATTTGGTTCACGAACAAATTGAAAGGTCTCGACAGATATAACACAGATAGTCCATATTATCACTACGGGAAAGTTATCCCAAGGGCCGTTTTGGCCTATGGGCACATAGGAACAGTGTTTTATAGCGGTGGAGCTAATGGTGGAGAAATGCTCACACTCACATATGGTGAACTCTCCGAAGCATGGCTGAAGCAGCTCGTGGCCGCTGCTGGAGGGGATAAGTTCGCTTTTTATCAGACATCTTAGATTGTTCACTGATGATCCTTTCTATCAGGGAAAACAAGACCACACAATACCACACAATGTTCAAGGCAGGACAGCTTATTCCCTGCAGTCAGAAGGAGTTGGCAAAGGATTTAAGGGAGAAGAATCTTACTCCACATCAGTGCTCCGAGATCATCAGGGAGGTATGTATATTCCCACATTCCCCGAGTGCGTACACGCGCATACATCCACAAATTTGTTCTCACGTTGGGTATATGTGCACTTTCTGATCTCACCTCTGTTTTAACAATCCGAATGCGCAGGACAACAGCAACCCGAACGCGTAAGACACCAGTGGCTGAAGCACCTACAAAGGGCCAGGCCCCCGGAACCCAGAAGGCCTCAAAGGACTCCGCCAGTATAGCCACGAAGTCCCCTCACCCACCAACGCCGCCAGTCTCATCAAGTCTCTCCAGTCTCTCCTCTCCTTCTCCCACTGTGAAAACCCAGAAGAGGAAGTAGTGCATTCCGGCGCGCTTGACCACCCCGGTGCTGGCTGTGTTGTCAATATTCTTGGACCCTGTGTGCCGTTTGCTACCTGGAATGTAACCCCTGTATCGTTACCACTAATGTTAATTGTGTCGTCGTGATTACCGTGGGTCCCCCTGAGTCAAGCCTCATTAGCCCAGTAGGAGCCTTATTAGTCCTTGTTTGGAAAATCTATGACCATTGGACTGATGGCGCCCCACCATGGATCGCCTCCGCAAATACGGTGCCATCAGCCATAATAACTGTTCGTATACCAAATGAACCGTCCACACCCCAGACAAATTGCCTATTGCCCAGATGGACCACCCGTATCCCGGATGAACTACCCGTACCTCAGACAAACTGGCTGTATATATAAACGACACTGTTATTATATTGGTATATTACTATAAGAAGGATTGTGCCAGACGTGCTGGAGCGATCCCATACAAGTCCACGCCAGGCCGATGCCAGGCTGTCAGCCATTCAAGCCTAATATGGAGTTATTTGGACATGGGAGTTTTCCCGATGCCACCATGTTGACAAGTAAAAACACCTGGGACAAAACTTGACTGAAAAACATAAACAGGAAATATCCCGTCGCATCTCGCAGAATAGTATCCAAGAGGCTTGGGACGCTCGGGTGCCTATTCACCCCCGATCTCTTGGCTGTAAACAGAATGATTGAGAAAGCAAGAATGTCTAAGTGTAGAACATGAGGTATATCAGAACTCCCCGGGTACAAGTACGTTGGGGGATGGACGTACCAAAAGCAAGACCTATATTGACGAAAAGAAGCTCCCCAAGCCTCCGCTGTTCGTAAATGCATAATTTGAATGCGTCCAAGTTTATATCTGGAAACGCTTGCGCTAGAGACAGATAAGAGTTTATACACGAATGAATGAAGGGTTGGGGAACTTACGTGGGTGGATTGCAACCCGCACAACCGAAAAAACACCAAAACAGAGCTGCGCTGCAACCAGGACGGAAAGTGCACCGCCGAACAACTTGTTCCCCTGTGTCACACCATATATCCTATCACCAAGCACGCATTCAACGTAAAATAGAATTCATGTTAATCCAGAGAGAATGGCTGGACCTTAACACAACCGTGGTTTGAGCGAGAACAGTAATGGCAGTCAAATGGAGAACAATGATCCACAGAGTGTCCTGACAGCTGTCGGGTTATTGAGTGGGGTGAGGGTCAATGGTGTGGATACAAAGTGCGAAGAGGGAGAGAACGCACAGCTGCGGATCTCGTGAGTGTAGTGTCGGAGTTTTCAGCGTGGACAGAGACTTACAGATTTTATGTAATTATGCATGACGATGTTGGACCAGACGGAGTTTACCACGGGGGCATACCTATTCTATGGGACCGTCAAGCCCACCACAATTGAAAGCATTTCGGGATACCGTACGGCGATGAACAATGCAAATACTGTCGGGTAACCATGTGAGCCGTTCGATGTGTAGAAAAGGTGAGGCAAACTCACCCCAGGATCTCCTCCCAGACCAAGCGTACTTTATCTACGTAACAGTCAGAACATGAAACCTCTGGAAAAATGCTGAAGTGCCCCAGACCTCATCCTCCAGTGTCAGGAAGTAGTCGTAGATCCACAGACAGTGCAAGGAAGTTGTAAACATCTATGCCAGATCGTACACAAGCTAACGTTGGCACCGTTCCCACAAGGGTTCGAGATTCGAAGGGTTACCTTGACCGCAATTCTAGAGACATATATCAAACTGAGGACTTCACAACGTGCAACTCAGGAAAGAACAAACGTACAACTGGTGTCCGGTCTTGACCAGTACCGCCAGATGCACTTCGTCCATCTGTGGTTCGACAGGTCAACTTCCACAAACACTGTCAAGGATCGGGGTGTTTTGAACATGTGGACCGTCCAACGGTCCGTGGGTGGGGTAAGATGGAGGAAGAGGAACAAGGGAGAAGCAATGAGAGGGGGAGGGGGGTCGTACCCCCCAGCGGTTGAACAGTTTTTGAGGAGAATATTGGACTGATCGGATTTGACAGTAATGAGTGAATTGCGGTGTCAATGTAGCTTGATCTTGTGATTGGCTGTCCCCGGTACACCAGCCAAATCCACCACCTCTGGGGTGTTGGTTTGGCAGGGCTCCAAGTGTATGTAGGGACAGGGCGTGGAAGCATGCTGAATCTTATGTGGTTTTGTGCTGGATTTCTGGGGCAGGTGCCCCTTGTGCTGCCAATGTTTACCCTCGGGTGAGGATCGCCATGACTGTCAGCCTTCCTCATATTTACTGTATCACCAGGAGCAACAAAGTGCTTTTCCATGGAAGAGATGGGGATTCTATGCTGAAGTTTGAATTAGCGTCAGAGCGAGTTGAGAAATGTAAAGTATGATCATGTGCTAGCGAATGAGACCACCTCCCATCTATTTCATCGTCCTCCTTGAGTCGTAAAATGTTGATTTGAATACGGATATACATGGATTTATGGACACAAAGTTCAGAGGGGGCAATCAGAACTTTTGATCTGTTTGGCTCCCTCTCCAAGGGAGTCTATAAGGACGAGTTGGATCAGCACCAGCAAGGTCAGGGTGGTGAATCAGTGGATGAAATCCTACCGACATTTGATGTCGGAATATTGGAGGGTACTGGGGTTATCGCCGTGCAAGGGCTCAGGCCTCAGGGCGTTCAAGTTCCAGGCCCTCTTCGTTCGGTAAGATGGAAATTCCCGGGACGCTGTCCAATCCGCCAGGCACCCCTAATTCCAAACAGATGGTCACATCCTCTTCTGGCATCCCCCGGCTGAGATCAGCCATGACTAAGAGAGACCACGACTCCTTCAGATTGGCAGCAGCTTTCTTTAAAGAAAGCATAAGGCGTGATGCCATAGCTGGAATGAAAACCGTGCTCGCCCTATATGACCCAGGTTAACATCAATCGCCCAAAAATCTCTTCAGCATTGAAAAAGAAGACTCACAGCGTGGGAAAGAGCGGAAGTAGATGCTAAATGCATGTCCACGATGAGCGCAACACGATTAACCACTCTGGTTGAGTATCATCTACCACCTACATTGTTGGAGTTGGCAAGCAAGGACAGCTGGGACAAAAGTTGACCGAAAAACATAAACATGAAGTATCGTGTTGCGTCTCGCAGAATAGTATCCAAGAGGCTCGGAATGCCTGGATACCTATTCACTCTTGATCTTCTGGCTGTGAACAAAATTATCAAGAAAGCAAGAAAGTCTATAGTACCACGACATAGAGGGTGTGGAACGTGAGGCACGTCAAAACTGCTTAGGTGCGAGTATGCTGAAGGGTGGGGCGTACCAAAGGCAATCGCGATATTGACGAAAAGGATCGCCCCAAGTCTCCACTGTTCGAAAACGCACAACTTGAATGCGTCTAAGTTTATCTCTGGAAGCGCTTGTGCTAGAGACAGATACAAATCCGCACAGGAACGAACAAAGGGCCGAGAAACTTACGTGGATGTGCCGCAATCCAAATACTAGAAAAAACACCAAAACAGAACTGTGCAACAACCAGGACAAAAAGTGCACCGCTGAACAACTTGTTTCTCTCCGTCACAGCATATATCCTATGATCAAACCCACCGCATTTAACGTGAAAGAGAATTCACTTAAATATGGAGCGAACAGCCGAACCTTAACGTAACTGTTATTTGAGCGAGAACCATAATGGCAGTCGAATAAAAGACCGGGATCCACAGAGTGCCCTGGCAACTGTCGAGTTATTGAGTGGGGTGGGGATCGACGGTGGGGATGCAAGGTGCGAACAGGGAAGGAACGCACAACTACAGGCCTCGTGAGAATGGTGTCACGGTTGCATTGTGGACAGAGACTTACAGGCTGTGTGTAATTATACATAGTGGTGTTGGACCAGACGAGGTTCACCACGGGGGCATACCTATTCTACGGGACCGTCAAGTCTACCACAATTGAAAGCATTTCGGGATGCCGTACAGCGATGAACAACAAAAATACTATCAAGCAACCACATGAGTCGTCCAATGTTTAGAAAATGTGAGGTAAACTCGCCCCAGGATCTCCTCCCGAACCAGGCGTACTTTATCTGTGCAATGGTTGGAGCATGAAACCCCTGCGGAAAAATGCAGAAGTGTACCGTACCTCATTCCCCAAGGTCAAGAGGTAGTCGTAGACCCACAGAGAATACATGGCAGTCGCAAACAACTGAGCCGGATTGTACGTGAGTTAACGTTGTCTCCGTCTCCACGAGGGTTCGAGATCCGAAGGGTTACCTTGACCACAAATCTAGGGAGGTCTGTCAAACCAAGGATTTCACAACGTGGAAAGCGGAAAAAGGCGGACATACAGCTGGTGTCCGGTCTCGGCCAATGCCGCCAGATGCGCTTCGTCCATCTGCCGTTGGGCCGGTCAGCACTGTCAGGGACCAGGGGATTCTGGACGTATGGACCGTCGGGCGGACCGTAGGTGGGGCAAGATGGAGGGAAAGGAACGAAAGAGAAACAACGGGGGCCCGAGGGTTGTATCCCCCAGCGGCTAAACGGTTCCTGAGATATTGGGTTGATTGGATTGTGATTGAATTCCAATATCAATCCAGCTTGATCTTATGACCTTGCCGCCACCAGTACACCACCAGCCAAGTCCACTCACCTCCGGGGCATCATTTCGGCAAGTCACCGAGTGCATGTAAAGATGAGACGTGGAAGTATGCTGAATCTTATGCCATGTTGTACTGGCTTCTGGGGTTTTTGTCCTCCGTGCTGCCAAAATTTACCCTCGATCTGCCCCAGGTTAAAATCGGTGTGATTGTCGGTCTTTCTCACATTCACCGCATAGCCAGGGGCAACGGAGTATTGTTCCGTGAAAGAAATGATGATTTTATGCTGAAGTTTGAATCAGCATCAGAACGCGAAGCCAGTTGAGAAACGTGAAATACGATCATGCGCTAGCGAATGAGACCACCTCCCGTCTATTTCATCCTCCTCCGGCAGTCGTAGAATGTCGATTTTAACACGAATATACATGGACTTATGGATACAAAGTTCAGATGGAGCGATCAGAACCCCCGACCCGTCCGGCTCCCGCTCCAAGGGAGACTATATGGACGAGTTGGATCAGCACTAACAAGGCCAGGACGGCGGATCAAAGGATGAAATCCTACTGACACTCGATGTCGGGGCGTTGGGGGATACTGGGGCTAATGTCGTGCAAGGATCCAAGTTCAACGCCCTCTTCGTTCGGTAAGACGGGAGTTCCTGGGACACCGTCGAATCCGCCGGGCACCCCCGATCCGAGACGGATGCAACCCGCTGGCCGTTCTTGGCCGGGATCGGCCATGATCAAGGGGGACCACGACTTCGAATCGACGACAGCTTTCTTCAAAGAGAGCATGAGGCGTGATGCCATGATCGGAACGAAGACCATGCCCGCCCTATAAGACACAAGTCAACATCAACCACCCGGAGGTCTCTTCGGCGTCGGGGGGGGGGGGGACTTACAGCGCAGGAAATACGGGAAATAGAGTCTAAACACACGCCAACGGTGAGCACAACACGGTCAATCACCCTGATTGTGTATCGTGTAACACCTACCCGGTTTGTAATAAAGAGCAGCTGGTACGAAAATTGAAAGAAAAACATGAGCAGGAAGTATCCCGTCGCGTCTCGCAGAATAGTATCCAAGAGGCTCGGAACGCCCGGGTATCTATTCATCCCTGATTTCCTGGCTGTGAAAAAAATAATCAAGAAAGCAAAAACGTCTAAGTGTGGAACATGAAGTACGTCAGAACTTCCTAAGTGCAAGTACGTTGGGGGGATGGACGCACCAAAAGCAACCGCAATATTGACGAAAACGAGCTCCCCGAGTCTCCACTCTTCAAAAACGCACACCTTGAATGGATCTAAGTTTATGTCTGGAAACGCTTGCGCTAGAGACAGGTACGGGTCTGTACATGAACGAAGAAAGGGTTAAAGAACGTACGTGGGTGAACCGCAACTCGGACGCTCGAAAAAATGCCAAACCAGAACTGGGCGGCGACCAGGACAAACAATGCTCCGCCGAACCACTTGTTCTTCCTCGTCAGACCATATACCCTACAAACAAGCCCACCGCATTTAATATGAAAGATAATTCATTTTGGTCCAGGGAGAACGGCCAGACCTTAACGCAACCGTTGTTTGAGCGAGAACGGTAACGACAGTCGAATATATCATCGGGATCCACTTAGCGTCTTGACAGCTGTCGAGT
>Ga0307517_10011747_pt1 | contig 12108 bp, 13 predicted proteins | sample 23_EM_MG_FD_194515 | JGI IMG/M metagenome (GOLD analysis project Ga0307517, IMG submission 194515) | Populus trichocarpa ectomycorrhiza microbial communities from riparian zone in the Pacific Northwest, United States - 23_EM | ecosystem: Host-associated > Plants > Roots > Unclassified | place... | reverse complement strand
TCTTTACCTGGTCTCAAGGAGAACGGGCGATCGGCGAAACGTCGAGCTACACATCTACATACTTACGACGGGTCATATAATCTTGCGAATACTGTCATGGACGGAGAAGGCCTAGGAACGGTGCTGCCTGCTGTGCAAGCGGACTCACCTGCGGCATCTTCACAAATCATGGCGGTTCTCAAGATACTAAATTGTCTATACCGACTTGTAATGCCGAAATGCATAACAAAGTTCGAGTTCGAGATTACCGATTTTCACTGCTGGTTGAACAATGTGTTTAACTTTGGAGGTCTAGATCCATCTGGGACAAGTGTTCAGCTAAATATATCGTCTCTGGGGAAGGAGATGTTGGCATATTATATTGGACTAGTACAAGGGGGGTGGCACCGTGACAAGTTAGATGATCGTTTGAAATGGACATTGTTTGTGCTCCTGCTTCGAGTTGGTCCAAGTAGGTTCTTTGTTGTTCAAGCTGGAGACTGCTATTCTAATTGTGTACAAAAAGATGGCGATCCTGGACCATTTTGTTTGGCACGAAGTGGCCTTTACTTGCGGGAGAAGGGAGTCTGGATCGTGTTCCTTGTGTTCAAAGGAAATGATCTGCACAGCGGCTTTGCTCCTAGGGAAGACCCTGAAGATCACCGAAAATGGGTTGATACTACCCTCGATAGCGCTTGGAATCTCGCTGGACCTCAAAATCGTGCAGGATACGTTTGCTATTTTGGAAGCCTTCCTTGCCACCGTGATGGCTCTATGAATTTATGTCCTCCCACCGGGTTTGGGAACTTTGGATCGGCTCAAGTCCACAAGGATAAACAGAAAAATTTTGCCCAGGACGGCCGTGTTTCCCTAGGTGGACAACATAACCAAGCAAATCGGCTTGGGCGGGAAATCGTGTACAACCTGTGGAATAGCCTGGAGTTGTGCAATCTGCGGCTAGGAATCCCACTTGACGATTTCATGAAGAACATTACATATACTGACATTCAAGGTGTAGCACGGCACCTCGAGCCCATCCCACTACACCCTGGAGGAGATGAGGAGCATATCACCAAGATGAAAGGGTTGCTCGCCTGGTTATCCATGGAACAGGACCAATTCGCTATTGCTTATCCACCAAAGCGTCAACCAAAGTCTAATCAGCTTAATATGAACTGTGATATAATCGAGCAGGTCAGATACTTGCCCCCTTTATCTGATCCTGGCATTGTGGGATCTGGCAATGTGCGTAATAACCCTCTCATTGAGACTGGATATTCAGATCATGTCTTCTAGGTACTTAGCGACACACCACATATGGCAAATGAACTTTCCCAGAACGAGATATTTGGTCGCCGAACAGCTGAAAGATTCTCCAGACACCTCCAAAAAGATCTTGAGATGAGTTCACCAATCGCCGTGCGAGGGTCACAAGACTCAGAGTACACTGATGGTGCGAAAACTGATCGTGGTGTGCGACGATGAGATTTTCAAGGCCAAAATAAAATCCAGAAGAAACGAAAGCGTAATGAAGTCCATCCGGGAAATGAGTCAAATGACAGCAATTCTAATTCAACACATCGATCTGAACAAATTGACAATCGGTTTGAGGTGGAAGCAATTGTCGGCCATCAAATAACTGATAAAGTACAATCCCCTTCTTGATCATTATTGCTAAATTTCTGAATGCCCTTAATTTACAGGGAGTTACTTACCAGGTGAAGTGGTTTGGGTACCAAGAAACGACGCTTGAGGCAGAGGGTCAGCTTGAGTGCGTTCAACTTCAATGGTCATAAAAATGTGATCTCTAATACCGCCCTTGAATAGTTCATGCATCGAACTTCTCGCAGATTATAACATGGAGCATGGCATCTTTGCTAAGAAGGGGCATTCCGGGCCAATTGAACTTGCTGAAAACCTCTCAAGCCTCCAAGAGCTTCTCAGTCCCGATAGATTGAAACGCGAAGTCCATGATCTGGAGTCTGATATCCAATCCAAACATTCCAAGGATTACTTTATTCGACACGGGGCATGGCAGAACTTTGGGCGAGTCATGTTCAAACAAAAGTCCTTCTCGGAAACAAACTGCGTTCGCTACATAGCTCAGAGGAAAAACACAATGGCCCTGAAGCTCATGTACGTTTCCAACTGCTGGATGGCGCTCTTAAGACACTGGTCCCTATGCATGCAGAGATCAAGAAGATGGCGGTTATTCGAAGCGCCTTTCTCCATGAAATATGCAGTACCTTGATCACAATATTTGAATGGTATAGTTTCATGGGGCCTGCGACAGCGAAATTTCTGTTTCAAGTCCACTTGAACGGAGGATATGAAGCACTCCAGTCTCAGGCTCCAGAGTTTGCGGATCTTGCCGACCACATTGTTCAATTTGTCATTTCCTGTCGCCAAACGGTCGGAACAAATTCAAACCAGAGAAAGAGAAAGAAAACACTTCACAACCCCAAAGGACCACATCTCCACGAACGACTCGGACCGTCATGAGCTGGCATTTCTTCTGTCTCCTCTGATTTTTACGGTTTGCGGAACATGGCTAAGCCAACCTTGGTCAAGATTCCCGCACCCAAAGAACGCATGCTTTCACCAAACGACGATGCTCTCTATGCTGCATGCAGCGAAATTTTCCAAGAGTTGATAGCAAAGCACATGATTCTGCCCAACTTACGTGTCATAGACGAATTTGCATGTCGCGATCTGGATCGTCGACCGGTATTTGATGACGAAAAGGCCTACCAACGATGTATTACTCGTGGAGCGATTCTCTGGTGCATTTCGACGGCCTGCAAAACTGATGGGATGTTCTGTTCTTCTGGGACAGAAAAATTTCTCCGGAGTCCTGCGCTGTTGTTCAAGGACGGCCTGAGCCGGACAAGGAGCTTTGCACCTAAAGTTTTGGCACATCGGGATGAGGTTTTACGTCCACTCTTCGACTGGATACAGAGTTACCTCACTTCTTTCCCAGAGATAACGACGCTCTCAGAACAACTAGGCGACCTCAGTCACCACCAAATCCTTGAAGTATTTTCATGCAAAAGCATACCGTTGAGGGGCGCCAATGATACTAGCGACTCTGGTAACTCACAAGCAATCACCAATGTACCGAAATCCAAACCCAGCAAGAGAACAAAGGCCTCAAGTTTGTTCCAGCTTAATCATGATGGTTCTTCTACTGCACTCGATCTCGCAAACCTCATCCTCCCAACCTATGGAATTGGTCTCAAAATCGGCACTCTAGGAATAGTCCTCCGGGAAGCCCTCAATATGCATAAAGGCCTGCCACTCGCCGACAATGAAATTGGCCATATGGCGAGGAGGAGCGGCAATCTCGATAGTTCCAAGTCCATGCAAAATCCGGATCATATAAATCCCATCCGGGAGAAATCTATTGGGGTCACTTTACTACTGAAACACATACCGCCTCAAAAGTTCACATCAAGATATGGGTTATCCAATCTGTTGTCATGGATGGGTACAGGTCAGGGCTACAAGACACAACGATTTCTGGAGACGCTACCCAGACCAATTTTCTACAAGGAAGTCTTCAAAGAAGTAATGGGTGCTTTCGATGTGGCCCATAAACGGAACGACCTTTTCACAATCGACCATGGTTCAAAATCGACATCATTTGTGGCTGTGGATGATGTATGCATCTACGGCACTGCCTGCAATCTTTACGGCTCAAGACCGACCATCCCCAACACTGGGGGACGTCAATTGACTTCACAAGAGAAGTTTGCTCCGTACTGGGACAAGAAAGTACAAAATGCTTGGAGGTGCTTGTTGGGGGATATGTTCGAACAGGATCCCCTTGAATACGCAGGAGACAGGCCGACTTGGAAGGCGATTTTTGACCTCATCTTGCAACTCGAAATATCTGGATTTAACAGTGGCCTGGCTCTGCTCCAGACTGTAAATAATGCCACTTTCCTGCTCAAACTTGGCTGCCCTGATCCTGATGACGTGGCGGAATGGATTTACAGTAACAAGGATCTCGGAGCATACAAAACACTCACCAAAAATTATGGATTCTGCATCTCCAGCAAAACCGCCACTCAAGTAGCTTTTGGCTGCGTTTTTGAACACTTAGATCAACATTTAAGTCAGAACGACAAGAAGATCTTACACTTTGGCCCTGTCTTGGTTGAACATTTGCTGTGCAAAGACATTCGTTGGCGAGCACTTTGTAAAGGGCTGGAACACACAATGGAACAGCGATCATGCAAGGCAGAAGATGAAGATGTGTGGGTCTCAGGTGGGAATGACAAGGACCACTTGGCATTTCCCTTCCCATTGACTATCAGCACTGATCTTATACGGAATGTAGTCAAAAAAAAAGGTATTGTATTTCTACATCTCTGAGAAGTCGTATACTGATATCCCTCTTCACTTCAGCATATCAATCGAAGTTGCTTTCTCAATAGAAGCCAGTTGAGATTGGTAGTACTGTATTTTGCCTTGTAGACTGGACATCTTATCGAGAGGTCGAAGCGAAGAGACATTGACATGCGGTTTTTGTGCTTTTCTGGATACTTAAACTCTACACGTGTGCACCATGCCCATCCAACGTGTTTGCGGCTGCTGCCTCCGATCACGGAATGAGGTTTCTTGGTGTTCTGTGAGAAACGGGCTCGATCGTCGGTTTAGTTCCTTTTAGTTACTTCAAGAGAGGCAGCTCGGGTTATTGTTTTCTCCCTGCAACAAATTAAAAAACAAATGAGAAGCTTTCAATAGTCGATGATGAACGGGTACAAACCAACTATTTTGCGCCTAGGAACACCTTTGGATCGGAAGGCTGGGCACCATCGTCCCGACACCACGTTAGGATCGCGGAAAAGATTCTGCAAAAAGGAGTAATTGGGTTTGTCGTCGAAGTGAAGAGCCTGAGTGTAGCGCCGAATTCATTGGGGAACCCGCGACAGAGGAGACCCTTCCTCGATCGTATTTCTGCTTCTTGGTAGCGCTTTGAGATCTTGCTATGGTAGAGCACTGGAGGAAGTGCAGCAATGCAATCCTATAGTCACAAATCGCAATTTTCCCTCCTCGGCATTCTGGTTGAGTGATGGATTAGGGCTGGACACTCCGGGATCAGGGACAGAATGAATATCAGAGATGATATGTGCAGTCGCAAGAGCACTTTGGGGACCGTGATGTTGGACTTCATCCTCGTTATGAGGCGGGGTATCTTGATCCTCCAAAATCTCATCCTCCATGTCGTTTGCCCTGACATCTGGTGCCTGTTCTGCAACTTTCTTATAAGCCTCTTCCGCAAGTCGTTTTTCCTCTGCCTCTTTTGCAGGGCGCTCTCGCTCTGCCTGCTCTCTCTCTGCCCTCTCCTCTGCAATCGTTCCTCTTCTTCTTTCTTAGCTTTCTCCTCAGTTCTTCCTCTTCTCGTATCTGTCGAGCCTTGAGATCTTCAGCGTCTCTGCGTAATTGATCTTCCTCTTCCTTCTTCAACTGTTCCTCCTCCTTCGTTCTGCCTCTTCCGCTTTTCGAAGCCGTTCCTTCTCAGCTTCAGCTTCCTCACCTCAACCTCCGCCCAGTAGCTCCTTCTCCTTCCTCGGCTTTTCCTCTTCATCCGCTCTCTGTTTGGCTTCCTCCTTCTCTTTTTTCTCTTTCGCTGATCTTCAGATTCTATGTGAATGCTCGTAGGTCTCCGGTTGGGTGTCCCAGGGACTGGATACAGCCAGACAGAGAGAAGCAGACTGGGGTGGAATGGGGGCAAGAGGAGGATAAGTGGTAGTCGGTGTTGAAGGTTGTAAGGATTTCGAGGGTGCATGGGCATGGCGAGTGATGGGGGATGTGCTATCCTTCATTGGGCATTGACCGCGAAGATGAAGGTGACCGAGGAGTTCCATTCGACCCGCAGTATTGGCCCTATCGAATGGAATTGGGGGGAAAGGGTATTGATGATGTGAAGGGGTGCGGATGCGGCTGGTGTGAGGATGGGGGTTGTGTCAGACTCGTGTTTCGCGCAGCGGGGGATGACATATCCGAAAACGATGAATTGGGTGTCCCCGAAGTGTTTTGCTCACATCTTTGAATCCGGAGGTGCGGGTGGAGTTGCGGCTGCCGGTAGTGAGGCTGTCGTGGGACTGGCTGAAGACAACGCGGTCGTCGAAGTCGTGGACAGAGAGGCGCCCAAGGTCACTCACAACAACCTCGAAGATGTTGATGGATCGTTACTGACATGACCAGAAGGAATTCACAGCAACAGTTCTGAAGGATTTTACGCTTTCTGGTTTGAAAATGGGGGTTATCGTCGACGAGGAGAGTGGCACCGAATGATTTTCTATTGACCCAAAGGTCATCGCCTGATCTGAAATGAGATACATGAGGTTGAAAGCGGAAATGCTCAAATCGATGCAGTATGACACACCTGGCTTGAATGCACCTACATTTTCTCTGGAAACGCTGGCACCATCGTTAACTGGTATGGCCTGACCAAGAGTGCTCGAACGACGCGAATGGGTTTGGGCGCAGGCGTCTGCGAGCGTGAGCTTGGAGTTGTGGTGGACCGTGGAGGGCCCCTTAACCAAGCAGACTTTGCTGGAAGTAGTGCTGGAATCTTTGGTGCCGTCGTTGTTATGTTTTGGCGGCCTGAAGGGCTGTTAGAACATATGATATTTACAAAAAAAAATAAGTACCGAGCAAAGTCAAAGTTGTAGTGTTTATCAAAAAATTCTGACCAGGTATAGAAGAGGAATGGCGTGCGGTTTGGCGTAGCAGAGGGAAGTGCAATGAGACTCAGAGAAGTTGAAGATAAGGAACAAATAGAAGCGCATTTGCGCACAAGCAAAAACAAATATCACCATAAGTCACTCCTTCATCTCCCTTGGCACCATCGTCCTTTCTTTTCACGATTTTGCGTCCGTTTTCATTCCAAACGTCCAACGTAGGTGTACTGTATAGTGAGGCCTTCAAGTTCTGCCTTTTTATCTATATCTAAATGCCTTTTTAGATAATGTCATTACCAGTCAAGAACCCGCAGCCTTCTTCCGCCTCTTCCCTCCCACGTTATTTGAAGGAAATTCTTTTGGATTCCATTGTAAGCAGACAACATTGCGTGTAGTCAAATTTGTTACTAAGGATTTGCAGGAGCTTCCTTCACGATTTGGATGCCCTCAAGACGCTCAAGAACATCTTGAAAACATTCACAAGTTACATACGGAATATGAAGGGATGAAAGCAGAATCCCTCAGCTGTCTGCAGGAACTAGTTGACAGAGTCAAATGGATCGACGATAAGATTTTGGAGGTGGATATCCATATCGGCAAAATCTTTCACGTAATCGAGAAGTCAGTCCCCAGCGTACAGCCTCCTGTCGTCGTTAAAAAAGAAAAAAAGGTTATCGTTGAAGGATGTGCGTAATATTGTTCTGGTTGCTACTGGATCTCAACTCGCTTTCTTAGCCTCGCATTCTGTTCAAATTGGTGGAGCCGATTTAAAGGATGACAACTATCTGTGTGGTGACAACTATCTCTGTGTTATTCTGGACTGAGCCATTATCAATTATTTGTTAAAAAAATATGTATGTATTTTGACTTGACAAATTCAAGTGCCCTTATCTCCAATAAGGTAGAAGACACTCATATCCCGCCTACATCACGTGTCGTGACATTGTCGTGACTGATGCCATCCAAATTGGGAACGATGGCTTCGAAAACACAGTAAATTATTGATTTAGGGAGCTATAGAACATTTAATGTAAATCGGCTTCCTGAGGATTAATGATATACATGTATAGATTTCTCAAAAAAATATTGGAACCTCCATATCGAAATTTACGAGAGTTATTGAACAATCAGTAAACGTGATCTGATAACAATGGAGGATGAAACAATAGACAAAATGACAGACATTGTCGACACGGCAACCGTTTAGACAATGTGCGCCTTTTCAAGCTCGTCCAAGATGCTCGCTGGCAGCACCCGATGTCCGCGGTATTTCCTCGCGGCCCATGCTGCTTGCCTGCCGTTTAAACCCTTGCCATATGCATCCATAAATCGTCGTGACCGATTCGCAAACTTTCTCATCGATGACAGTGGGATTGAATCGAGGGCGGAAAGGGCATTTCGCTGCAGAGCATCCTCGCAAGATGATTCTGGGTTTAATCGGTAGGTTCTTTTTGCATACCTCCTTAATGACAATCCGGAACTCATGAAAGAATGGTTTGAGTTCCTCAGCCTGCATTCTGGGACCAGAAAAGGCTTTGGATCGGATAGGACATTTGAACACCAACTGCAGCTGTTCTATCTTGTCCTGTGTATCCATTTCACATGCCTGGCTTGTGTTTTCAAGGAAGAGAACGGGCTTTGTAGCTCCAGGTCAGTAAACTTACATTTGACAAGTTGTATACTCACTGATCTATTCTCCTTCCCCGCCTCTTCTGCTTTTTTTGAGGGGGCCCCTCAGAAACCTTTTGTAGATTTGAGATGCGAGTGAGAGCAGCAAGTGATTTACGACCCATAGTGATGTTCTGCTATGGATTTGGGCGTCTATGATTGACACGACGTGGCGAATGTGCGGACACTTCTAGTATTTGCCCAAAAACTCTTCCAAATACCCATATTTTCCTCAAATTATTGTACAGCGATGCGTAGAATTTATTTTTTAACAGATCTCAGGAGCTAGATTTTGCATAATTTGTGTAGAAAAATTGCAAACACGCTTTTTAACGGAAATTAGCGCGATCTTTCCATTTTGAGAGGCTGTCACATTTATCACGTGATGTAGGCGGGATATGAATGTCTTCTACCTTAATAGATCCCTTCGTCGGGAATTCCGATCATAATCGGTTCCACTTCTCAATATAATTTGGACTTAATCTCGTCCGACTTTCTTTCCCCCCATTTTTCTTCACATATGCCTCCGAACAGAAATCCAGTATCGCGAAAGACGCCTGCTCCAACTGGAAAAAGCAGCCGGAATACAGCTCAAGCCAAATGTGCGAAAGGTAAGTCTTATGACCTTTAAATTTGTACGCAATTCTAATATCTCAGTGGTAGAAAACATCGCCGAGTCCAATGCTGTCCCTTCTCAGCTAAAAATCACAATTCGACCTTCTTCTGGAGGACAAGCAGCCACTCCTGCCCAACAACCATCACGCTCCGCCAAAGCCAACCAAGCACCAAGTCGTGTGCAACCATCGCGCACCAACAAGGCGAACAAAATGGCCAAAATACTCGATGGGATGGAGGTAGATGATGACGCTATAACTAGTTTACCAGGGCGACGCAAACGGCGTATTGAAGACGAACCCGAGCAATTTTTTACTGTTCCCGACGATGCTGGACGAAATCTGATGGCACCAGTGAAAAGACGCAAGCAAGCTGTGTCGGTCCAACCGCTGGATATTCCTCCTCAACTGCTGCTCATCCAGATCAGATTCCTCCTCGTCAAAGCTTTCAACCCCAAATCCAGCCACCTCCAATGTCACAGCCAGCTGCAGATCCTTGTCCTCAAATACAATGCCAGTCTCAGTCCTTCCAAGCTAATGAAACCCAGTATCAGGGTCAATCAGCTGAACTTCACTCGCAACGTCAGTCTTTGTTATTCCAAGCTAGTGGAGTCCAGTACCAGTCGGCTCAGCAATCTGATCCACAAGCACGGCGCCAGACCCAGACCCTCCCAAATAATGAAGTCCAGTATCAGCCCCAGCGACCTGAACCAGAAGTGCAACGCCCGTCTCCATTCGTCCAAATTGGTGAAGCCCAGCATCAATCGACTTCTTCTCGCCCGTCTCCGTTCGTCCAAATTGGTGAAGCCCAGCATCAATCGACTTCCTCTCGCCCGTCTCCATTTGTCCAAATTGGTGAAGCTCAGCATCAGTCGACTTCCTCGCGCCCGTCTCCATCTTTCCAAACTGGTGAAGCTCAGTATCGATCGACTTCCTCGCGCCAATCTCCGTCTTTTCAAACTGGTGAAGCTCAGCATCAACTGGCTCATCATCACCAAGTTGAACCTCGTAATACTGAAATTAACACTGACGAGCCTGAACTGAGGGCGGCAACGGATCAGCCTCAAGACCAAATGGACACACAGGATGACGATGGCCATCACGGCGATACCTATGACAATGAAGCTGGCGACCAGTATCTGGAGGAAAATCAATTGCTAAGGCCAGAAGGTTCGCTTGCATCTTTTAGCAAATTTATCTACTTATCTGCAATATTAGACATTGATGAGGAGTCTCCCTCTGAAGCAGACGACGCGGCGCAGCAGGCTCTTCGTATCTCACCTGACGATCAAGCTGAAATACAATGGGGGAATGTAACTGACGTGCTTCAACAACACCGAGCACGAAACAGGGCCAACAAACCCCCTAACGAACAGCGACTCCTTGACGCTGCAAGACAACAGCTTAATGGTACCGGCACCGATAGTGATAAGGAGGATGACGACAACGGTGATGATGACAGTGAATCTCTGAGTTCCAAAACAAATTCGGATGGAAACCCGAAGGCGTTGAAGTACTATTCAAGTTCTGGTGCCTGGGTTACAGCAATCACTAAAGCAAAGGAAGTGTTTCGCCGATTTACAATGCTTTATAATCCCTTTCCACTTCGTGATTCACATTTGCAGGATGCGGCAAGGATCCTCTCGAAGGTGATTGCGGACTTAAAGGAGGAGGATACAACTTTGATATTTGATCGACGTAAGTTTTTCCACTATATTTTGTTCATCATTTTATATCTTCAAAATCGCGATATGAACATTGTTGTAAGTCATATTACATAATTTCAACCCCTTACTACATTTATAATCCATATCTATTAGGTCTTCAAAGAAGCGGCAACATATCGGGGTAAAATGAAAGATTTTTGTCGCAAAATGTTTCTCCGGTACTACAGTGATGCCCTCGGCCTCGATACTGACATTCCGGGCCAGGCTGCCTATCAGGACTATGTCGCTAATAATGTCAAAGAGCTCATCAGCAGGGCCTCCAGGTTCCATTTCGGACCTGAGGATGCAGTTGTGAGTTCGTATTACTTATAAACTCCTCTTCTGATTTGTTGCATCCAGGGCAAAAAAACAAATTTTTCTCATCCTTGCATTCGTGCTCTGTGCATCGAGTTCTATTATGGACCTGCTGGAGGAAAGGAACCTCTTGCAAAATTATTTCCTGAAGATTTTAGCACATCCATTCCCGAGCACGCAGTTGCGGTGGCAATGACATGCGTAAGTATTTATATTAGTACTCTGGTTCTATGCTTACACAGTTACCATCTAGATCTACAATTGTCTTGACGAGTATCAATTGGGTTATTGTTTTAAGTCGAAATTCAGTGCCGAGAACTACAGTGATACATACGAAACGATTCAGCATTTAATTTCGTTAGTGAATGGCAGTCCCATTCATAAAAGGAAATGGGACCAAGCCCGTCGAGAATGGGCTGAACAGGAAATGTAAGTCATTGGACTACAAGGAAACAGTGACTTATATTCTTGTTAGGAGGTTGTTGAATCCCAAAAATGGCTCGAAACATTGCAACCTCGAGGTCGATCTCGATTAGATGTCCACTGTAATGTCTTTATCTTATCTTTTTATTTTGTTATAACAACTTATACTGTCTTATTCTTAGTGCCGTGGCATTGCTTCTCACCACATTTTATTCCTCCTGATGATTGTTTTTACGACTGCTAATGACCCTATGTGATACTATGGTATAATGCCATATATTATAATGACAACTTATGATGCTCTCTGCTAAATTTTTCCTTAACAAATATTCAATAAAGAGATGACTTGCCCTCCAAAATTTGATTAATTACATGAGCATTTATCAACATTCATTTCGAGCTTGAGGACAGTTTGTAAATGAGCATCATCTTGTGACCGTCGTCACTATTGTTGCCTTGCCCACACCACTCATGGGTGATTTGAATGGTGACCTCTGTAAACTGGATATTGTCCGGTCCCTGACTATGAATTCCTCTATCAGACCTCTGCTTTCAGCAGCCACCGCCGTCTTTGCAGCCAGACCAGTCTATGAACCAGAACATAAACCAAGCCCGCCTGCAACAGTGGGCACTGCGTTACGGACAGAACGCTGCCGCCGATATGAACCGACTCTTCTCATGCCCTCCCTGTTTCCTCCATCGATGCCGATC
>Ga0307517_10011746_pt1 | contig 12108 bp, 15 predicted proteins | sample 23_EM_MG_FD_194515 | JGI IMG/M metagenome (GOLD analysis project Ga0307517, IMG submission 194515) | Populus trichocarpa ectomycorrhiza microbial communities from riparian zone in the Pacific Northwest, United States - 23_EM | ecosystem: Host-associated > Plants > Roots > Unclassified | place... | reverse complement strand
AAGTTAGTAACTTCGTGTTTATAAATGGTTATTAACATTTATTAACAGGTGTTAAAAATTGGTCTGGAGAACAGAAAGTTAGTAACATTGTTAGAAATTTCTCGCGAATTTCTCACCGTACCCTAGTCATGAAGGGCAAATGGGTATGCGGTGTGCGGAGACGTTCCATCCAGTAAAGTCACTGTGTAGCCCTGACATGCTACCACTGATTTATCTTGTTGTTTGATAGTGTCCTCATACTCAGCAGCATCAACGTCAACAATGTTGTCTTTGTATGCTGACATCATGGAGCAATTTCCAGAGTCCATTTCATATGAGTGTGGCAATGCCACATAGGCGTCGTTGGGGGTAGATGTCGGTAATCTGGATAGGTCAGGTAAGTACAGAGAAAATCTGATAAAATCATTTGTTACTGACCTTTTCTTGATTGCTTCCATCAGATACTCCAATTTGCCTTCGAACAACACCACATTCACACCTCGCTCCTCAACAAAATACTGCACAAAATTGACCAGACCATCCAGCCTCCATTTACCACGACGGATGATCTCATCCATATTCCCCAGCCCAACGCCGACTTCAAGATGTTGTTCAGTCCCACCTCCCAGAGTTCATCAGCACCTATTGTAGGATCATCAACATCTTGCGGATCAGCTCCAAAAACAGCAAGTTTATCGAACTGTGATGCTTCGGGAATGCTTCCAGGTAAGTCTTTGACCAATCTCCGCAATTCTATGATGAAACTGCTTGTGCTCAGGTCTGGAACAGGTTTCGAAGTTGACACAACCTCTGCTTGAGGAGAGCTGGTGGATAGAGCAGGGTCAGTGTCCTTCAGTGGTGCAGGACCCAATTTATGACTCCGAATGGGTACTGAATGACTGACAGTTGAAGGTACTGTTGCCGCTCTTGGCTTCAAGAAGGAGAGTATTGACCCATCCTTTTTCTTTTTAGCTTCCTTGTCCCATTTTGCTTGGGCCTCTTTACAGGTTTCCTTTCCACGGTGACACTTCTCAAGGTTGGCAAGGCCAGAGGGACCGCACTTTATGTGAGTACCACAGTCTGGGCATGTGGCGGCACTCTCTTCATCAAGGAATGGTAGCGGTTTTGGGACGGTGGGCTATGTTGACTGTCAGACTAGTGGTGATTCGTGAGTTATCCTTTTGTAACCTACAAGCCTGCTACTTGAGGCCATGCCTATAGGCAATCTTGCCGTGTTTTGGTATTGTTGGACAATTGCAAAGATGGCGGTGATCGAGATCAGCTTGCCACTCGGTCAACTCAAGTTTTTACCTCCACTGGAGCTTAAATACAACTGGAATCCATCTACCATATGTCTCGGGTGTTGTAGCAAGGTTTTATCTTAAATTAACTTTTTGAAGCCCTATTCTGGAGAGGTCCAAAAAAAAAAAACAGCTGCGCCCGGGACTAACCAACCGGGTACCGGTCCGGGATTTCGATCCCGGTGCCCCCTTGTCCTCCCCTCTGAAGTGCATTACAGTTGCGATCCTTTGGTATTTCAACATTAAGTACTTGTCATAATTGAATAATCATAAAAAAACAACTGGAATTGGTGTGAGATTTGTCCCACTGCACTTTATACCTCATTTTCAGGCATTGTTACATCTCCCATATGCTTTCATGCTATTTGATGATTGTAAAAACTTGTACAAATGTTCATTACACCATATACTAGACATAAGAAAAAGTCCGAGGCAAAAGGGACACAGTTGGTGCTAAAAAACCCAATTGTCTCACTGGATGGTGGTGTCTCACTGGGCGGGGGACCACTGTACTGGGATTGGTAAGTGTGCACTTGGAAAAATAAAAGAAGAGAAAGTTTGCACAGAACAGAAATCATCTCTCGGACTGCGGTCGTCACTCCTTACCCAGCTGCAATCGTCGGGTCCAGCGCAGTCATAACCAAATACGCTAAGCGTTTCTGTCAACATGAATTTTGAAACCGAAGGTGGCAATGAGGGAGAAGAGGGATAGTTTGATTTTGAGTGCTGGTCAACATTGGTCGTACCAAATATGTGCTAGCATGCCGCACGGGAAACCTTCTGGTCCAACTTTTAATCAAAGTGCTATGTACAGAAAAACAATTGATGGCGGCTCTACGGATAGAGGTGCTAAGCATTTCAGAGAGGGGACGGAGATAACGAGACGAGAAGATAATGTATAGCGAGAGCGAGAGCGGAGGCTCCAATAATCTAGGAGGTGCGGCCAAGGCGAGGACTGTGAATTGCAGTGGAATAGGTCTGGCGATGCGATGTGATGCGGAAGGGTTCGTGGATATGGGGAGTGGACATGTCAAGGGCGATGTAGAGGAGCAGAGGGCGCGTGAGAGGGTACTTGAAGAGGACATCTGGGTTTGAACGAGATGTCACTGAAGGACCGACTTTAAATTATGCTCCTTCTTATCTGCCTTATGCCTTTAGAAATGCGACGCAACTGTCAATCGAGAGCCGCAACGCACCCTTTCTGGCCACCATTTGCAGGCACTAGTGTTGTTGTTGGGATGATACCGGAGTGAGAATGGTACCGCGACGCAATGATCGAGGGTGCTGAGAACTGATTTGATTTCCATCTCGATGAAGGATGGCGAGGATAGAAGTTGAGAAAACGAGGGGATAGAAGTAATTCAGAAAGCTGAGCATTGTGGGGATGCTACAGTGGATGTTGCGATAGGGACTGCGGTGGTTTAGAGTGATGAGCAGAAGTATGTCTGTCCTTCGAAGGGGATCTACTTGTTATATAGTGAGGCTGACGTGGGTGCTGACACGGACGACGAACAGTGATTCAAAACAGGTGGGTAGTACTGTCAATTACACTTGGAAAAATAAAAGAAGAGAAAAATCTTATAGCACAGAACATAAATTGTCTCTCAATCCGAAAAAATGTGGCTGTCACTCCTGCAAACGCCACCCGAACCTAGTAAACTATATGAATTCCCATCAGACTCACAACAGCAAGCAAAAACGACCTTACAGCAAAAATAAACTCAAGTGATAGGTACATGGGGGTCAACACATTCTTTGCAGTCAGATCAAGGTGGTCCAGGTTAGCTGGCCCACACTTCGGTACCTTGGGAATAAAAAAGCCATTTAAATCTTAGTGCTATTTTGTCACCGCTACTTGAAATATAAATTTTAATAGAAAATATTTCTGTATTTGTAAACTTTCACATCCTATTAAATACAGTTCTATATAAAATTTAAGTTGGCCTGGAAACCCTTTGTTACAATCAATTATTTATTATCTATATTAGGCCTTCCGAGAACCATTTTCAGTTGAAACAAAAACGATAAACAAAATTTAATTTTTATTAGGCCTTGAAAAGGAATTACGATGTCATTTGCCACCTGAAGTGGAACTGAAGATCAGAATCAATTTTATATTTAAAATATTAAACAAGATCAAAAATATAGTTTAAATGTATGACGAGATTTCAAATAAAAATGTCTTTTAAATTTCGTGCCCACTCATCGCCCACCTGTCGCCCACTAACTGCCCGACTGAATGAGAAAATTTAGTCCTACAAGACGAGTGTTCAGAGTTAGTACCACATTGTTTGAAGATGCACGTACACGCGAGAGATTCAGAAGTACTGCGTGATTTTTGTCGAAAGCCCATCGGGCATAGTGTGACGTAATCCACTCAGGGTCGACACCTTCCAACCGAGACGAAAGTGACGTGCTATAGACACGGCCAGGGAAATACGGCCACTCCACATAAGGGTCCACAAATCCAGGTAGCGTGGGCAATTGCTGTCGGACAGTGAAGGTGACTTTTCCATCGGATTCAAAGATAATATGTTCAATAGAACCTGGTATAGGTCCTTGAGACTTGTCACCTTTGGGATAGAACATGACCAAGCTATTACCGACATGAGTCGAAGATCGGCTATACATAGTCTGATTTACGCTACATCGAGCGCGAAGTGCAACCTTGCAGGATTTAACGAAACCGCGCAACATCGCAGGTGTCGGGATATAGGCTGAATCGGCAGGCTTGTTGCCTCCGCCCACATTGTTCCCGAAGGTTTTGTCAAACAAAATTTTGCATTCCTTTAGGATTGCAGGACAATCCGGACGGCTGATCCATTGCCGAAGTTGGGCGCCTTTCAAGAAAGACATTGCCATCGTAGCCTCGAGTTCACCATACATGTGGTTATGGGTAATGCGTTGCAGGTGGCCAATCAACCGCTCGAAAGGGAAGCACCACCAGGACCGAACGGGACCAAACAGTTGAAGGAAATCGTATATGTGAAAAGCCATATGTCCATTGATTGTATGGTTACAGGACGGGTGAAGGTCCTTCAGTCCCAAAGTCCAAGACTTGAGGTACCGATGATAGGCGTCCATTCGATCTGGCGTCATGGTACGAAGACAGGCAGTGGAGACTGCACACACTAGATCCATGGTATGGTCGAGCACTGCACGTAGGTAAACGGCATCGGCACTTGACCTGTGAATAGTACCCGTGCCCCACAAGCTAATAAGTGCAATTGGTAGGTAAACCATGGTCATTGTGCGCCATTTGTCGGCTTTGAGGGTGCTGGAAGATTTATCGCCAAATTTATGTGGAACAGATTGCAACCAGGATGGGGTAACCATGTCCTTTACAACCTTGTGAATCCGGGCAATGACCTGTGGTGTTGATATCTGTGGTGGGGGCTGCACTTCAGGCTTGAGAGGGAACTGAAGACGCTTTGGACTAGGTCAGCTAACCTAGCACCACCTAAAATGGAAGGAAACTTACCCATGAAATCAATGTCTGAGAATATTGCAACTTGGTTGGACGTTTGTCCAGCGGGATAGAAAGCCCGAGGCTCTCTACAATATATATCAGGGGTTTCTTTTTCTTTCGTTCGAGGCGGGTAGTCAGGAGGGTAATGCTTGTTTGAAGCGGTTCTTCAAGTGGAGAAACAAGCAGGGCTTGAATCTGAGATATTTGCTTGACCTTGTCCTCTGTCGCGTCCACAACAGTCATCGTTGACGTTGGTGATGGAAATACATATTCAAATGCCACCACAGGTGTGGGCTTAACTTCAGCGTCGGTTGTTGTGAGCTTGAGGACTTTTTGGAAGTGAAATTGTGCAAGACCTTCGAGAAGGCAATGCATCGGGTCAACAACAAGCATGTGAGTTGGGTTCCAGTATGGAAGGCGCCACAGTTCAGTCCAACGTAAACCATATTTAGAAAAGAGCTCTTCTTGTAATTTTTGAGTTGCGGCAGCCTTCCACTGCGCTGCTCTTTGGCGCAGGATAGTACAATCCTGAATAGACCATTTCTCACAGTCGGTTCTACCAATCGTCGATTTATGATAGCAGTCGCACCTTGTGCAAAGGAAATGGCTTGAGTGACCTGCTGACTGATTGAATTTACGTGCAGCTGGGAGATCACAAACTGCAGTAGCAATGGCGCTGCAAGTGTCTCGACCAGTAGGGTGGTTTGCTGTCCGAGTCAAATGAACTCGCCGTTCCCACGAAACGAGAAACTGATCGACAACGGGCCTAATGTAGTGGTTGAGTTCGGTCAGATGAGGCTCATTTGGGCCAGGGATGACAGCGGCAAGGTACACATATTCACGTTTATAACGAATATCAGCAGGAAGATTGAGGCATGCTGCCGCAATAACCCCGCTAGAAGCCTTTGCACCACGGAGAGTCATGCCTTCTGAGGCGAAAAAGTCCACGTTGATAGCAAAAAGATATCGCCCTTCTTGACCAGGCCTATCAACAAAAAGTTTGCCAGCTTCGGGCCCTTCGAAAGTTCGTATGAATTCGGCATCGAAAACATCAGAAACAAAGGTGGGTGATTGTTCGTTTCGTCTAATGGAAGCCATAAGGTCATCACAACGATGGTCCATGACACTTTCCAGATCCTTTTGAGACAACAGATTGGCCAAATAATCATGGAAGTCGGCCACTATATATGGCTTAAGAGGTTTTAACGTCGATATCCCATCATCAGAGATTGATTCTTCAAGAAGCGAGCTACCGCAAGGATCGGAATCAGGATAAGGGTAATTTTCGCAGGTAGTAGGATACTGCGGAACAGTGGAACCAGGAAGAAATGTAGGAGGGTAGGTGCAATGGCACATTGGACAGGCTGCAAATTTTGTTGTCTTCCCATCCAGGTCAAATCTCGCCAATACTGTCTCGACAGTTGACGGAAGCTGGTCCAAAATTGAGAGTTGCCTGGCATTCGGATGTACTTTGCATGCCCAGGATAGAAGGAGTTGAACAACATTGAGAATGAAATCACCCATTCGGCGGCTAACTCCCATAATGGTCGAGCAGATAACAAGTAAGAACATCACCAATTGGGCCAGTGGGTTGTAGGTATTGATTGGGAGGTCAAAGAGATGGTCTGAAAATCACAGATTAGTAAGTTATGGTATAAGTAAAAATTGAACGTACCAGTGGTGTAAACGAGAGGTCCATTAATAGATGGTGGGTATCGGGCACGTAGCTCAGGCAAGTGGGCATCAATTTGTGTAAAAAGTTGAGATATCGTTTTACGCCGAGAGTCGATGGTCACAGCCGTTCGCTTGACGCTCCCGAAGGCAGAACGAATGACAGCAATGTCTTCTTCAATAGCTTGAACACCAGCAATATCGTCTACTATCGCAAGTCGATTCAAGATTTCATTTGCGCGACGCTCAACAACATTAAAGGTGGCATGAGCTTTTCTAGTAAGTTGATTCTTTTCGCGTTTCTCTATACGAGCCGTGAAGCGAGATGAGGGTGTGGATTGCAAGGACGGTACAGAGTTGAGATTACAATCTCCCGAGAGAGTCGGAGGCATTGGAGGTGATGTTTCAGAAGTTTCCTTCGGAAGAGTGTCTCGTGGAATTGAAGTGCCCATGAGTGACGCATCGCTCCTGAGAGTTCCTTCTCTCTTTGCGCGAAGGAGGTGTGCGGATTGTTCAGATATCAGGATATCTCGCCCGTCGGGATCATTGTCGCTGCAGATAACGCATACACAACGGAAAGTCTTGCGTCTGCCAGGCATTGTTCAGTGTATCAATACAACTGAGATGTCCGATGTGTTGTGCAAGACTTTAGCATATAAGACCTCGATGTATCAATACAATCGAGCAATTGGGAGGATCACTTAGCGTCGGTAGGTGATGGAGGTGGTTAGATGTAATAGACGTGGCAATGGGTTCTGGAGTATCAATATGGATGAGAGGAATCCTTAAGAAGGCGGCAGAACATATAAGGTGATGGGCAAATGCTAATGTGAACGGTCAATATAAAAGAATAGTTATTGTACCAGACCCATACCTGATGACGAACCGAAAGAGAAGGAGGGATTTCGAAGACGGAGGGATGTCATTTTGAGGGCGTTGAGTACAAGGACAACAACATGGTCATTGTCATTGAACATGATGGCTTGACAACCATTGTATCAATGCAAATGAGGAGTGAAGAACATTCGCTTTATCAATACAAGCGAATGATATATAATTGGGTGTTCGTCGTATCAATACAGACGAGCGGGGACGTTGTCGAATCAGTAGGCGACGAAGGCGGGCGCAGAAGCCAAGGGTCCTTGTATTACTAATAGTATTAGTAACAAAACAAGAGGACGAAGTTGGCGATCAGGAGGAGCCGGTGAGGAGGATGGTCGTTGTGGCAAAGGAACAAGATGGCGGGGTTGGGGATATAAACAATGAAGTCTTTACAGAGGTCCCAGGAATCCCGAACAGAGACGAAGCGTGTTGCAGGGCCGGAAGCTCTTTGATAGAGAGTACAATATTGCGCAAGAAAAGAATTGCCGTATCAATACAGGCAAGGGATGTCGATGACATGTTGAGTGTCGAGGTCGCGGGGAACTTCTCATCCTATTATTTACGGACTGTGATCACCTGACTACCATTTCGTTTGATCAACGATGTACATGGGTTTCCTCATGCCCACTTACTCATCAGAATTGATTCGATGAGTAACTGTCGGCGCACCCTGATTCAACGAACGACCCCCGTTTCTTTGCATATCAGGCTGTTTATTCACTTTCTGTGAACTTTCGACCTCACGCTCATTTGGATTGATCCAATGAACGCCTCTTTTCATGCCATCCACCTCAGTTGAATTGATTCACTGAAGTCGACACCTTCCACAATAAATCAATAATCAAGTCAGTGAGCCCTACTACATGACTCGTCGATCCTTCAAGCTGTCTGGATACACTCGAACCATATGTAATCCCTATCGCGTTTGTCTCAAACTCATCCATTCGAAAGGCTCCCTCGGTATCTCCAGCCTGCGCTTTTCCAGTCTACTCCGTTTTGCAATCCAGTCATTATTGTAGACTGCCCTTGGGAGACCCTTTGGTGGAGTCTCTCGCGAGCTGTCATCATTTCGATCATTTCTCAACCTGGGCAATGGCTTCGAGCCTTTATTCGAAAAAAGTTCCTTATCCTGGAAACGCAACTTGTCGATCATTGAGATCTCAAAGTCGACGTTACGGCGCCATGGCATCTTGTGAACGCGATAGATGGTGTAACCCGTCTGCTCGTCAACATCGCTTTCATCAGAACTTGTTCCCTCTTCTCCCAAAGTTTTGATCAATCGGCGGAGCCATATCCAGATTGGAGTATCAGTCGCGTCTTCAGACTCCTTGATGTCAATCATCTTCTCCAGGATATCCATTCGACGAGAATATCTCTTTATCAACGTTAAATGTTGAAACAAGCAAACCCACAAACACTTACCGTCTTGCGTCGTGTATATGCTCAGCCACGTCTACTACGCTCTTCCTTGGTCGTAATCATCCTCTTCTCAACATCGTCTATGCTTTCCGGTTCCCCTTCCTCATTCAAGTGCGGTTGAGCATCCCTCCAAATCGATCTTGCCCGCGTCAATTTTGCAATGATGAGGTCCTCAAAATACGTGTCACTTCTTTCAGGCATGTCCCCCCAGAAATCTGGATCAGATTTCTTCTGGAGTAGCTTCTTGAGCAAGATATCAGTAACCGCCCCGTTCCACTTGGAATTCATGGTTCCTCCCATGTTTATGCGAAGATCATCAGGGTTTGGACCTCCTCGTCCCTTATCAAAGCCACGAATTTCTTCATGCGAGGGAGGTTCATGTGCAGCGAAGTCGTCGTCTTGAGTCACGTCAAACACCGTCTCGAACAGTTTACGGACGTAGCTCTGTTGGTCATTAGCGGATGTGAGATTGAAACACAAAGAACTCACACAGAAAATTTGTCGTTCCCATCTTGTATCCGTTTCTTTTTCCTTCTGAAGAGCAGTCTCCTTTGCCATCTTTGCTTCGTTTCCACGATGGACCTTTCTCGTCGATCGCTTGTTCATTTCCAACGCCGTTTTTGCAGCAGCCAGTACCATATCTCTTAACACTTTCTTCGAGAAATGGGTGATATCATTGTCATCATCATCTTCTCCGTTGTCGTTGGCATTGTCTTCCTTGTCCGAGTCAGAGTTGTCAGAGTTATATGTTTCAGTCGTTGTCGTCTGGTGGATTTTTCTTTGTTAGAATCACAAGGGCAGAAACAGGTGTCTGGATTTACCGCGATCAGAGCCCCCCTCCTTTTTGAGTTGTTCTTTCAAGCTTGCTCTTTCAATTTCCCCCAGTTTGGTCGTCTGGAATACGATTGGTCTAGAGTTTCTGCGGTGTGCCTGGACTGGCCAGCAGTGGCGGAGTCGGAAGAAACTGTATGCGTAGACCTGGGAGGTTGCATGGGGAGGGGTTGTGGATCCATCGTCACTTCTTCTGGTGCATTGATGCTCAGAAGACCTTCGTTATCTGTGGGGATAGACACCGGCTGGTCTACCGTAGACTCCATTTCAGCGTCCTGGGTATTCGATGCTGGTAGCGCTGTAGCTGCTGCATCTACGGCCTGGGCTGGTGTTGGCATGGGAGGCTGCAAGGGGAGGGGTTGTGGATCCATCGTCACTTCTTCTGGTGCATTGATGCTCAGAAGACCTTCGTTATCTGTGGGGATAGACACCGGCTGGTCTAAAACTGTAGACTCCATTTCAGTGTCCTGGGTATTCAATGCCGGTAGCGCTGTAGCTGCTGTATCTGATGTAACTACGGCCTGAGCTGGTGTCGGTGTAGCACCAGCGGCTTGGGCTGATGGTACTGAAACCATTGCATTGGCATGCCTAGCCCTTTGATGTTCGACCGCTAATTCTCGCTCCTTCTGCACCTAGAACATATATTGAGTGTCGTTTCATCATAAACAAATGATATACCTTTAAACGTGTCATTTCTGCCTCCTGGACAACCTGATTTGCCTTCAAGCCCTCAATAATCTTTAACAATTCCACTCGATCTTTGGCCATTTCTTCCGTCGTCTTCTTAAACTCCAACATCATTTGCTGAGCATCGTGGAACATTTTGCTCTGGGTCATGAGCAATTCCTGTTGGGCTTGCAGTTCCATTCGACCTTCTTCCGCCGTCTTCTTAAACTCCAACATCATTTGCTGGGTATCGTGGATAGTTTTGTTTTGGGTCATGAGCAATTCCTGTTGGGCTTGCAGGTCCATTCGATGTTTACCCATTTCTTCTTTCGTCTTTGCAAACCCCAGTACCGTATGATGAGCATCCTGGACGGTTTCGCTCTGGGTCATGAGCAATGCCTGCTGGGAATGGAGCTGTTGATTGAGGATCCGATTAACTTCTTTAAATCTAAATGGAGGTGGCGGCGGTGGATTACGAAACTTAGGGATATCACCATAAAGGTTATATTGGAAAAGTCGAAAGGCTCTCACATTGACGCGCATTTGGTTTTGGCGCTCTTCGTGCTGATTTCTTTCCTCTTCCATTTCTTCCGCTGGCCTCTTAGATCCAAGTTTGAATAGAGGACTTTCGAGATTGCGATGGAAGAGAGCGACCGTTCCAGCACCAGTATTCTGTGGCGGCGCTGGCGTAATGCCCTCTGGATGAGAGGTACCATCATTGTTGTCTGCTTCCGTGTCATTTCGGATATTGGAGGCACTCCGAGGAAGAGGAAACATGCGACGGAAGAGGACAACCTCTCCAGCAGTTGTATTCTGCTGCGGTACAGGAGCAATGTTCTCTGCGTTAGTAGTACGACTTTTGTCGTTGTCCATATCCACGTCGTCTTCATCACTGTCGGGACTGAAAAGTGGGCCTGTTACTATACTTTCCTTCATTGTTGGCGGTGGGTTCTGAGATGGCTTCCATCTCCTGGGTTATTAATCTTGGTCTGGGACAATGGTGTTGCCATACGCAAGACTTCGAGCCTCGATGTCCAATTGTTGAGGTTCGAATTTGTCGGGGCTGTTGCCAAATCGGTGGGCGACATCGTCGCCGCTATCCCAGAAAGGGATGAATGCACCTTGTCATAATAGAGTATGGATCCGAAAGTGAATCCCACAAAATACAAGAATGGAGCATACAATAACTCTGTGGTTCACTTTCTCGGCATTCATTAGTTGTTACCAAGTCGATGGGCGACAACATTGTTCTGTGTCCAAAAGAGGAAATGATTGCGCTCAATTGTTTCCTCGCACATATCTACCCGATGCACCGCATATCAATCATAACATGGTCAGCACTCGCTTGTTTTTCCCCCAGTCACGAACAGTAAGCCTGTCTTCTGATTTATCTCAACAGACAGACTGAAAAAAATTCCACCAAGTCCCATGAAGCACGTCTTCGGTCACGCTTATACCCTTCAGCATCGTCCTCGCCATGCTACATCTCTGTAGTCACCCGACAAATATGTCCCACCTCAGTTCATACTCGACTTCCATTTCCCGAAAATCACCTCAGCGAACTACAACTTCAGCCATACATACATAATTGCACAGTTACTATTCACGAAGGCCGCCATACACATCGCTTCGTGGTATTTTACAAGCGTCATTGCCGCTTACCGGCAAATCAATGCCTCTCAACCATGGTTCAAGGTCCCACAACTATTCAAGGCGATGTTATCATTATGCGAATGGGATCAAAGGCAACCTATGTGAATCTCCGTAGTGGAGATGCAAAGCGTACTGATTGGTTAATGCGACAGTAAGTGCTTATTCTTACCCGTAGATCTGAATGACCTTATTCTTTTAGCAGATTTTGCAGGTCTCCACTTCTCTTGCGTCGTCGTC